>Ga0307488_10005498_pt1 | contig 10464 bp, 7 predicted proteins | sample SB02metaG_FD_202248 | JGI IMG/M metagenome (GOLD analysis project Ga0307488, IMG submission 202248) | Sea-ice brine microbial communities from Beaufort Sea near Barrow, Alaska, United States - SB 0.2 | ecosystem: Environmental > Aquatic > Marine > Coastal | place: USA: Alaska | collected 2017-05-06
AACGTCATCTTCAATGAAGATTTCGTCTATAAACGTAATGCCTGGAATGTGTTTTGCAAAAGCAGTACTGTTAACGTCACGCTTGTCTTTATAATACAAGTCGTGGTTGCCATCAAAGAAGTAAAACTTCTCAAATGCAGCACCTAACTTCTCCATGCTTCTAATTGTTGCATCCATAGTGGTAAGGTTAAGCGAATTTCTGTTATGATGCCAGTCTCCACAGAAGATACCAGTTTCGCAACCAGCATCCTGTGCTTGTTTGATGTACCAATCAATAAATTCTTCACAATCTTCGTTATGAACACGACTATTGCCTTTTAATCCAAAATGGATGTCTGTAAACACTGCTGCTTTTTTAAACAAGTTTTGTTCTCCATATTACTTGTTAAAGTATATAGTAATTATTGACACCTGTCAACCTATTTTTTGATTTCAGTGTATTCTGTTAACGGCGCATTTTCATTTCGCTTCACGCTTGCTTCCCATTCGCCTTGATTCTGTCTAGTATAACTAGGTGATAAGTCATTCATCTCTAAAATGTCGTCTCTAATGTTCTGAGCACGTTTCTCAATGTTGATAACACGAACAAAACTGTTGGTAACTGCTGCTGTATAGTAAGCAAACGGGTTATCTGACTTAGATTCATCAAACTGTAAACCAATTTGTGCAAGTTGTAGAATTGCTTGTCCTTTCATCTCGTCATTGTATGTGTAACCACGTACATTGCCTCGAGTTGCATAACGATCAACAAGTTTTAACCACATCGTAGCAAGTTTATCTGTTGCCTTACCATGTTGATGGCTAAAGTTACCATTGTCCATACCACCTGTCCAGTGACTTTTACCTACTAGGATAATTTCACCTTCGTCATTGTACTTGTAATGCTTAAAGGGCGGAAAAGGAAGTTTAACTTTTGTATCAGCAACTGTTTTTGGGTTCTTTTTGCGACCTGGCTCTTCCGGAATATGATCAAACGTCATCACACGGAAGATTAGTTCTTCTTTAGTAATTTCAGATGCAAGTGTTTCGCACTCTGCTTGCTTAACCTTCTCGCCAAGTCCTTTACGGCGTTCGTATTCAGCAGATGACATCTTTTTTGCTTTATTACGTTTTGCCTCAGCAACAGTTAACCGATTAATTTTGCTTACATCTAGTAAAATAATATCATATTGACCAAACTCTGGTTCAAGGTAACTATTGAACTGATTCTTTGATTTGTGTATTTCTTTAAGTATGTCTTTATTGTTTAGATAATTCTTGGGACGCATCATTCTCTCCTATAGTGTTAATTACTATTATACACGACAATTGTATCAGTGTCAACCGAAGAATAATTATAATATACATACATAATTTTGTCAACTAAATAGTAGTACAGGAGATAATCAAAATGCCGTTCGGAATCAATTTCAATTCAAGCAACTTTGTTAGTAGCATTGTAAGTGATGCAAAAAGTGCAGTACTTGTTGGAGCAAGTAATACTATTAACCAAAAACTTGGAGGCTTAGGCCCACTAGGAAAACTTGCTGCGAACTTTGTTAATGACACCGGAGGGTTTGGCAGTTCGATTAATAACAGATCGATATCTAGAGCAATTATTTCATCTAATAACACAGTAACTGACCCGGACGATTGGCGTGTTAGCATTAGTGTTCCAGAAATTATTCGAAATGAAGGTGATATACTTGCACCATTAAGAGATGAAAAAATTAATCCTGCATATGGTACAGGAAATAAGATGATATTTCCGTTTAACCCTACTGTGTTGTTAAGTCATAGTGCAAATTATTCGCAAGTACAGCCTACACATACAAATTATGCATTTAATGCATACGAAAATAGCCAAGTTGATGCAATTACTATTACTGGTGAATTTTATCAAGAAAATGAAAACGATGCAAGATATTGGATTGCATGTTTGCACTTTTTAAGAACTGCAACAAAGATGTTTTATGGAGAAAGCAATCCGTTAGGCAATCCGCCTGTAGTTTGCAGATTAAATGGCTACGGCAAACATATATTAAATAATATGCCAGTAGTAATTACAAACTTTACAACAGATCTGCCAGTAGATGTTGATTATATACAATGTGCAGTTCCTGAAGGCAGCGGACAAATAAATTATGTACCTGCACAAAGTTCGATAACAGTTACGCTACAGCCACAGTATGCAAGACGTTCAGTATCGGGATTTAGTTTAAATGATTATGCTGGCGGCAACCATGTCGGCGGCAAAGAAGGATTTGTATAATGACTACTAGCAATAATTTAAGTCCATATGAAAAAACACCTATTAACAATCAAGGATATTTAGATATCTTAATTCCCCGTGCAGTTCCTGTTAATAAAGAAGATATTTTATTTACAATAACTTCTGCATACACTTACCGTCCTGACTTGTTGGCACATATTACATATGGTAGAAAAGATTTATGGTGGGTGTTTGCACAGAGAAATATGGATATTTTAAAAGACCCGGTATTTGATTTTGTCGCAGGTACAAAAATATTCTTACCTGATCCAAATTCATTACGTAGTACATTAGGAATATAATATGGCAGCTATTAATTTAAGAGCAGCAGCAACGAATGCAGTTACTAGCTCAGTTAATACAGCAATTAGTACAGTTAGTGCATCAGCAATCGCAAGTATTAATTCAAACATACCAGGAATTGGATCGTTGAGTAGTAGTAAAGTCGGCGCAGCATTATTAGGCGGCGCAACTGGCGGAATTTTCGATGGAACTAAAGGTGCTGCTATAGGAGGGTTACTAGGCGGCAGCGGAATACTTGGCCAAGTGCAAAATAAACTTAACGGAATAATTGCAGATGCACCTGAATTACAAGGTTTAATAGGCGATCCTTTAAAAATAATAGAACGTGGCAAAGCAGACTTGATTGGATTAACAGGAGAACTAGATTCATTAATACAATCAGAGTATCGAGAATTATCAGATAGAAGTAGCTTTAATCAATTTGCAGGCGGCGGATTTTTACCTTCGTATAACGACAAATCTTCTGCAAGCAAAATACCAAATCCATTAAGAGATCATAACAGCTTTAATTATAAAATTTCTTTAGGTGTTCTCGATGCTGCTGAATATAATAATCCTGAATCATACAGAAGCGCAGGAGGTTTTAAGAATTATGTAATACAGAGCAGTGGAGGCAACCTTGATAAACGCTATCAAGTGTTTGATGAACACGTCGGCAACGTTGCAGGAAACCATCATCAAGATGGCTCGCAAACCCACGCAGAATATTATATTGACGATGTTGAATTAGATACTGTTGTAGCTCCTAATCCAAACACCAGAGTTACTTTAGGCACTGCGTTATCATTTACTGTAACCGAGCCATATAGTATGGGAAATTTTATTCAAGCGATTATAGGATCGGCAAAACAAGCGGGGTTTTCGACGTATAATTCTGCTCCATTTTGTTTAAAGTTTGACTTTGTAGGCTGGAATTTAGATGGTACTACAGACGCAAACTTTGTTAAGCGACCAATGTTTCTCCCAATACAAATAATAAACATGGATATGAATGTTACCGGTCAAGGCGCAACATACAATGTTAAAGCAGTTCCGATGAGCGAAGCTGGACTAGCGGATAATATTAATAAACTTAAAACTGCTATTAGGGCTACTGGATTACGCTGTCACGAAGTACTTGAAACTAACGATACATCAGTAACTTCCGGACTTAATAGTCAGATTGTAGCTTTAGAAGAAGCTGGCGCTTTAGCACCGTGGGATAGATATATTGTAGCTTTTCCAAAAGACAGAGATACTCTACAAAACGCATTACAGAATAAAACTATTGACCAATCTGCGTTTACTACTACTCCAGAGCAACAAGAAGAACAACGAACCGCAGCATTTTCTGCTATAACAAATCCTGCACTAAGAGCTTCGTATTCTCCTACAGTTATAACTATAACTCCACCAAATGATACTTATGCAATACTTAAAACATTTGCAGAAGATACTAAATTAATGAATGCAATAGGATTAAGTACACTTAATGAAGATACTAATGCGCCCGGCAATTCTAGCGAAGCAGATGTTGCCGCAGCAACTAATCCAGAAACAGGATTAGTTGACACGCAGTCTATAGCTGCACAACCTGCTGATAAAGCAAGAGATTTTCAGTTTAATCAAAATCAACAGATTACCAGTGTAATTGAAAACATAGTTTTACAAACTACGTATGCTGCTGAAAGGTCTACTGAAGGCGCTCGCGATGGTCTGAATAAATGGTTTAAAATTGACACACAGGTTTTTATAGACGACAGTCCGATAACAGAATCACAATTAGGCCGTAGGCCTAAAGTTTACGTTTACAGTGTTATGGAATACGAAGTTGATGAAGCAGTTACTATGGCAGGTAATTCAAGACCTCAAAATACATCAGGACTTAGAGACGCTGCTGTTAAAGAATATGATTATATTTACACTGGCAAAAATGAGGATGTTTTAAATTTTGATATTAAATTTAATAATGCATTTTTAATGACAGCACATGCAGACTTGGGAATGAACGCAGGTAGTCTGCGAGACACTGATAAAGGTAGTGTTGCTGCTACGCAAACTACAAGTGATGATGGAGCAATCAATCCAGCCTCTTCTGATGCAAAAACCGTAGATGAGGCTTCTCCGGCAGTAGGTTTTGCTAACGGAGCTAGTGACCCTGTAGGAACAATGAGTAACGACGTAAGACGCCAAATTGCAGAAATGTTTCACGATAGAATTACAAATATGACAGTAGATATGGTAACTGCTGAAATGGAAATTATGGGAGATCCGTATTTCATTGCACAGGAATCGGGAAACTACGTAGCATCACGTGCTGACAGCCCGTCTATAACCCAAGACGGTACTATGACATATCAAACAGGACCGGTATTTTGTATAGTAAATTTTAGAACTCCTTTTGATTACCAAGTAACTGGAGCAACAATGGAATTCCCTCAGTTGGTTCCAATGTTTAGTGGGCTGTTTAGTATTTGGGCAGTGACTAATAAATGGCAAGGTGGGAAGTTTACACAAATTCTTAAAATGATTAGACGCCGAGGACAGGACGATGAAGCAACTACAGGTAACAGTAATTTTGTACAAACTGACAATTCAGTAGCAACTGGCCCGAGAACCACGCAATCTGATGGCACTAGAGGTGTCAGTGCAGTTGGCGGAGACAACTGCTTTCCAGCAGCACAGCATGATGATGTTAGACAGTTAAATCCAACAATTGGTGCAGCCGAAGCAGTACAATTAGCTGCTCCTTTTGTTGAAGCTGAACAAAATCTAACAAATGCAATTCAAGGCATCAGTGACGGCGGCGTCCAAGGAATTAACTTCGGCATTGCAAAAGTGCCAGACTTAACGAAAATAATACCTTCAGCGACAAGCGGCAGTCCTTTTGCTGATGCTTTCGGAGATTACACAGGCTCGGCTGAACTAACAAATGCTGCTGATAATATACGAGCGCTACAATCTACATATGCTAATAAAGCGCAAGCAGCAGCTAATGCAGCAACTAATATTGCAGAATCAAAAATAAATGCTGTATCTGCCGCAGCAAAGTCTAAAGCTAAAAATCTACTAGGAGGATTTTAATGTCAGAAGAAGATGTAGGACTGCCAGAAGAAACTGCTGGTAAATTAGATCAGGAACCGGCTGTTGATATAGTAACAGATGGGCCTTGGCGCAAGCCTGTTTCTGGACCAAGGCAAATATTTCAAAATATTGACAGTTTATTTAAACACGGCGAACAACTTTCTTTAGCCGGCCGTAAAAAGACAATGGTTATAGTTGTTGATAACGTCGACAACGTTTTGTCGGTACTATATCCAAACCAGCCTAATTATTGGATGATTGAAAGGTTTCCAATGGATCCTGTTGTTTTTGCAGCTAATCCTGATGGCGGTGCCTATGAATTCTTGATTGAGCCGCTTTACGAAGCTATGCTAGGATGGAAAGAAGAAGGTGATCCTAATTATAAACGCCCTGCTCCTAGAAATTCTGTACAGGTATCTACATATAAAGGTGTCCCTGTTTATCTTCCAGATCCTACGTTAGATTATAGTAGACCTGGCTCGACTACAGGTACGACAACTGGTAAAAATACAGGAACAACAGTTAAAACAACAACTACAGAAACCGCAGGCACAGCAGGAGTAGTTACAACAAGCGAGGAACTTTCTGATACAGCTACTCCAAAGCAATATAAAACTGTTAAAACTAGAGGAGTAGACAAAGACGGATTTAGTTACACTGAAATAAAGCAAGTAGAAGTGACTCCGACTACAGATACTACAGAAGTGGGATTAGATGCGTTTGGCGGCACAGGCGCAGTATCGAACCCAGATGCAAACGATCCTCGTGGCAGTAATCAAAGAAAAACACCCCCAGCATCGCCCGTAGCAAGGGGTGGCAGAGGTAATGGTGCAGCCGAAGTAGCACAAAGGCAAGCTGAGGCAACTGTGGCACAAACAACAGCAGCCAGGGTAGAAACTGGCACTACGCCATGTTTACCAAATACTCCATCTACTACTGCAGGAGCTGCTGCTAGCGGAGCAACACCTCCTGCAAGTGTTCCATATGATGATGCTATTTTAAGAAGGGCAAGAGCATTATCTGCTGCGCCTGCGTCTGTTGCTGCTAGTGATCCTTTAGACGCTTTTGGCGGAACTGGAGGAGTTGTTGAAGATACTCTTCCTACTACTTCACCAACTACTGTTTCTCAGTCTTCGCCTACGTATACTGCAACTGCAAATTCACCTTCGTCTAATTCTCGCCCGCCAAGTGTATATATATATGAAGCACTAACTCCTGGGTTTGATAGGTATGATTTTAATAGTGGTAAAAAAGTTTACACTCCAAATAGCGGTGTAAGTAGAAATGCACAATCACAAACTACTGTACCAGACGCAACTCCTGTAGTGCCATCTAATGTAAATGAAACAGTCATCCCAGTAGGAACAACCACTGGCGGTCCAAGTAGATTAAGACAACGACAAGCAGCACTAAGCGGAGGCGCAGGTTAACATATGTCAAACGGAACTTACACAAGAACACCTAGTACGGCAACAGTTGGATTTAAAGACCCTGGTCCGTACGAAGCAATTGTAATTAATAACTTAGATACTCGATACATGGGCGGTCTTGTTGTTGAATTGTTAAGATATACAAGTTCAGGAGGAACACCAGAACGTAGCGGACAGTTAATGAACGTTAGATATCTAAGTCCGTTTTATGGAGTAACTCCTAATGCTGCCCTTAGTGCAAATGATGGTTATGAGCATACACAAAAAAGCTATGGTATGTGGATGGTACCGCCGGATGTAGGCACTAAAGTACTTGTTATGTTTGCAGAAGGCAATGCAAATTTTGGTTACTGGATCGGATGTATACCTGCAGATTACATGAATTTTATGGTCCCCGACGGAAAGGCTGCAACAGAAAACACAACAGGAATAACACCGCCGCCATTACGTGGAAGAAAATTACCAGTTGGTGAATATAACAAAGCAAATGAATCTGGATCAAGGGTTGATCCGACTTTATTTGAAAAACCATATAATAAAGATTTTACTGAATCTCTTGAAATTCAAGGATTGCTAAACGACGAAGCTCGGGGTACAACTACATCGAGCGCAAGACGAGAAATGCCTAGTATGGTATTTGGCATAAGTACTCCTGGTCCTAAAGATCGCAGGGATGGTCATCCGACTGTAGAGATCGGCACGGCTGGAAATAAAATAACAACACCATCTAATAGATTAGGCGGTAGTGCATTTGTAATGGACGACGGCGACGACAGATTTGTGCGTGATACCCACGCAGAAGATGGACCGCCTATCTATAAAAACAAAGGTGCTAACGAATCTGGCGGCGATAGAACTATTCCACAAAACGAGTTAATGCGTTTTAGAACTAGAACTGGACACCAAATACTAATGCATAACAGCGAGGATTTAATCTACATTGGAAATGCTCGAGGATCTACATGGATTGAAATGACCAGCGATGGTAAAATTGATATTCATGCACAAGATAGTGTTAGTATTATGACTGAGAATGATTTAAACATTACTGCTGAACGTGATATTAATATGGAAGCAGGCAGAAATGTTAATATTAAAGCAGCAGGAAGAGCAAGTGGTTCTACTTCGGGAAGAGTGCAAATAGAGTCTAAGAATGACTTTAATTTATCAGTTGGAAGAGATAGTAAAATTACAGTCGGAAGTAGTCAACATATTGCAGTAAAACAGTCGCAGTATGTTGATACCGGAAAAACTTTACATATTCACTCAGGTGGCGACAACAGACTTACTGCTGACGGCTCGACGCATATTAAAAGTGCTAAAGAGCATAGAGAAACCGCAATATATGTGCATATGAATGGCCCAGCCGCCGCACAGGCAAATACTGCACAACAAGTAATTAAATTAACTACAAGTGTGTTACCTCGTATTAAACCCGGTGGCGTTATATCTGGTTACGAAAGTATATTAACAAGATCGCCGCAACATGAACCTTGGCCACATCATGAAAACTTAGATCCACTGGCATTTAAGAAGATACAAACAGATAGAGAACGTCCAGGTGCGCTTCCTAGTGCAGACCGTGTGCTTACTCCTGATACATTTAATAAAAATTTACAAGGAAGATCATCGAGTGCGTTTGTGTCAGGATCTGGAGGTAATATTAGTACAGGAAATGCAAGTCGTCCTGGAGGCAATGGCCAGCCAAGTGTACCTCCAGGAGATTATAATAGTTCCCATACGTTTGATTTTAACATCGGCGCACTAAGTGAAAAATACGAATCTCGTGGTAACCCAGGAACAATTGGCTGGGATAGTACAGGCGGCTGGAGTTACGGAAAATATCAACTCGCAGCAGCTACAGGTTCGTTAAATGAATTTCATAGCTGGTTAGCACGAGCACATCCTGATCTAGAATCGCAATTAGCAGCCGCTGGCGGACCATCAGCAGGCAGAGCAGGCACGGAAGCTTACAAAGCAGCCTGGGCACAAGTAATGGGAACCGAAGCCGGCGGTGCAGCACAAAGTGAATATACAGCATTAACTTACTTTGGTCCTGCAAATAGACGTATTATCGGCTCAACTGGTCTTGATACTACAACACGAGCTAGAACAGTACAACAAGCATTATTTTCGACATCAATTCAACACGGCCAAGGCGGCGCAAATTCTGTCTTCCGTAGAGCACTAGCAGGATTAGGGTATCCTCCGTCTGAAATAACCACAACAAATCCTACTGACGCTGCGCTAATTAGAGCAGTTTATGCAGAACGTAGAGCAGAAAACGGCGGCAAATATTTTCCAAGTAGTACACAAGCAGTTAGAAATAGTGTTGTAAACAGATTCCACAACGAAGAAGCAGATGCACTTGCAAGTTTACAACAAGAAATTGATGCAGCTAATGCTACTCCACCAACAGTAGATCCAACAGACAATAGTGCTGCTACACCGACAGTAACACCCCATGCTAATCCAGAAGAAACTACGCCACCGACACCACCAGTAGATCCTAACTTTGCAAGAGATAGTGCAGTGTTAGCAGCAAAAACTAGTTTTTATCGTATTGAAGCACATGCTATAAGAAAAGCTGAAGATATTAACCAAAGATATGGTGTTACTCTTACTCCTTATCAACCATATGATCCTGAAATTAACAGTAAATGGCGTCTAAGATAAAGGTAAATATAGTATGAGCCAATTAGAAAAAAATCTTTATAAACGTGTAACTGTAAGTCAGACTCCTGGAACAGCAGCTTCTGGAAGAAAATATAGAGGATTTTCAACAATTGCTGATGCCAAAAGTTTCAGTGTTTACGACTTTGAACTTATTAAACAAGATTTAATAAACCATTTTCATATACGCCAGACTGAAAAACTAAGTGATCCTACTTTCGGTACTATTATTTGGGATATATTATACGAACCATTTACTGTTGAAGTACAGGAAGCAATAATTGAAGATGTAACTAATATTATAAATTATGATCCTAGAATAAAAGCTGAAAATATTATTATTGACACTTACGAGCAAGGCATACAAATTGATTGTACTATAACTGTTCTTCCGTTCGGCATAACAGATCAATTACGTTTTAAATTTGATAAAGAAAACGGTCTACTACAGCAATAAAAATTAAATACGCACTTTTTCCTTTCAGGTAAATACATTAGTAAACAAGGAAAATAATATGTCTTCAAATGATAGACAGTCTAGGCTACTAGTAGCTGAAGACTGGAAAAGAATTTACCAAAGTTTTAGAAACGCAGATTTCCAAAGCTACGATTTTGATAACCTAAGACGCACAATGATTAACTATCTGCGTCAAAACTATCCAGAAGATTTTAACGATTACATTGAATCGAGTGAATACCTTGCGCTAATTGATATGATTGCTTTCCTTGGGCAAAACTTATCAT
>Ga0307488_10005500_pt1 | contig 10464 bp, 9 predicted proteins | sample SB02metaG_FD_202248 | JGI IMG/M metagenome (GOLD analysis project Ga0307488, IMG submission 202248) | Sea-ice brine microbial communities from Beaufort Sea near Barrow, Alaska, United States - SB 0.2 | ecosystem: Environmental > Aquatic > Marine > Coastal | place: USA: Alaska | collected 2017-05-06
GATGAACACCGATTCCGGAAAATGAACAAAAGTGTTCACCTTCCGCCGGAATAGGTGTTCATCATGAATCGTAATGGGTGTTCATCTTCAATCGGAATCGGTGTTCAGCATGGCCCGGAATACGCATGTCACTGTTAACCCGTTAACTTTGTCTCTCTATGTGAAAGACCACTTGAGAAAGACCACTTGAGAAAGACCACTTGAGAAAGACCACTTGAGAAAGACCCTTTGAGAAAGAGGCCAAACTACTTAACCGTTCGGCAGAGACATGGACATCATCAATTACCGTCGTCATTACCGACAACGTTTTTTACTGAGCTTATATCGAAGCCAGAATAACAAAAAATAGTGAACGGGACGGCAGTGTAAGTGTGGAATAAATTATTCTAGCGAAGCATAAAACTTTTTTATAAAGTTGATTTCAGTCTTGCTGTTTAACCGAGGTGCATGGCCCACATTTTTGACTCGTTGAAATTGCACATCGGTTCCACGTGCGCACATCTTTTCTGCGGTCATTTCGGTAAAGAAAGTGGATAATTCGCCACGAATTAATAACGAAGGGCAGTCAATTTCGTCCCAATATTTCCACAAGTCGAAATTATGAAAAGAATAACTTTTACGAAATGCATCGCCAATTTTCGGATCATAGTGCATCCGGTATCCATAGTCTTCTTCAAAGCTACTATAAAGTGCCATCTCTTTCCACTGCTTTACAGGTAACGTACCAAAAGCTTGATAAGTTTCTCGGTAATAGTCGAATAGTTCCTTTTGCGTATTAAATACCGGCGCTTTACCAATGTATTGACCTAAACGTTGGAGTTCTACCCGTTTTAGGTCTGGTCCTACATCGTTTAAAATCAGTGTTTGAATAGGAGTTTGTGACATGGCAGATAAAATCATGCCGATTAATCCTCCCATTGATGTGCCAATCCAATGCACTCTGTCCGTATTAAGGTGCGCAATAAGAGCGTTCATATCGGCACAGTATTGTAAGAAATTGTAATTCTGTTGATTGCCGAACCAGTCGCTATAACCACGTCCAACAATATCCGGGCAAATAACACGGTAGTCTGTTGAAAGGGCTTCTGCGAGCACATCAAAGTCCCGAGACAATCGAGTGACGCCATGGACACAAATGATAATATTATCGTTATCAGGATCCCCCCACGAGCGATAATAATTTCGGTGAAAACCTTCGTTGCTGAGTCCGAAGTAAAAGTGATCAGTCGATTTTGACATTAACGAACCTACAACCGTCAAATCGCACTTATCTTGCATAAGGTAAGCACAGTAAAGAAAAAGAAAATCACATTAGAAAAAATGCAATATTTTATTAGACAAAGAGTATACCTAATTTACGACTAGTAAGCATAGCTTAAGTGCTCAATCAGCATGGGGCTAACGGCCGATAGTCCTATGCTGGTCAATAAAGATGTTACTAGTCTGGGATTGATGCGGAACTCAGTACGCCGTTCCCCATATGACTAGAATGTATAGAGGCGATGGTATGGCTCTCGTTTTCTAATACTTTTTCAGTATATTTGTGTAACGCTTTTTTTGCTTGTTTGTCAGACTCAAATATATGCGGCGATACTTTACGCTTGCTAAGGGCTTCGCCTAATTTCATGCGAAGAAAAGCACCCGTAGAGTAGCGTGTAGAAGTAGTATAAAACTGCTGTTCCATTTCACTGATCATGTTTGCATGGTAATCCATCAACATTGGGTCAATAAATGCACCATCGTAATTCACCACCATGGCAAATTTTTGGCTAACACTGTGATATAAGTCTTCAATAACAGTAGCAATACGATCAGCGTCGTCCTTCACGCGCACTTGATAGCCTTCTAAATTGAGAAAGGCTGTATTACGCTCAGGGTCATAACTAATTCGTTGATCTAATTGACGCAGCAGTAAATGGTCATTAAGCTTCATTGGTTCTTCTTGAAAGATACAGGCAGCCATAAGCCTTGTTTTATTAATGATGGGCTCAAAATCCATATGCGCAAGAATATCCCGCTCAATATCAATTCCCGGTGCAACTTCGGTAAGCTCTAATCCGTTGTAGCGCAACTTAAATACACAGCGCTCGGTAACATAATAAACCGGCTTTTCTTTCAAGGCTGCCAGCTTGCCGTTAAAGGTGATTTGCTCCACCCGATTGACAAACTTCTTTACTCTGCCTTCTTGATGAATCACCACTTTACCGTTTTCGATGCCTACTTTGAGGCCGCCAGCAGTAAATGTGCCAGCAAACACTAGCTTGCGTGCGTTCTGGCTAATGTTAATAAAGCCCCCCGCGCCCGCAATTTTAGGCCCAAATTTACTGACATTAACATTACCGTGCTCATCGGCCTCGGCTAAGCCGAGTGCAGCTAAATCCAGACCGCCACCGTCATAAAAATCAAACTGCTGATTTTGGTCTAGTAGTGCATCGATATTGATTGAACAGCCGAAGTCGAGACCGCTTTGCGGCAGGCCTCCAATAACACCCGGTTCGGCTGTTAAGGTAATAAAATCAATAATTTTTTCTTCGTTGGCAACAGCGGCGATACCTTCTGGCATTCCAATACCTAGATTGATGGTCCCTCCCATAGGCAGTTCGTAAGCACAACGCCGTGCAATGATTTTTCTTTCAGTAAGATCTAGAGGCGAAAGGTTGTCGGTGATCACGCGAATTTCACTAGAAAAAGCCGGATTATAATCTGTGCCGTAGGTTTGTTTGTGATTAATTGGCTCAGCAACGACGACACAGTCCACCATAATACGCGGTATTTTTACGAGACGCGGATTGAGTGTGTTGCTTTCAGCAATACGTTCAGTCTGCACAATCGTTAGTCCGAGAGAGTTTTTGGTTGCCATGGCTATCGCTAGGTTATCTAACGTCAGCGCTTCTTTTTCTAAAGTGGTATTTCCGTGCGGGTCAGATGTGGTGCCGCGTAAAAAGCAAACGTTAATAGGAAAGGTTTTGTAGAATAGCCATTCTTGACCATCAATCGTCATTAATTCGACAAGGTCTTCTGTGGTGACATCATTTAGTTTGCCACCTTCCTGTCGTGGATCAACGAAGGTACCTAGGCCTACTTGAGTAAGAATACCCCCACGGTGAGCGGCAATATCACGAAATAGCTGAGTTAATGTCCCCATCGGGAAATTATAGGCTTCTATTGCATTATCGTTGGCCATTTTAGCGATTTTTGGAACAAGTGCCCAGTGCCCACCAATAACACGTTTAATGAGTCCTCTGTGAGCCAAACGATTGGCTCCTCGATCTTTGCCGTCACCAGGTGCTGCGGCAAAGACTAATGTGAGATCTCTTGGTGACCCCGTTTCTAGGAAGCGTCGCTCTAGGGCAACAATTAACTCTTCGGGTGTACCCGTGCCAACAAAGCCAGATAGGCACAGGGTATCTCCATCTTGAATTAAGGCAACTGCGTCATCAGCTGAGACTATTTTATTTTTCATAAGCGCTCAATCTACCTTTGTCTGTATGCGAGTGATATGGCATTATTATTTATTGGTACTTTGTCATTCGGTACTTTGATGATTCATTAATGTCTCTACATATAGCGCAATAGTGCACTTTTGCAGTGCTCTCTTTATGCTGTGTAGCCTATTTCTTTTATGTCGAGCCAATAAATAATCATTATAGATGAATCACGTGTCTCGTCCACTCAGCCAGTCTACAATCCCTTTGCCTAGAATACCTTGCGATTTACCACTGACAAATACACCTACGTGCCCGCCTGGTAGAGGTAAGTCAGTGTAATCATCTGTACCTACGTAATTTCGCAAAGCCATAGAACATGCGGGAGGGATAATATGATCGTTCAATGCAAATACATTTAATACGGGAACATTGACCTTGCGTAAGTCAACGATTTGACCGTTTAATTCTAAAGCGTTTTTAATTAATTTATTGTCTTGGTAAAGATCTTTAAACCATTGTTTTGCTGCTTCGCCAGGATGATCGGGACGATCGGCCAACCACTTCTCCATACGTAGAAAATTCATCAGCTTTTTTTCATCTTGCGCAATATTAATTAAATCAATATTGTATTTTGTTAATGATTTAATGGGTGTGATCAGTTGAAAAACCATACCCATGAGTTCACCCGGCATATTTCCGTAAGCTTCAATCATCAGATCAATATCTTCCGGATCTAAGTTGCGCGACCATAAGTTGATATAGCCGTGCGACATTTTTTCATCACGCTGGTCGCCGTGAAAATCTACAGGCGTAATACTCGTGATTAAATTTTTAACATTGTCTGGATATAGGGCGCTATAACAAATAGAAAATACACCCCCTTCACATATCCCCAGAATAGTAACCTTATCGACGCCTTGCTCGGCTTTAATATGTTCAATGCAGTCGTGTAAATAACCGCTGATGTAATCATCTAGCGTCAGCCAACGGTCGGCGCGTGTTGGACTACCCCAGTCGACAACATACATATCAACACCGGCATTCAACATGTTGCGCACCAGTGATCGATCTTCTTGTAAATCAGCCATGGTATATCGGCCAATTAAACCATAAACAACAATGACGGGTGTAGAAACCACTTGCTCGGCTAGCGGTTCATAGTGATAAAGAGACACTTTATCTTGCTTGAATACTTCGTGTTTTGCGGTGGTCCCTATTTGTACATCTGCATCTTTTGTCACATGAATGTTTTTAATGCCAGACACTAAGTCAGTATTAAGTTTTGATAATTCAGCCATGGCTGAATATGGGTTAACCAATGGCAATGTGTCCACGTCGGTATTCTCCTAGAAAATTATACTATCTTCGTTTTGGTGGCGACTTTTTCAGCCGTCTTTTTTTGAGTTGCGGGCTTCTTAGCTGTCGAGGGTGTTTTAGCGTCTGACTTTTTTGTGGTGGTGCTAGTTTTTTTTGCTGCTACCGTCTCTGCTGATTTAGTGACTTGTTTTTTTAAAGAGCGAAGTTCACGACGCAGTTCAGTGACGGTTTTGTGCAAGTCATCGACTTCTTGACGGGTAGGTATGTGCATTGCTTCACAGATAACTTCGGCAACATTTTGTTCTTGTAAACGATATTCTGCATTGGCTTTGATCAGTGCTTTCTGTGTCTGTAAAAAGTCACTTGAGCGATGCATTATCATCAACTCTTCTTCGGCAATCGACGACCACAGTTCGAGTAATTTCTTAGGGGAAATCTGTTTCTTTTCTTCATCACTCAAGTTGTTGATTTTTTCGATAAATGTTTCGTAGGCGCTCATCCAGCTTTTGATTTGTACTTCGTAGTAGTCGTTATTTTTTTCGCCTAATTCAAGCCATCCATCCATCGCTTTAGCAATACGATTATCTAGGTCTGAAATACCAGAAAATAACGGGCCTTCGCTAAAACGTTTAAGACCTTCTTCAACGTTCGAGTTAGAAAATTTTAGCCAGCTGTAAGGGTTAGAAATATCATCTAATGTAGATAAAAAATAATCTTTTGTTGCATCATCAGGCATGGTTTCCGCCATGTCGTGTTTGAATTTTTCAAAGACAATTTTATTGCCTTTAATCATCTCGTTCATCTGCGTCATTAAATCTTCAGAACCAGGGAAGGCACTCAGTATATCTTGCCAATTTTCGGATGACTGCAAGTTATACTGTGGATTATGCTTGAAGGATTTCTGCATAAACGATTGAAAAATATCGAGTGTAGGGTTGTTGCTGTAAAATGAATTATCGTCCTTTTTAAGGCCACTGTTCCATTGTTGCATATTCTCCATCATTTGTTTATTCATAGAGGTTTGCGTTTTTTCCCATTCGCTCATCATTTTTTGCCAAGGTTCAATAAACTCTTTACTCATGTTGATGGCCTCACAGTTAGTAATTTTTTGTTAATATGTGGTTTTTCTGCTAAAAAATAACAGGGCTAATCATCTTCTTTTTTTGATGCGTTGTAAGTGCTGTTAGCTAGGTGACTATAAAAATTTTTATATTGCTCCATAGCATTTACACCTAACGGCATAAATTTATTGAACATCGCCTCTGGGTCAGCAATATCGGAGAAGTATTCTTCCATTTGTTGTTGAACTTTACTCATCATGGCTGTTTGCAGCGGCTCTAAATCAGGTAGTCCCATCAATTTGCGAGCTTCTTCTGGCGTCATGTCCATATCAATAGTGATTTTCATATTAATCTCTCTCGAATAGTGTAGTCCTGAATGAACCAAGTAAAGGCCGCCAATAGCTCAAAGCAATCGGAGGCCACAAAGCGCTGTGAGTGAAGTGCCCGCGAAAAAGCAGCACATAACTCGGCGGGTGAAATGCTGGTTCGTTTAAGAAGGTGGATCATCATTTTCAGATTTTTTTTCTGATGATATATTTCGATTGAAGAATTGTTGCTGCATATCTGCCATGGCTTGCATGTTTTTGGCCGCCATCTCTTGAAAGTTGTTGAACGGCGACACATCAATGAAATGCTGCATTTGTTCCTGCATCACTTCTTGTTGGGAAACGAAGGTTTTAATGCTGTTGGCAATAAAGCCACCCATCATGTTTTGCATAGGGTGCCCGTAAAAACGAATTAACTGATTGAGTACGGCTTCGTTCAGTAGGGGGGTGCTACCGAGTTCTTGCTCAGATACAATCTGCAATAATAATGCTCTGGTGATATCATCGCCCTTGGCATCATCGGTTATGCTGACATCAACACCCAAGGCAATAATTTTTTTTATGTCCTTTAAGGTGACATAGCGGCTCTCTTCGGTATCGTATAATCGCCGATTGGCGTATTTCTTAATGATTCTTTTGTGGCTCATAAATAAGGCTTTTACATCGGAAATTCAATTCTATTGTGCCTGAACCGATGATAAAATAGTAGCATCAATCAGTGCTTATTTAAGGGTGATTTGAACGGTTATCTTAACTTTTTTTCTGGTGTGTAGCCGGCTGTAATCCCCATAAACCAATATCGTCCTGTTTTGATGCAGAAATAACAGACATAAAAAAAGGGCATAATGAATATGCCCTTTTGATCAACTGTCTGCTGCTAGAGTTACGCAGTAGTTGTTGCTTTTTTTGCCGCTTTAGCAGTGGCTTTAGAAGGTGCTTCAAAAGCAGGCGCAATTTCGATTTTCTGCACTGATGCTTGGTACTCTTTAGCGAGTTCAGTGTACTCGGCAGCGCGTGCAGAGATCTTTTCGCCAAATGCTTTAGCTGTCTCGTACTGCTTGCTCATTAGGCTAGCAGCATTATCAGTTGAAGCAACTAGTTGCGCTTGTTCGATGCTATAGTCAACTAAGTCACCTTGAACGCTATAGTTTAGACGGCTTAGGTTTTCAAATGAATCAACAGCAACGCCGCTCATTTCACGTAAAGGCTTCATAAACTCAGATTGAAGTTTGGCAAATTCTTGGAACTGTTCAGTAAAATCAGTCATGGTGTATCTCCAGGGGTAGTTAAAAATAAATAAATCTCTATGCTGCAGTGCAATATTATACAGATTTAATGCTGCACTGCAACATGCTTGTTGTGTAGCCTGTATAGGGGTGTATTTTATAAGCGCATGATTTTAATCAATTTTTATTTTAATATTATAAAATACGATAAAAGGGTTTTTTTTAGAAATATAATGTTCTATGTTGCGGAGCAATAATCGGAAGTCTTTGATGACGCTGGCGCGTGAAGAACACGCCAGCGCAGTCAGTTCGGGGTACGGATCCTGTGTCTCTTATTTCTGAAGGCATTTCTGCACTCGTTGCCGTGCGGTTAAAGTGATTCTTGAGGGGGTAGTGCTACGTCGGCAAAAATAAGCCCAGCAACCAAAGACATTAAAATAAGAAAGCTTTGGGCGCCAATATCAGGTGTGTTGATAATGCTCTCTCCCGATACAACAGTATTTAAACCAATGTAAATTTTACTTCCGGGCACTAACATAACCAGTCCCAAAAGCATGACGATAGTTGAAGGCAGGTGCTTAACACGAGAAAATAAGTTGCTGTACATTCCTAAAGCAAATGCCCCAATGAAACCCCCTAACGCAGGGCCTAGATAAATGCTGCCCCAAAGGGTGGCACTATATGCGATGTAACCTGAGAGCATTCCCCACGGGGTATCTTTAATGCGCATTTTAAATAGCACAACTAGGCTGAGCCCTAACACAGTAACGGCTAACCATGATGTCCACAGCGGTGCATTGATCGCAGATACATAGATCGTGTCGGGCCAACACAATCGCGCTATTGACACGCCTAGTGCTGCACCAAAGTACAGTTTGAATAATGACATGACCGCATCCATAATTCGAGCCGTACCCGACATTAAGTTTCTGGCGGCTAACTCCGATAAACCTAGCGTGAGAGCTAGACCCGGTATGTACACAATAATACTAGAAAGAATAACGAGGGAGACATTGATAGTTGGGTCATAAACTGCAATGGCAGACGCGAGTAGTGCCGCTAGTAATGCGATGAGTGGCTCTAAAGCGCCCGCGATACGGGGTGATCTCTCTGACCAAAGTTGAATGACAAATACCGCAAAGCCGATGAGCGCAGACCATAAAATACTGCTCCAATTCGTTTGCATTAGCATCGCAAAAGCACCGCTAGCACCGCCGTAACTTAAAAACGCAAGCACTGTGCCGTAGGGGTGGGGCTTTCTTGGGATATCGTTTAATCTTTCTAGGGCTTCTGGTAACGTGCGCTGTTTGGACGCAAGTTCATCGACTAGCTCATCAATTCTTGCTAGTGCACCCAGATCGAGTTCTCCAGGTTTTACTCGCACAATATGACTGTATTCTTGCTTGTCCTCATCAGCTTCTGAAATAACAAAGGTGAGAGAGGTGGGGGTCACCATAAAGTTGGATTGTAACTGAAGAAACTTCGAAACTTCTTGTAGATGCGTTTCAAGACGATAGGCTGGGGTGCCATATTTATGCAGAGCTTTGCCCAGCTTAGTGATAAAACGACGTTTTTGTAAAAAAAGGTCTTGTTCGTTGATTTCAGCTGAAGCACTGCCTGCATGGTGAGCGTCTAGGTTAGCGGTGTGGTTACTAAGGGGGTCATCGGGGGTATCGGTTGAGGTGTCGCTAATAACCGTAATCATAAATATCTCGCCAGCTAATAGATGACTCGAGTCAACGTTGCGCTGTAAAAAATGTGGTCGTGAGGGTGTGTTTGTGGTGGAGCTGCGAAAAGCGGTCGATACGGGTTGCCAGTCTTTTTATGGCCCCAGAGGGTCATTGTCACACAATGACGTCTCGTTCCAAGTGATGTTCTCGTGCTTCTCTTTTAATGTATTCAACTGGTTTACTGCACTTTCTTAATTTCTTAATTTCTTTACTTCTTTGTTTCTTTGCTTCTTTAATTCTGTATCTTATGGGACGTTTGCAGCCACTGATTTGATGTCTGCGATAACGTCAGCGACCGGTGTCTTTTTAATAGTATAAATATCAGTACGTGTCTCGATCGATTCTGGTCCGCCAGTGACGGCTAAGACGATGGGTGGTAAAGCTAATAATAGATTTTCATGATTTGTTTCGATGAGCACCACTTTTTATGGGTAACATGATACTAACTAATCCCGTATATTAACGTACGTCGCTTCAAATTAACATACGATTTTTTACCCAGTAGTGTTTATATATGGCACTTGTCAACCAGTGCTACAAGGGTGGGATATGGATGAATGAGTAAAAGCTATTGGTAATTCTCGGTGCCAAGAGTAGGTAATCCCTGTTATAACTGTAGGGCCTAGTTATAGGGTCTGTGTGTCGGTGAGCGCGAGAGACGCTAACCAATATAGGCAAGAAAATTAATGCTGAGACGCGTAGTTCTGTTGCCGTTCGATTATCTGTGTTTTGAATACCTGTTTTGCTATTAGTTTGGCTTGCTCGTCATCTAGGTTATGAAATCTTACTCCGATAAGGTAGGTGCCATCGGCTTGTAATACGTTGCGGGTGACTTGCCCGTAGGTAATAACACCGGTGTAGGAGGGTAAAAATATTAGCTTCAGTGCCAGCCAGTTTTCTACGCCAATAGAATCATCGGAAGTGAAGGCGATGCCGCCCTGGCTGATGTCAATGCGGCCACTTTCTATGTCATGAATAGACGACTGATTAGATAACACTTGTTGGCAGACTAGGTCTATTTTTTTATTAACACCTTTTAAATACTCAGCGATCAATGGATTTGCTTCTTGTATTGCAGCCATGAGTTGCTGGCTTTGGCTATTAAGGTGTTGAAATTCTGAAAACAAACACAGAGTCTCGCTGTGTTCAAAATGTTGTTCAGCTCTGCAGTGCATCATGTCATCATTGCTGACAGGACAAAAATTAAAAATCACGTCTTGCTGAATGCGAAAGAATTGGCGTTTTTCAGACATGGTGCGTTCCCGTTTTGATGGGTTTAGGCTGTTAACGCAAGTTATCCATACAAGACTATTAGTGTGTTGCATAGGTGCGTTAAGCCGTACCTTGAGTATAGACGCTATTATAGAGACTGCCCT
>Ga0307488_10005501_pt1 | contig 10463 bp, 9 predicted proteins | sample SB02metaG_FD_202248 | JGI IMG/M metagenome (GOLD analysis project Ga0307488, IMG submission 202248) | Sea-ice brine microbial communities from Beaufort Sea near Barrow, Alaska, United States - SB 0.2 | ecosystem: Environmental > Aquatic > Marine > Coastal | place: USA: Alaska | collected 2017-05-06
CAGCCTATCGGTAAATGTTGCAAAGTAGGTATACTGCCAGGCAATGTCATTAGTCGAGATTTATTTGGGATCATTCTGCTAGCTTTTGGGCTACTGTCGACCAAGGCGCGGGTGTAGGGGTGATAAGGTTGGTTAAAAATTTGCTCTGTGGTCCCCGCCTCAACAAATTGGCCACTATACATTACGGTAATGGTGTTAGTCCAATGGGTAACATTCTCTAAATCATGACTTATTAATAATATCGACATATTTTTTAATTGATTCAAGCTTGCTAACAAACGAAATATCTGGCCTTGATTGGTACTTTCCATTGCCGCAGTAGGTTCATCAGCAATAAGAAGCATAGGACGACGTGCTAAGGCCATTGCGATCATTACTCGTTGGCATAATGCATCGGTTAGTTGATGAGGAAAACTCTTCACACAGAACTCATGCTGCTTGATACCAACTTTATGGAGCAAGTTAATCGCAGCCAGTTTACGCTGTTGCTTTTTTTGCCAAAAATAGCCCGTTAGTTGCTCAACATCTACCGCTTCTTCTAATTGTTCGCCAATGGTAGTGGTTGGATCTAAACATGCCATTGGTTCTTGAAAAATCATAGCGACGTCTTTTGATATAATCGCTTTTCTTTCTTCAGCAGATAGCCGCATTAAGTCGTTACCGCGCCAATGAAAACGGTCAGCATCAACTTGCCATTTATCGTCTAATACGCCAACAATTGCTTGTGCTAATAGTGATTTTCCAGAGCCAGATTCACCCACCAAACCGCGAACCTCACCTTCTTTCATGGTCAGGTTTACTCGGTCGACAGCGAATATTGGTTTTGTTGAAGTCTGCAATTTTATGGAAAGGTTGCGAATATCAATTAAGTTCATTAGTTTTCCTTGCGCACTTTTAGGGCATGGCGCATGCCTTCACCAACCAAGTTTGTTGCGATAACTGAAAATAAAATAGCTAAACCGGGTAGGTAAACGGTCCAAGGAGCAATATAAAATAACTCAATACCATTAGCTAGCATTGCTCCCCATTCTGGCATAGGAATAGGTGCACCTAAACCAAGAAAACCTAGTGCGGCAATGTCGAGAATAGCAGCTGATTGAGCAAGAGTTGCTTGGCTAATTAATTTTTCGATAATATTAGGGAAAATAGAATAACGTAAAATTCTAATCGAACTAGCGCCATCAAGTCGCGATGCCAGTACGTAGTCTTTGGCAAACTCTTCCTTAACGGCATTACGGGTTACATGCACAAATTGCGGTATTAACACCATAATGATGGCCCACAAGGTGTTCTCTAAACCAGGACCGAGTATGGCAACAATGATAATAGCTAAAAGTAAGGAAGGGATGGATAAAATAACATCGAGAAAATGATTAAGAAAGCTAGATTTGATACCTGATGTCAGGGCTGATAGTGAACCGATAACCACACCAACGGCTAAAGAGGCAATAACCACAATAATACTTAAGCCAAAAGTTAATGAGGTCCCTTGAATTAAACGCGACAACATATCTCTACCTAGGTTGTCTGTACCAAGCAAAAAGCTGACATCGCCATCATCACTCCATGCAGGGGGTAATAATAAGTGATCTAAATGGTTTTCTACCGAGGAATACGGCGTAATGATATTGGCTAATACTGCCAGCACAATTAAAAATAAAAAACAGCAAAAACCAATCATAACAACAGGCGGTTGTTTGAAGTTATGCCACAACTGTACCAGTGGGGTTGGGAACTCTTCTTCTAAATATATTTTATCACGTGCCATGACGAGGCTCCCGAGCTAGTGGGTTAAGCGCTGCATAGACTAAATCTATAATAATGTGAACAATAAATATAAAGCTTGAAAGCACAATAAGCCCACCTTGAATAGCGGTATAGTCACGCTGATATATACTTTCGATTAACCAGCTGCCGATGCCTGGCCAACTAAAAATAACCTCTGTGACCATAGCTATAGTAATGAGATTAGCAAATTGTAACCCTATATCTCTGATAACTTTAATAATAGCATTACGCATAGCATGACGATAAATAATTTGACTAAAAGTTAAACCTTTTGCTTTTGCTGCTTTAATGTAATGAGTGTCTAAAACTTCGAGCATAGCTGAGCGTGCCAAGCGCATAAAGATGGTGGCGGGTGCTAATGCCACAACAATAACTGGTAATATAAGGTGTCGAGTGGCATCTTGAAAAGCTTGCCATTTATACGGACTGTCGCTAAGTGTAATATCAATTAACTGTAAACCGGTAATATGTTCAATTTCGAACAAAAGACTTATTTGTCCGGAAGAAGGTAACCAACCTAATTGGATAGAAAACACCAATATAGCGAGTATGCCCAACCAGAAAACGGGGATTGAATAGCCAATCATAGCAATGGTCAATATTAAATTGTCAGCCGCTTTTCGGTGGTAAATCGCTGCACAAAAGCCAACGGGAATACCAACAAACATTGCCACTAACAAAGCAACGATGGCCAACTCAACTGTTGCAGGTAAACGGTTAAGTACTTCGCTTGAAATCGGTAAGTGGCTGGCCATTGAATAACCCATGTCGCCTTGAAATAGGTGTTTCAAATAACTGATATATTGGCCCAGTAAACCCGACTGCTGTTGATATTCATCAGCTAAAACGGCTAACTGCTCCGGTGAGGCACTTATTTGGCCAGTCAGATTAATGAGTTGCTCACCAGGAAATAAAAAACTCAGACTAAATGACAACATTGTTAATAACAACAAGGTAAAAAAGAATAAACTAAAACGACGCAGAGTAAAAATTAGCATATCAGTTTTTTGTAACCCCGTTAAAATCAACACCACCGATTGCGCGTAACACAGTACCTTTTACACTATTATCCCGTGCTTGATATCTTTTTGAATGAGCAATGGGAATTAAAGGCACTTCTTCATTGATCAATTTTAATGCCTTTGAATAATAGGCTTTTCGTTTATTAATGTTATTTGTTTTTAGCGCCTTTTGGATAAGCTGATCGAATTTTTTATTACACCAAAAGGTGCGATTGCTGCCAGTATCTGCTGAAGAGCAGCTGAGTAATGACGAAAAAAAGTTATCGGGATCTGGGTTGTCAGCTGACCAACCTAGTAGCACACTTTGATGCTCACCTTCAGAAACCTTTCTTAAAAAAGTTGACCATTCATAACCTGATACTATATTAACCTCTACCCCTATTTTTTGTAAATCAGCTTGAATAAGTTTTGCCATTGTAATGGCATCTGGGTTGTAGGACCTCTGCACAGGCATTGCCCATAAATCCATAGAAAATCCATTGCTATAACCCGCTTGCGTTAATAATTCTTGTGCAGTAGTTATTGAATAGTCTTGGCTTTTTATCGTTGCATCATAAGCCCAAGAAGAGTTTGGAATAATGCCGTCAGCAATTTCTGCTTGGCCGGTATAAACCGCCTCTAGAATTGCTTGCTTATTAATAGCGTAGGATAACGCTTTGCGTACTAAAGGATTGTTAAAGGGTGGTTTGCGGGTATTGAAACCAAAATAACCCACATTGAAAGATATCACTGATTCTAAAATGAGATTGGGGTGCTGTTTAATTTTTTCATGTGCAATAGGGTAGGCAATTACATCACACTCACCGGCTAATAACTTAGTTAAGCGAGCCGTATCTCTGGGGGTTATATCAAAAACGAGTTGTTTAAGCTCTGACTTACCTCGCCAATAATCTGAATGAGGTTCATAACGAATAAAAGCCCCTGAACTATACTGTTTAAACTTAAAAGGTCCCGTGCCAATGGGAAGCATATCTATTTCTTGCATAGCGTTAAGTTCAACTAATTCGTCGGCGTATTCTTTTGATAAAATAACGGCTGAGTCGCCACCAATGTTGGCGAGAAATGAACTGTCAGAATGTGCAAGACGAAAGCGAATGGTATGGTCATTAATTTTTTCTATGTTATCAATCAAACTGGCTAATTGAGCATTCTGAAAAAATGGATATTTGCCACCTGATATTGGGTGGTATTCGTGGTTAATATCCAACATGCGATTGAAACTAAATAGCACATCGTCCGCATTAAGTGCCCTTGTTGGCATAAAATAGCTAGTTTGATGAAATTGAATATCTTTGCGAAGATAAAAAGTTATCATTTTGCCGTCACGTGTCACATGCCAAGATTTCGCGATAGCAGGTATAATCGCATTATCGATAGGGCTAAACTCAATTAAACGGTTATATAACTGATGTGACGTGGCATCTATTGTCGTACCAGAGGAGACTGTTTGGGGATTGAAGCTTTCGGGAGGGCCTTCACTACAATAGATAATGCTTTTTTTACTTAACGAAAGTGCTTCGTTTGAATCACAGCCTGACAACACCAATATCAATAGTGCAAAACGGCAATAGTATGTAAATCTAGAGTAAGCCATAGCTAATCTTTATTCTTCGTCTGCACTACTTGAATCGAGTAGATTATATTTTTTTAAGTAGCCTCTTAACTGATGATAGGTTAATTCTAAGGCGTCAGCGGTTTTCTTTTGACTATATTGGCAATGCGCCAATGCCGACTTGATCAAGTCAACTTCATAGTTTTGTGATAAATCTTTTAATGACATTGGGAATTGTAATGCTTGCGTGTTTAGTTGAACTTTTTGTTCTACTTTAACCGGTGTTGCCGTCGCGTCACTGGTTTGTGCAACAGGTGTCGCTATGATGCGATCTTGAGTTTTAATGCGTTTAGAAGGGCGATAAGGTGACTCAAATGGATCTATGACTAATTCATGCACAGGTAAGTGTGGATTATTACAGCGATAAACACTGCGCTCTACTACATTTTTTAATTCTCGAATATTACCCGGCCAATGATATTCAAGCAAGGCACGTTTTGCTTTTTCGGTAAAACCACTAAAAAGCTCAAATTCAAGTTCGCGTGCCATGTTAATAGCAAAGTGCTCGGCTAATACCAGTATGTCATCTAAACGTTCGCGCAGAGGCGGCAGGGTGATTACGTCAAAGGCTAACCTATCAAGCAAGTCTGCACGAAACTCACCTGCTGCTGCCATTGACGGTAAGTCTTCGTTAGTTGCTGCGATTAATCTAGCATTAGTTTTAATGGTTCTTGAGCCACCGACACGTTCAAATTCGCCATATTCTACAACCCGTAATAATTTCTCTTGGATTAACCCAGTAGTATTGGCGATTTCGTCTAAAAACAAAGTGCCGTTATCTGCGCGTTCGAAACGACCTTCATGACGTTTACTGGCGCCAGTAAAGGCACCACTGTCATAACCAAATAATTCACTTTCTAATAAATTTTCATTCAAGGCCGCACAATTAAGTTTTAGATAATTTTGATCCCATCGTTTAGATAAATAATGTAAACGGGCCGCAACTAGCTCTTTACCTGTGCCGCGTTCACCGATGATCAGCACAGGCTTACTTAAAGGTGCTATCTGTGAAATTTGCTCAAGCACTTCTAAAAAATTGTTAGATTGACCAATGAGATTATCTTGTTGTTTAAAACGTGTCATGAACTGACCTAATAATTGGTTTTTTTCACTAACAAATAGTGTATTTTATTAACTGCCTAGAGAGAAGCCTTTTTTTAAATAATAATAAAACCTTATTAATCAATTTATTATAGTGTTATAAAAACTTGGCGTAGAACGTGAATAGTAAAACCTAAGACAATTTAAGTCATTTTTTGAACGAGGAAGTAAATATGGGTATTTTTTCAAGGTTTACAGATATTATTAATTCTAATATTAACAACTTATTAGATAAAGCAGAAGATCCTGCAAAAATGGTGCGCTTAATCATACAAGAAATGGAAGACACGCTAGTTGAAGTGCGCTCTTCATCAGCAAAAACCTTAGCAGATAAAAAAGAATTAGCACGCCAGGTTAATCGCTTTGAAGCGGATGCATCACAATGGCAAGAAAAAGCTGAGCTAGCGTTAAGTAAAGATCGTGAAGATTTAGCGCGTGCAGCATTAATGGAAAAGAAAAAATGTGTTGAAAGCGCCAGTGCTTTGCGTGAAGAGTTAAGCCACGTAGATAGCCATATTGCTAAATTGCAAAGTGAAGTTTCGCAGTTGCAAGACAAATTAGCTGATGCTAAATCGCGTCAAAAAGCGATTATTATGCGTGAAAAAACAGCGAACTCACGCCTAAAAGTGAAACAGAATATTGACAGTGATAAGGTTAATGACGCGCTCAGCCGTTTTGACCGCTATGAGCGTAAGATTGATGGTATAGAAGCACAAGTCGAATCTTACGAGATGGGCAGCAAGTCATTGGCTGATGAAATTTCAGAGTTGGCTTCAGATGAAAAAGTTGATGATGAATTAGCGCAATTAAAAGCTAAAATGAAATCAGAGACTAAAAATAAATAATCATAGATGAAGAATATATGCCTTAATTAGGTGCAATTAAAGGAGAGAAATCGTGGAGGAGATTATCATCGCCCCAGTAATTATATTCATGGTCGTCGTCGCGCCTATTTGGTTGATATTGCATTATCGTAGTAAACGCCAAATTAGCCAGGGTTTTAGTGAAGAAGAGTATATTCAACTTACTGAGTTGTCTGAACTCGCCGACAAAATGGCCGACAGAATAAAAACCTTAGAAGCTATTTTAGATGTTGAAACACCCGAGTGGAGAAACAAATTATGACTGGCAAATCCCGAGGTGAGTTATATCGAAATACCAACCAAGGAAAGTTAGCCGGTGTCTGTGCAGGTATTGCCGATTACTTTGGCTGGGAATCATGGTTGGTGCGTATACTCGTGGTCTCTGGTGTGTTGTTAGGCATGGGTTGGTTTATTGTTATTTATATTGCTGCTTGGTTTATATTAGATAAAAAACCCGCCAATGTCGGCCATGCTAACCGCAACACCCAAAGAGGTCATTTTGGCCATGGTCACGCGAGTCAGCAGCAGTCTAAGCAGCAAGCGCCAGAACAACAAGGGTTTGATGAAGACATCACCCATGAGTCGATTAAAGTGAAATCGAGAATTTGGCAAGCAGGTGAGCCGCCTAAACAAGCATTTCAGGATATTAGGCGTAAGTTCAAGACATTAGAGTTGGAACTACAAGTGATTGAACGCTATGTCACCTCACCAGAATTTACGGTGTCACGAGAGATTAATCAACTATAAAAAAAGCGGCTAGGCCGCTTTTTTTATAGTTGTAAACTTAATGATAAAGCCGGTATAGCACTGTTATCTCAATGTAAAAGCCGCTAATATCTAAGGAAATGATAGAATTGTTAAGATAAGTATTCTCCCTTCAACGTATTGAAAATAAAAAGATAGCATTCAAGTATGGCATTTATTAATAAAGCTCAGTTAAACAAGTTAAAACAAAAAGCCAGCGATATCGTTAATCGTTCTATCGATCAACATATTACACTGGCTGTAACCGGGCTTAGCCGCAGTGGTAAAACCGCTTTTATTACTTCTTTGGTGAATCAGTTACTCAACGAAGGTAATAATTCTCAGCTCAGTTTTTTTAATGTTGTTCATCAAGGACGTTACATTGCCGCTAAACGCGTGCCACAAAAGCATCTCTATATTTCAAGGTTTGAATATGACGGTGCGCTATCAGCCTTGTGTCAGTCGCCACCCAAATGGCCAAAACCTACCAATGGTATTAGCGAGTTACGCTTAGCCGTGCGTTATCAACCTAAAGACTCGTTATTAAAGTATGCTACGGAGTCGGCAACACTCTATATTGATATTACCGACTATCCAGGCGAGTGGCTGCTTGACTTACCTATGTTGTCGTTAACATTTGAGCAATGGTCGAAACAGACCACAGAACTACTTAAGCAGGCACCCAGAAGTGAACATACACAGGGCTTTCTCGATAAATTGGCTGAACTTGATGCCTTTGCCAGTGTCGACGAAGCCGTTTTAGCGCAATTATCACAAGAATATACTGACTTACTGTTACTCTTTCGTCATCAACTTGGCTTATCTGTTATTCAACCGGGACGTTTTATTTTACCCGGTGAGTTAGCAGATGCACCGATACTACAGTTTTTTCCTTACAGTGGATTTGATGATATTGACAGTAATAACTATAAAAGTGCTAAAGACGACTGTTACATCGGCATGTTACGCGCACGATTTACTGAATATAAAGAGCGTGTAGTAAGGCGTTTTTATAAAGAGCATTTTATTAATTTTGATCGACAAATTGTACTTGCTGACTGTTTAACGCCATTAAATAAAGGCCCAGAAAGTTTTGCAGATTTACAACATGCCATGGCAATGATCATGGAAAGCTTTCAATATGGGCAATCGAGTTTACTGTCACGTTTATTTTCGCCAAAAATAGATCGATTACTTTTTGCCGCCACTAAGGCTGACCATGTCACACCTGAACAACACGGTAATTTAGTTTCCTTGCTCAACAAGCTGGTTTTTCAAACTAAGCAAGAGTTGAGTTTTGATGCCATTAAAATGAAAACAATCGCTATTGCTTCGGTCAAAGCAACCAAAGTGGGTAAAAGCCTGTACCAAGGCCAAAATATTCCGGTTATTAAAGGTCGTCAATTAAGTAATGGCCAAATGATCACCTTATTTCCTGGTGCGGTGCCAGCGAGTATTCCAACGCTTGATTATTGGCAAAAGCAAGCCTTTAACTATATCGCTTTTTCGCCAATTGAATCGATTAGTAGTGACGAATGTTTACCGCATCTTCGCATGGATCAAATGTTGCAGTTTTTGCTTGGAGATAAATTAAAATGACCAAAAATAAAGAAAAATATCAACAACAAATATTATTTGATGTTGATATTGCCGACAAGCCAACAACAGAAAATACCCAGCAAATTATTGTTAATGATCAGGATTGGGTTTGCGATGAGCAAGTAGAAACGGTTGACGATAATAGCGTTATTGCCAGCAAAAAACCAAGCTGGCTTTGGCGTACACTAGGGTTAGTTTTTGTTACTTTAGTGGGGATTGAAGCGGTACAGTTTTTTGTTAATGGCTTTAGTCAATCGCCAATAATTGCAAGTTTGTATGCTATCTTACTGGCCGGTTTATCACTTATTTGTGCCCGTAGTGTTTGGCGCGAATTTGCTGGGCTTAGACAGTTTAACTATCAGCAAAATCTTAAACAACAAGCACAAGATATTATCAATGAAGAAGGCCAAATTGATGCCATCAGCCTTTGTGATAAAATATCTCAGCGTTTACCAGTTGACTTGGCTGAGTTTGATCACAGCTCATGGCAGCAGCTAAACCTTGAAGAGTATAACGATGTTGAAATAATGCACTTGTATGCTCGCAACGTTTTATCTCAAGTGGATCAAAAAGCATTGAAAGAAATTGCAAAATTCTCCTCAGAATCAGTTGTTTTAGTGGCCCTAAGTCCGATTGCCATTATTGATATGTTGCTGATGCTATGGCGAAATTTACGTTTGGTTAATAAAGTAGCTGCTTTATATGGTTTAAAACTAAGTTACTGGAGTCGAGTCAAATTAATTAAACAAGTGATTATTAACATGGCTTATGCCGGCGCAAGTGAATTAGTGGCTGATTTAGGTGCAGATCTGTTAGGTGCAGAGTTGTTAGGGAAATTATCAGCGCGTATGGCACAAGGCCTAGGTGCAGGTATGTTAACCGCCCGATTGGGACTCAAAGCCATGCACTTATGTCGCCCTATTCCCTTTACCGAAGATGCGCCAAAGCTAGGGCATATTCGTCAACAGATTGTCAGCCAAGTGCGATCACTGGTGAAAAATAGTTAGTTAAGTGGTTGAAAATATAAGTAATTTATTTAACTGTATATTTAGATGTAACATAAGTTTTACAGCTTTATTGTTCTGGTGAAAAAATAGCCACTTTGAAAGTCGTGCTTTTTCTATTGGTGTTGCCTTATTATTATGACAACTAAAATAGTTTTAAATATCAAGACAAAATTAATCATAAAATTGATATTCACTCAGTAAGGTTAAACGAATGGCGAAGGCGAGTAAGTACGTTTCTAAGGTTGCAGATGAACATGGCAATATTGCATGGTCAGCAGCAGAAAACCAAATTTGGCAAGCGTTAATTACGCGACAACTCTCAACAGTACAAAATACCGCATGTGATGAATTTATTGCTGGCTTAAGTAAGTTAAATCTGCCACTTGATCGTATTCCTCAATTAGAAGAAGTTAGTCAGGTATTAAGGGCAGAAACGGGTTGGAGCTGTGAACCTGTGCCAGCACTGATTGGTTTTGGTGAGTTTTTCCGCTTACTGTCAGAAAAGAAATTTCCTGTTGCGACCTTCATTCGCTCCGAAGAAGAGTTTGACTATTTAGAAGAGCCCGACATATTTCATGAAATATACGGTCACTGTGCCTTACTGACTAATCCGTCGTTTGCTAATTATACCCAAGCTTATGGTATGATGGGTTTAAATGCTTCGAAGGAAGACCGTGTGTTTTTAGCTCGGCTTTATTGGTTTACCGTAGAGTTTGGCTTACTTGAT
>Ga0307488_10005504_pt1 | contig 10459 bp, 18 predicted proteins | sample SB02metaG_FD_202248 | JGI IMG/M metagenome (GOLD analysis project Ga0307488, IMG submission 202248) | Sea-ice brine microbial communities from Beaufort Sea near Barrow, Alaska, United States - SB 0.2 | ecosystem: Environmental > Aquatic > Marine > Coastal | place: USA: Alaska | collected...
GCATCGTGGAGACCTGAAGGAGACCCTGCATTATTTGAATAAGCATAATTACATATGTTCGTGTTGATACGAAGACACTTGACTAAATAATGTATGAGGTCTATAATAGACCTATCGTTCATCAGGGGAAACCCTGACGCAAGTAAGTCGCGCAACGGAACCGTTGATCCCATGATTGAATTCTTATTTTATGCATCACTCACCTGCCAACAAGCTGATACAATCATGCTGAAGATGAAAGCAAATGAGAATATCTCAAATGCTTTTAAGGTAGAGTTGATAGAGACCGTAAAGGAATCTACACCTGAGTGTATATGGGACGCACACGACTGAAGGAACGGGGGAATAAACCACCCTATCTTCAGGACAAAGACTATGAACACACTTAATCTCATTCGCAAGCAGATCAATAAAGCATCTGCCCTTCACGACGCACAAGTTCTTCACACCTCATATCGTGGTGTTGAGTATACTACTCGTTGTGTAGAAAGCAAAGAGTCTCACGGTACATTCTGTTATCGTGGTAAACTTTACACTAAGTGATTGTCAAATCAATTGAATAGTGTTAAGATGGGAGGGAAACCTCCCATTTTTTATGGAAAGAGATAAACTAAAACTGATAGTAAAAAATCTAAGACTGCTGGTTGATGCTCTTGAGTCTGAAGTGTATTCAGATACTGATTCATACACAACTAAGCAGGAAAACTTTGATGATCCTAGTACCAATTACATTTTAGATTACGACGAAGTATTTGAGGACGATGATGGATAAGATAGATACACAAGGGATGAGTATTCCTAGAAGTGGTAAAACACTATCAAAGAAATCCTATCCACCATTGGTGATACCAAAAAGAAATGTCTTTACTGATTTGGAAAGACAAGAACTAAAGGACATTATTAACGAGACACTTGATGAACGAGAACAACGTAAAACTAATCAGCGTAACACCTGATGCTGAGAAGCACATGGCATACTGTGCCCGTGTGTCAAACCCCAACAATCAGGAGAATGAAAAGTTTTCTGGACTGCTTAAGTATTGTGTGAAGCATCATCACTGGAGTATCTTTGAGCAGGCATATATGACTCTGGAGTTGAATACTACCAGAGGAATTGCAGCCCAAGTGCTGCGACACCGTTCATTTACATACCAGGAATTTTCACAACGCTATGCTGATTCTTCCCTACTCGCGGAGGAAATCTCTCTACCTGAACTCCGCAGACAAGACACCAAGAATCGTCAAAATTCTATTGATAATATTGACCCGTTTATCCGTCAAGAATTCCAAATCAAAATGCAAAAACACTTTGAAGAAGGAATGAATCTCTACAAAGAGATGCTTGAGTATGGTATTGCAAAAGAGTGTGCTCGTTTTGTATTGCCTCTGGCGTGTCCGACAAAAATCTACATGACAGGCTCAGTTCGTTCATGGGTGCATTACATCGATCTTAGAAGTGCTCATGGCACTCAGAAAGAGCATATGGATCTTGCACTGGGTGCAAAAGAAATCTTCTGTGAACAATTCCCTGCCGTTGCTGAAGCAATGGAATGGGTTTGATAAATATTTACACCAACAATTGAATGTTATGCCAACATACCCCGTTATTAATCTAGAAACAAACGAAAAGAAAGAACTCAATATGTCTATGAAGGCATATTCAGAGTGGAAGGAAGAGAATCCAGGGTGGGATAAGGACTGGTCAGAAGGTTGTGCAGGTCAATCCACTGAATTTAAGTGGACTGGTGAGGCCAATTCCAATGGATGGAATGAGGTCTTAGATCGTGCATCTAAACAACCAGGTGCAACGGTCAGCAAAAACCGCTACTACGGTTAATCCCCTTACTTCTTATAGAGTATGCCTTCAAAAAGAAAGTCTCAAATTCCAGTAGTCCCATTTGGGATGAGCAACAAAAACATGCAAAGAAAGAAACCAATAAACTTAGACTTGATGAAACCCATCGAGGCACTAACAGAAAACCAGAAAGAACTTTTCCGTTGTTATGAGAACAATCAAAACATTGTTGCATATGGTTGTGCTGGCACAGGAAAGACCTTTGTAACCCTCTACAATGCTCTTAGAGATGTTCTTGACCCTAGGTCACCTTACGAGAAGATCTACATCGTCAGGTCTCTTGTAGCAACCAGAGAGATTGGATTCTTACCTGGAGATCATGAGGACAAATCATCACTTTACCAAATTCCTTATAAGAATATGGTGAAGTTTATGTTTGAGATGCCTACTGATACAGACTTTGAAATGTTGTATGGTAATCTTAAGAACCAGGGAACAATCAGTTTTTGGTCTACCTCATTCATTCGTGGTACAACTCTTGATAATGCAATCATTATTGTTGATGAATTTCAGAACTTGAATTTTCATGAACTTGATAGTATAATCACAAGGGTTGGAGAGAATAGTAAGATTATGTTCTGTGGTGATGCCACTCAATCTGATCTTGTTAAGTCTTCTGAGAAAACTGGTATTGCTGATTTTATGAGAGTTCTCAGAACAATGCCATCTATGGACATCATTGAATTTGGTGTCGAAGATATTGTTAGGTCTGGACTCTGTAAAGAATACTTAATTGCTAAAATGGATTTGAATTTATGATTTTTGAGCATTGTAATTATCTCGGTGACCTTGAACTAAACAAGAAAGAAACAACTGGCATCCGTCTCTATAACTTACCTAATGGAGAATGGGTGCCTTCTATTACTTCTGTGACATCTTTCTATAATCGACAGATTTTTATTAACTGGCGAAAGAGAATTGGTGTTGAAGAAGCAAATAAAATTACAAAGAAAGCAACTACTCGTGGTACTGATTTCCACGAAGCAGTTGAAGTATACATGAGGAACAATGAAATAAACTGGGATGACTTTCGTCCTCTCACACAGTTTATGTTTCATCATGCTAAACCATATCTGGATAAGATAAATAACATACACGCTATCGAAAGGACTCTGTACTCTGAGTACCTTGGATTAGCTGGTAGAGTTGATTGTATTGCAGAATACGAAGGAGAACTTGCAGTCATTGACTTTAAAACTTCTGAAAAAATTAAACCTGAGAAATGGTTGGAAAACTATTTCGTTCAAGAGACTTTTTATGCTGCTGCATATTACGAACTGACTGGTATCCCCGTTAAAAAACTTATCACCATTATGGTTACACCTGGTGGTGAGGTTAAAGTATTTGACAAAAGAAACAAAGGGGATTATATTAAGTTATTGGTTCGCTATATTAAAGAATTTGTATCTCACAATCTTAGGACAGAGAATGGAGAATGAACTAGAAAAAGCACTAGAAAGTAAATTCTTCTGCCCCTCTCGATTCGCACAAGAGATTGAGTCTCTTGTTCATACCGGTGACGGGATGAGTTATATTGATGCTGTCGTTCACTTTTGTGACAAAAATAGTATTGATGTGGAGTCAGTTTCGAAACTGATTTCTAAACCACTTAAAGAAAAGTTAAAGTGCGAAGCATTAGAACTTAATTTCTTAAAGAGAAGTTCCCGTGCCAAATTGCCCCTTTAAATCCATTTAGGGGGGAAAAAATTTCCGGCAAAAAATTGACCCCATTACTTTTTCATGATGCCGTTTGATGCCTACAAGCAATACCTTTCGTTGAAGAATCACTTCACGAAAGAAAAGTATGACTACCATAAGTATTGTGGTAAAAGTCGTGCTACTGTGCAGTCTTTCTATAAAAGGAAAGATCGATTTTGGTTTGAGAAAGTATCAAGGAAGAAGTCCGATCAGGAAATGATTGACTTTTTTGTATCTAACTTTATCACCTGTACGGATCCAAGTAAACTTTGGATAGGAGAAATGATACGTGAAGGTGAAGGTAGATATACATCATGGAAGAAGCGAACCCAATCACTAACTTATTTGTTTAAGGAAGAAGCAGGGTTAATGTTTGCAGATAACAATTTTGATTGTATGTTCTCCATGGAAGGATCTAGTCATCCACAAATTCTTAAAGAGTATCTAAGAGATAGTATCTCTATTGAAACTCTAGTAATACTTGATAGGATTCTTGGGTTCAGAAAAGACTGGGACAAGAAACTACAAGACCCTGTATGGGAAACTGTCAGTATGAGAATGAGAAAGTATTCTCCGTTTCTAAATATTGAAGTATCACGCTATAGAAAAGTTTTAAAGGAGATCGTTTTAAAGTAAAATGAGTTTTTTCAATTCTGATGTTGTCCGCGCTGAGATGACAGAAATTAGTGAATTACAAGACGATGTTTATCGCAACGTCTTTAAATTTTCTTCAATGGATAATCAAGAAAAACTCTTTCATGTCGCGTTATTAGAAAAACTTCTTGACAAACAAAAAGTTCTCTATGCTCGCTTGAGTTTATCGGATGATCCCGAAGCAAAACAAATGAAAGATAAAATCATCGAGTCAGCAACGATGATGGGCCTTCCTGAAGGTTCAAATTTAAATGCTGTTTTTAATAATATGTCCAAGATGCTGGACATAATGAAGAAACAGATTGACACTACAGGTTCTGACCTGTAGAATATCAAGGTACACACAATCCAAATCTAACTAATCTAAAAAATCCTATGTCATTTTCAAATCTTAAGAAGCAATCCTCTCTGGGTTCTCTTACCTCTAAACTGGTAAAAGAAGTAGAGAAGATGAACAATACCTCCGGTGGCGCAGATGAGCGTCTCTGGAAACCCGAAATGGATAAGACCGGCAATGGTTATGCCGTAATCCGTTTCTTGCCTGCCCCTGATGGGGAAGACCTTCCCTGGGCAAAGATGTACTCCCATGCCTTCCAAGGTCCTGGTGGTTGGTACATCGAAAACTCTCTGACTACAACGGGTGGTAAAGATCCTGTATCAGAATACAATCGTGAATTGTGGAACAGTGGTAACGAAGCAGATAAAGATACTGTCCGTAAGCAGAAGCGCAAACTGTCATACTATGCCAACATCTATGTTGTGCAAGACAAAGCAAACCCTCAGAATGAAGGACGTGTCTTCCTGTATAAGTTTGGTAAGAAGATCTTTGATAAGGTCATGGAAGCAATGCAACCTGAGTTCGAAGACGAAACTCCAATCAATCCCTTTGACTTCTGGCAGGGTGCTAACTTCAAACTGAAACTGAAAAAAGTTGCTGGTTACTGGAACTATGACTCATCAGAATTTGATCGTCCTTCACCACTCCTGGATGATGACGATGCTCTTGAAGCCCTGTGGCAAAAACAATATGCTCTTGCAGCACTAGTTGCAACAGACCAATTCAAGTCCTATGAACAACTACAAACACGTTTGAAGATGGTTCTGGGTCAGAAGTCTGCACCTGCTCGTTATGATGAAGAGACTGATAATGAAGATAGTTCTCGTGGAAACTTTGCTCCTGACTGGGCAGCAAGTCGCACCCCGAAAGCAGACTTCAATTCACCCGACATCACTCCTACAAAGTCTGCTGACTCTGATGAAGATGATGCTCTGTCTTACTTCCAGAAACTCGCTGAAGAGTGATGGATAGCGCAGTTCATGCATGGAACACCATGAGTTACGGAGAAGGATTTCTCTTTTCCATCTGGTTGTTAGGAATGTATTACATCAAACTTAGGATGGACAAATACTTCAATTAAAATAGTCTGATATTATCAGCAGTTTTTAAGGTTTCAGTCTTATATTGACTGGAACCTTTTTTGTATGTCATAAGTTCATCAAGATCATCAATAATAACATTTAAGTATAAAGTTTTTAATACAAAAATATTTCTTTTATCGCTATTTAATTGATCCTCATATTGATAATTTGTTACTTCTTTAACTGGATTTCCAGTAACCATTCCAGATTCATCAAAGTATGTAATTGAGTAATCTGATTCTACTCTCAATCCTTTTTGAACTATAACAACATCATCACTATTCTTAAGTTCTGTCGTCTCATAATGATGAGTGCTATTTAAATTTTCATATGTCCCATACTTTTCGATTAGATAAGCATCAAAATTAAATTGTGGCATAGGCCATTCGGATTGGATGTTGATGATATTATTGCTGGTTAAAATAACCCAATCTAAATCAGATCTACCATAAACATCAAATGCAACATTATCAGGTCTATCATCACCAAGAATTTTATACTTGGTAAAAAATGATAAGTCTTGATAAATGTCTTGTCTGAGGGTTATTCTTTTAAATAAATTTTTTACATTAATATAATCTGATATATTGGCATCAGGTAATCTACTGACGTATTCAAAATCTGGAACCTTGTTAAAGTAATTTGACATCTTAGAAACCTATTGCTGCTGGAACTGAAGTACTAGATGCCGATTTCTCATCTTTCTCATAGTCATCGTTATATATTGGAGTAAGTTCTTTAAATTGAAGAGTCATTTGATATGATGACATAGAACCATCTCTATAAGGTGCATAATTTCCTTCAGGTGTATATTGAATACTGCATCCCATCAGGGCACACTCTTTAAATTCATTTAAAAATTTACTTTTGCTGTCAGGATTGTCAGGATCATTACCCATTTGAATGTATTTAATTCTGAAAGTATGTGGAGTTCTTAAGAAGAGTTTTGATTCATCTCTAATTGGTGCCATACCTTGTTTAAAGAATCTAATAATTTGTATAATTTCTTTTGCTTCTTTCTCACTTCTTGGAGACATTTTAAATTGAAAACTAAAAGGTCTTAGAGATGGACCTTGAAATAAAAGTTCGAGGTTTGGATTCATAATCATTCCACCAACTCTACTCATCAAAGCATTTGCATCAGCACCAACAGCTTGTGCTGCAAAAGTTGTACCAATTGCTTTTTTTATAGATTCATTATTTGATTTTATTTGACTGAATACATCTCCAAGAGCACCTTTAAGTCCTCCATCTGCATCGTTTTGTCCCAATGCTGCAAGAGCAGCGGAGGCAGCAGCAAGTTTGAGGGGATCCATGGTATCATCACCCCAACCACATGAGTTACTGTCAGAGATTCCACCTGGAATTGGTAGTATGACTGAACCAATTCCTTTTCTTTTATCTAAAGAACTTCTATCTTTAAATGTTGCTCCCTCAACTTGCCTCTTCTCATACTTCAACATATCAAATTTTATAATATCTTGTTTTGGATCTCTAGTTATTGGATACTTAAAATCTCCAAATGAATTTCTTGTTTTAGATTTTTCTTTAATATTATCAGGTTTATCACTTGGTTTTGAATTATCTCCTGTCTCTGGTGGTGTTATTGCATTATTTTTTGCACTATCAATAATGTTACCTTTCTCTGTAGGTTTTATAGTTGTTTCTTTGTCTACTTTTTTCTGAATTCCGGCATCAATATTTTTTTGAATGTCACTTCTTTTAGTTGACTTGAGATCATTTTTTAAAGCAGCGCCTGCAACATCATTCATTCCAGGATACTTTGGATCAGAAAATGTATATGTTTTTCCACCATCTTTTGTAATTGCAGCAGGTTGCCATTTGTTGTCTTTAATTATATAAACTACAGTTTCGGATCCGGATATTTCTGTTCCAGATCCTTGAGTTATTGTTGTTGCAGTTGCATGATAAATTCCTGTTCCGCCTTTTGTTTTTACAACTTCTCTTTGCGATCCCTGACTGCCAGGAATATTCTCAAGCACCTTAACTTTCTTAGCTCCGACAAACGTTCTTGCTTGACCAGAACAAATTGAACCAGCTGGACATGGAGGATCTCCTGCACCGAATAATCCCATTTATCGACTACTTATTTTATCTATTTAGTAAGTATCTTTACGAAGTGCATAAGGTATAGAAAGCAAGTCTCCTAGTTCTTCATAGTCAACAATATAAAGTTGACCTGCTACTTCTTCCCAAGTATAATTTCGATACTTACCTAGATGAAAGTTTATTCCACGAAACCCCCAACGAAATACTTCTGTGCAGGCAATCAATGGGTGCTGATCATATTCTATATTAGGTGTCTTTGCATTATAAACAAAGGTATAAAACTTTCCTGCATCTGGTATAGGAGTAACAGTATCATTCAACACTTGCATAATCTCAAGCATCATCTCTTCTTGATCATTCGTTTTGTTATTGAGATCTGGAATGAGTTGTTCGATACGGTTCGTTATATTGCGATTTTCCTTTGTTGCCCTCTGTTCAGCAAGTTTTCTTCTCTGTGATTGAAGTAGAGTTTCTCTTTTTACCATTAGTTGATTCCGAGTTCGTCCTCTGTGATGATCTTAAAATTAATTCTTCTGTCTTCACAAAATTCAAATGCTGCTTTCCACTTTGCTTGATTGACTGCATATGTCTTACACTCATAGATGTATGACTTAGTAACTCTTGACCTTTTTTTAGGTTCTAATGTCTGTCTTTTTGGTTTTACTTCTACAACATAGGTCTTAATATTTCCCGTACTTTCTTTTACTTTCATTATAAAATCTGGAAAGTATCTATGAACCCTATTGTCAAGTGGTGAGATGTAAGGAATATGAAATTCTTCACTACCCCACTCAAGAACATTTTCATTTAGATCGCAGTAGTGACAGAACTTTCTTTCCCAACTACTGCGACATATAATATTATTTGGATTGCCTTTATATTTCTTTGGAAATGATGGTTTGTATTTACTTTTAATACTTTCTGCCATACATAATATATAAGGTTAAAATTATTTATAGATGGCAAAGTCCGCCAGTAATCAGTCTAATAAAGATCAAGTAAAAAGAATAAGTGTTGATGAGATTAAGGTTAATCTTTTAAGACCATCATTAACATCATATTTTGCTGTTGAAATACCTCTACCCAATAGTGTAGATAGTGATGAATTAAGTGGTCAATTAAAACAAGTTTTGGGACCAGATCAAAGGAAGTTAAATTTGCTCTGTACAGATACTTCTTTGCCAGGTTCCAGATTGACAACGATGGATATTAATAATGATAGAACAGGTGTGACAGAGAAACACGCATATCGTAGAATGTTTGATGATAGTGTTGATTTTACTTTTTATGTTGATGCAGATAAGTATCTTCCAATTTTATATTTTGAAACTTGGATGAAAGGTATTATGAATGAAGACGAAAACGCTAACACAAATACTTATCAATACAAACCAAAATATCCAAATGAATACATGGCAGATCAAGGACTTAAGATTTTAAAATTTGAAAGAGATTATAAATCAGTTTTAACTTACGAATTTTATAGGGCATTTCCTCTAGGTGTTGCATCAATGCCAGTATCTTATGGTGGTAATGATTTATTGAAGTGTACTGTTTCTATGTCATACATTAGATATATTCAAAGTGGACCTACGTCACTTGATGATGCATTTGATGGTTCTGGATTGTTTGGTGGACCCGATTCAATTTTAAATAGTGCTACAAATTTCCTTAAAACTGGTGCGAATGATTTGCTTAGATCCGCATTCAACTTAGCATAATAAATAATCATACTGAAAAAACTCTTTAGGATATTATGCCTTTACCAAAGATTGCTACACCAACATATGAGTTGGAACTACCCTCAACTGGAGAATCAATTCAGTTCAGACCCTTCCTTGTAAAAGAAGAAAAAGTTCTTGTTCTTGCATTAGAAAGTGAGGATACGAAACAAATTACAACTGCAATCAAAGCAGTTATTAAGAGTTGTGTTCAGACAAAAGGAATTAAAGTAGAAGCACTTCCCACATTTGATATTGAGTTTCTATTTTTAAACATCAGAGGAAAATCTGTTGGTGAAAATATTGAAGTAAATATTATTTGTCCTGATGATGAGACTACAGAGGTGCCTGTAACTATTGACCTTGATGAAATTCATGTTCAAACAAATGATGAGCACACTAGACAAATTAAAATTGATGACACCTTGATGATGGAGATGAAGTATCCATCTCTTGATCAGTTTATTAAAAATAATTTTGACTTTGAAGATAAAAATGTAATGGATCAATCATTTGATTTGATTGCATCTTGTATTGATAAAATTTACTCTGAAGATGATGTATGGGCAGCAGATGATTGTTCTAAGAAAGAAATTAAAGACTTCTTAGAACAAATGAATTCTTTTCAATTTAAAGGAATTGAAAAGTTTTTTGAGACTATGCCGAAGTTGTCACATAAAATCAAAGTGACAAATCCAAATACAAAAGTTGAAAGTGAAGTTGTACTAGAAGGACTAGCAAGTTTTTTCGGATAGCCCTGGTACATATGAGTCTTGTTAGTTATTTTAAACTAAATTTTGCCTTGATGCAGTACCATAAATACTCATTAACTGAGATTGAAAATATGATACCATGGGAACGTGACATTTATGTTGCGTTATTGGAACAGCATCTTGAGGAAGAAAAACTAAAACATCAGCAAGCGAATGGAATCTAGGGCGACTCAAACTAACACTGGTATAGATCCACAGATAGCAGAGTTGCTTGGGTTAGATTTTACTGCCGACTTAGATCGCGAAGATTATATTTCTCTTCTGAAAGA
>Ga0307488_10005505_pt1 | contig 10459 bp, 11 predicted proteins | sample SB02metaG_FD_202248 | JGI IMG/M metagenome (GOLD analysis project Ga0307488, IMG submission 202248) | Sea-ice brine microbial communities from Beaufort Sea near Barrow, Alaska, United States - SB 0.2 | ecosystem: Environmental > Aquatic > Marine > Coastal | place: USA: Alaska | collected...
ATTGAATTACAAAAAGCAAAAGAAAAATCATTTACTAAAAAATTAAAAAAATCTAAAGAAGGTAAGGATTTTGAAAAAATCTATGAAGATGAAGATATGGTAATCATCGTACCTTTAACACATGTGGGTGCGTGTAAATATGGTCAAGGAACTAGATGGTGTACCGCAAGTAAAGTAAAACCTGAACATTTCGAGGGTTATGATGAAGAGGGTAATTTATATAGAGTACTACAAAAAAATGATAAACTCATTAAAAATCCTGACATTGTAGAATTAACGGATAGGGGAAATCATAGAAATAGAAATCCCAAACATATGGATAAAGTTTCAATACATTTAAAATATACGGGTGAAAAATCTATGGTAGATTCTATTGATAACTATTATGGCGAAATTGATGTGGGTTATTTCCTAGCAGAATTACCCGACAATGCAGTAAACACAATAAAACAATACCAATCAGAACATTAAATGAAACATATTATACGAAAAATATTAAGAGAGGAGTTTAATAAGACTAACCTTAAAAAGGGTTACGACTTTAAAGGTAGTCAATGGCTATTCGATTTCATTCGTCATGAAGAAGGTAACCCAAAACAAAAAGGTGAACCTGTATTGACCTCTTACAAAATTTCTGGTGATAAATGGACAATAGGTTATGGTCATACCACAGGTGATGTTAAACCTAAAGTTACACCAAACATGACTATCACAAAAGAAGAGGCTGAAAAAATACTTTCAAATGATTTAACATACTCTGCAAATTGTGTTAGAAGACTTTTTCAACAATGGGAAGATAAAGGTATTGACATCCCATTAAATCAGAATATGTTTGACGTATTAACATCATTAGTTTTTAATAGTGGTTGTGGTGGTGTAAGAGGATCTGAATTCATACAAACATTAAAGAGGGGTGACTATCAAAAAGCTGGTGAAGAAATTAAAACGTATAGACTGGAAAGTGGTTTTGGTGGGTTAAACACTAGACGAGATAAAGAATCACAACACTTTTTAAGTTAATACAAGATATTTATTAAATAAAAATAGAAACAGTGAGACAGACAATTAAAAAAGTTTTAAGAGAATCGTTATTAGATAACGAGTTTAAAACGTTTGTTTTTGAGAAAACCTATAAAGCCGATTATGATGAGAAGAATAAATGGCGGATGTATAATACCATTTTAACTGAATTAAGATGGTTAGGTGACGAAGAAGGTGTAGATGAAATTAAATATCGGATCACTGATGGTGAGGATCCGAAGAAAGTTTTTAAAGAAACAACAGAGTACCCAAAATACTTTTCTTATAAATTACAGAAACTGGTAGAGGAAATTTAATACATTTATGTATTTTAATATATTTATAGTAAAATTATTGTATGAAAATAATATTGACAGAATCGCAATTAGAATTATTACTTGAAGAGGATAAATTAACATTCCTAAAAAATCGTGATGTTATTGATCCGAAAGTATTAAGAGATGCGTTAAGACCTGAAAGACATAGTAGAGGTGAAGAAGGGGCTGAAGATACAAAGAAAAAAGTAACAGTAACCCCAATCCAAGATGATAGTGGTATTGATATTGCGTATATTATAGAGAAAAAAGGTAAGAGAAAGGTAAATCTATCTGAAGTGGGTGTTGAAACCATTTATAATGCTGACCCCTCAAAGAAAAAAGAATACGCACAATGGTTACTTGATTCATTTAAGAAGGTAGCTGTAAAAAGTGAATTAGAAGCTCAAAGATTTTATAATGAAGATTTAGTTGTCGCAACTGAAGCATTAGAGTTGTTTAATGTGTTAAAAAATAGAAGAATATTTAACCAACAAGCGAAAGAACTTGAAAACGCACCAAGTAACCCAAAAGACATTAGACAATATGATTCAATCGGTCAACTCTTTAGTATTGTAAATAAATTTAATCTTGACGATGATGATGAAGAAGAAACAGGTGAAGGAAAATTAAGTACTAAAGGTAAAAAATTATATGATGAACTACAGACATTTGTAGGTTTAAACCAAGCAGAAATAAAATATAGGGATAGTGAAGTAATTGTCTATTCTCCACAAACAGTGCAATCTAGTTGCGACCCATTAGGTGGTAATATGACTAGTTGGTGCACTGCTAGGGATAATGGTTATTTTGAAAGGTACAGAAGAGATAACCCAAAACCTGATGGTAGTTTATCAGATTATTATATAGTTATGCCATTAGAGTTATTCACATCGAAACAACCAAGTGGACATGATTTCTACCCATTACAATTTCACTTCGAAAGTGATCAGATAAGGGATCAACAACAATCGGGTTATAGTAATATTAGTGATGAAGAAGTGAATCAAGTATTAAATGATTTCCCAGGAATGGCAGAATTCTTTAGAAATGAATTAGGTGATTTGGCAGCACAGAGTATCAGAAGTGGTACTGGGTTAATGGAAAACCATTATATTAAGTATTTGAATATGTTTGGTGGGACTGTTAGTTCACACGTACCGGAAGAGGCTTATAGTGAAGGTATTGTAAGTATTAAAAGGTTAGCTAAAGAAGATGATGGTCCAGTTAAGAATAATAGATACGTTAAATGGTTAAAAGAAAATACTGATGAGGATATTGATATTGTTACATACATATCAGAAGATACTACCTCAATCGATTTTAGTGGTTTAAAATTAGGAACACTTCCTGACATAAGTAAATTTAACCAATGTAGAGAAGTTGTAATTATGGATTGTGGTTTAAATGAAATGCCATCAGCAAGTATATTACCACCTAGTACAACTTATTTAGGGTTAAGTAAAAACAATATTTCATCACTTAATTTTGAAGGTTATGGTGAGGGATTAAAAGATATTGAGGTTATTATTATTATGGACAACCCAATAAAACAAATTAATACTGAAAATTTAGGAAAAATAATGACTAACGGTGAATTTGTTAGATTAGCATTAGATCAACCTACAATACAAGAGATTGAAAATTATGAAGAGTATTATCAAATGTCAAATAGTGTATTTGAAGAAGATGGTGCAATGTTAACAACACACGAAACAGCATAAAGAAAATGAAAATTATATTAACAGAATCACAATTAGAATTATTACTTGAACAGGATAGACATGCGTATTTAACCTCACAAAATGTAATTAACCCAGAATTACTTGAACCAATCAACATCCCTAACGATGCGGATGAACAACAAAAGAAAAAATTAGAAAGAAAAGCTAGGAAACAAGAGGCTATAGAAGTAATACAAGGTAATGATAATGTAGATATTGCATATATTGTTCCTGGTAAAGGTGATAAGGTACAAGTTAAATTAGCACCACAAACGTTAGAATCATTCTTTGAAGCTGACCCAACAAGATCAAAAGAATATGTGCAATGGTTAATTGAGGTGTTAGTGAGAATGATTAAATCTAAAGATATTGATAGTGCAATAAGGTTTCTCACAGAAGATTTATTAGACGCTACAGATACATTGGCATTGTTTGATTCTATTAAAGGAACTGGGGCGTTTAAAAGAGGTGCGGTTAATAGACCAGATGCACCTACTAACCCAAAAGATATAAGATTGTATAAAGATGTTAATCATTTAGATTCAGTTATAGCACCATTCAGAGATTCCGGTGAAGAAGGTGAAGAAGGTGAAGTTCACCCAGTTTTCGCAAAATTAAAAAAATTCGTTGATCTAGGTCAAGCAGAAATAGTTTATAGAGATGAAAGTGTGATGGTTTATATGCCAAAACATATAGATGCTAGCTGTGAACCACTACCAAACCCAGAAAAAGTAAGGTGGTGTACTAATAGACCAAGTAATTCAATGTTTAATTCATATAGAACACAGGATCGTTATTTAAAACCTGATGGTAGCCCATCTGACTATTACGTAATCATACCTAAAAAATATTTTGATGGTGACGATGAAGATAGACTATACCCAATACAGATGCATTTTGAATCTAACCAATTAATGGATTCAAAGGATGGTCGTTTGGATGATAGATTAAATATGGTGTTAGGTAGTTTCCCTGGAATGGCAGAATTTTTCAGAAGTGAATTAGGTGGATTAGCTGCGGAAGGCATTAGAAGTGGTAGTGGTTTAATGGAAAATCATTATATTAAGTATTTAAATGAATTCGGTGGAAGAGTAGAAGACTATGTACCAAAAGAAGCGTATGCTGAAGGTGTGTTAAATATTAAGAAATTAGCTAAGGAACAAAGGGGACCAGTTAATGATAACAAATATTTAAAATGGTTATTATCAAACGAAGATGATGTAGATATTATTGAGTATATACCATTAGATATTCAAGTGTTAAATTTTAGTGACATTAATTTAGGTACACTACCTGATTTATCTATGTTTACAGAAGCTGATCAAGTAGTTGCTGGTAAATGTAATTTAACTCAAATGCCGGCAGGTAATCAATTACCACCTAATATGACAATTCTTACATTACCTAACAACCAATTAACAAATGCAACTTTTGAAGGTTATGGTGAAAATTTAGAGTTCCTAATGGTAATTAACCTATATAACAATCCTATTCAGACTGTGGATGTGGATAGTTTAGAAAATTTATTAAATAAAGAAACATTGGCAAGATTCGCAATTACAAACCCTGCTGAATTAACCAACTACGATGAATATAGTCAAATGATTGAACAATTTGAAGAATCTCATCCGAATCATGGTGTTTATTTGGATGTATAGTATTTTTTTTATATATTTGTATAAAACAATTATTAAACGTTATGAAAAAATTATTTATATTAGTAGGTAAGTCTACGAAAGAAACAATCAACACTACAACTGCAGAGACTATTGGTGAGGCTATTGAATACTTTGCCGCTGTGAAGAAACTAACAATAGATATGTTATTATCTATCTATGATGTCACTCTGAAATAAAATTTATTTTTCTAACGTCTATTTTGAGTTAGGTATATATTTATTATTAAATAATAATATTTTCCAAAAATATACATTGACATGTCAAAAGGTAAAAAAAGAATTGTAAGACTAACAGAGTCTGAAATGGTAAACTTAATCGAAAGAATCGTTACAACAGTAAAAACTGCAAAGAAAGAATCTTTAAGAGAGGGTAAAAGAATCGCAACTAGAAAAAGGGTAATGGCTGAAGCTAATAGACCTAGAAGAGTTATGAAAAAAATTGCACCAAAAAGAAGAAGATAAGAATTAAGGGGGAGTTATTTAAATTCTAAATTATACCCCCCAAATTTTTTCATATAGGATGTGATAGGAACTCCGTTACCATCCTTAAATACGTTACCCCCTTTAAAGAAAAGTTTAACTGAACCTGCACCACCTAAATGGGATGCAGCTAGTATTCCTGATTCAGTTATATAAATACCCCTATAGAATTTGAATTGATATTCACCTATAAACCCCTTTAACTGATTTTTATTATATAAAAGATATAACTCCATTGCGTGTTCTTGAAGTAATGGTTGATCAATAAATTCTTGTGGTGTACAAATAACTCCAATTCCCTTTAATGTGGTTCTACCGAACTGGTATTTACCCATATAACCAAACCTGTTAACTTTACGATAGTTATCACCACTTTCAAATGTTCCAATATCTTTAAGAAACATTTTATGTGTTTTAGATGAATCAACATAAATAGTTAATGTATCAGTAAGGACAATCAGATCCGGCTCACCTTTATTAATTTTGATGATATGTGTCATACCAAACGCAAACCCCACAAGGGTTAATAGAAATACTAAATATATCACAACCATATGGGTTGAGACATATTTGTTTAGATTCTTATACTTCATTATCCTACCTTTATCACAATGTTTTCTTTGGATTTAGAAAAACTAACCTTTATTGTTTGACCTTCATCAACATTACCTTTAAGTATTTCTTCAGATACAGGATCCTCAACATACTTTTGAATCGCTCTGTTAAGTGGTCTAGCACCATAATCTTCATCATAACCTTGTTCGATTAAGAAATCTTTAGCAGTTCTATTGATTTGTAATTCATAACCAATTTCTAATACTCTTTCTTTAAGTTTCCCAATCTCTAATTCAACAATTTTAGCAATATTTTTTTTATCTAATGATTTAAATATTACTACATCATCTAACCTATTTAAAAATTCTGGTGGAAAATGATTTTTCAGTTCTTTTTGTAAAACTTCTTCTTTAATCACACTTTGATTATCTACTTTAGCCTTTGTACCGAAACCTACTCCAGCACCGAAGTCTTGTAGTTTTTTAATTCCTACATTGGATGTCATTATAACCATACAATTTTTGAAGTTTACCTTTCTACCCATACTATCAGTTAATTGACCATCATCCAATAATTGTAATAGAATGTTATAAACATCCTTATGTGCCTTTTCAATCTCATCAAATAATATGATTGAATAAGGTCTTCTCCTAACTTTTTCTGTAAGTTGACCACCTTCTTCGTGTCCCACATATCCCGGAGGTGCTCCGATTAACCTAGACACTGCGAATTTTTCCATATATTCAGACATATCTATTCTGATTAAACTTTCTTCATCCCCAAACATATATTTTGCTAGGTTTTTTGCTAAATGTGTTTTACCTACACCTGTTGGACCTAGAAACATAAATGAACCAATCGGTTTCTTCGGATTTCTAATACCTACTCTATTTCGTCTTAACGATTTAGCGATGGTAAGGACAGCTTCCTTTTGACCAATTACTTTGTCACCCATATCTTTTTCCATAACCATTAATCTATTTCCTTCCTTTTCAGAAATTCTATTTAATGGTATACCTGTCATATTCGCCACAACAGACATAACATCTTCCGCAGTTATTTTTGTTCTCTTATGGTTTAATTGTGATTGCCACACATCTTTAGCCTTATCTAAATCATCTAGTGTGTTTCTTTCCTTATCCCTTAATTGTGCAGCTTCTTCATATTTTTGTGACTTAACAACTTCATTTTTAGCTTTCTTAATGTTTAAGATAACTTGTTCTAAATCTTTTATCTCTTTTGGTGGTTGGATATTAACTTGTGATCTAGCACCAACCTCATCAAGGATATCAATTGCTTTATCAGGAAATTCTCTGTCAGTTATATATCTTTCTGCTAATTTAACACACTCATTGATAGTTTCATCCAAGTATTCCACTTTATGGTACGCTTCATAACTATTTTTTATCTTATAAAGAATTTCTTTTGTTTCAGCTATTGATGGTGGTTCAATAATAATCTTTTGGAATCTTCTTTCCAATGCCCCATCTTTTTCGATGTTTTCTCTATATTCATCTAATGTGGTTGCACCTATTAATTGAATTTCTCCCCTTGCTAACGCTGGTTTAAGAACGTTAGCTGCATCCATTGATCCTGAAGCATTACCTGCACCTACTAACGTATGTAACTCATCAATAAAAAGAATTACATCATCCACTTCACTCAATTCATCCATCACACCTTTAATCCGTTCTTCAAACTGACCTCTATATTTAGTTCCTGCTACCATAGAGGTTAAGTCTAACGACACAACTCTCTTATCTAATAGTGTTCTAGGTGCGTCACCTTCTTTAATCATTAGGGCTAACCCCTCAATGATTGTTGTCTTACCAACGCCAGGATTACCAATTAAAACTGGGTTATTCTTTTTCTTCCTAGAAAGTATTTGTGCAACCCTTTGGATTTCATTTTTTCTACCTATGACAGGATCTATTTTTCCTTCTTCTGCCTTTTTAGTGATATCGACAGAAAAATTATCTAATATTGGTGTAGGTGAACTATTTTTTGATTTCTTTTTAGATTTCTTTGGTTTATCGTCATCCAAACCATCATCATTTTCTAAATCACCGAAACTATTTTGTATAGTTTGGATGTATGTTTTATAGTTTACTCCCATCTTCTTAAATATCTTTGTAATAAAATTATTTTCATTTAATAATGATAGTACAATATGGTGGGTATTTAAATAGGTTTCCTTTAAATAATCACATTCAGCTTCTGCGTTTTTAAGAATCTCCTCAACATCTATATGTAGTGGTAAGTGTTTCACCTTTGTTGGGTCATCATTGACAGGCATTTGTAATTCTATAGTTTTATGTAAACTATCTAAATCCACTTCAAGTTCTTTTAGGTATTTTATAGCCTCATTATTATTGTCATTTATTAATGCAATCATAATATGCTCTATCCTAACTTTGTCGTCATTATGTGATTTAGCTTCATCAATAGATTTATTGATTATTTTCTTAACTTTTGGGTATACTTTTTTCATAAGACAATTTTAATTATTATTATTGAATAAACCAACTTTGTTTTTTCAATAAATATCATTAGTATTATAACTAAATTATAATGTATGAATGACAAATATAAACTTTATTTAGGTGATACTAAAAAAATCGTTGCTGAGATGGTTGAAAAAGAGGAATTGGTTGATATGATATTTACATCCCCACCATATTTCGCTTTCAGAAAAAATTATAGTGGGGATGATGATGGTAAAGTAGGTGCAATCCATGTTGATGACTACGCAGACTGGTTTTTAGAGTTTACTGATCTATTCCTTAAAGTGTTAAAACCTAATGGTAGTTTCTTTCTCAATATCAATGAAAAAATTGATAAGGGTGTATTACATCCTGTATTAGATGAGTTAAAATATAAAATGAGACTACAGGGTTGGAAGTTAGTTGCTAAACCTTATATATGGTTTAAGAAACAATCAATGCCAACAAATTGTAAATATAGAGCAATTGATAGGTATGAATATGTTTACCATTTCTCTAACTCCAACAAACCAAAGTTCAGAGCTGATAATTGTAGGATACCTCATTCAGAAGCAACAATTAAAAGAGTTAAAACACCAGTACCGTCAATAAACTCTAGAGATGGTGTGTATGAGTATACTGAATTAAAATTAAACCCTAAAGGATCATTACCTAATAATGTTGTTATAACTGCTGCCGAATCAAACCCTAGTGTTTTACACCCAGCACCATTCCATGTGGATTTGGCTGATTGGTTTGTAAGAATTGGTAGTGACGATGGTGATGTTGTATTGGATCCGTTTGCTGGGTCGTCAACAACAGGTGTTGCATCACTTAAAAATAATAGAAAATTCGTTGGTATCGATATGGTAGATTTTAATATTGAGTTCGGGACAAAAAGAATGGAGTATTTTCTAAAAACAGGTAATTGTTATATACCAAAGAAAGAATTAGAACCTTTAGGTATCGATGTTAACTACTATAAAGTAAAAGGGAAAAACATTAATAACCCATAATCATTTTACTATTTACTATTAATAGTAAAATAAATATAAAAAATAAAAAAGAATATTATGCCGACAGCACCCACATTTAAAAAAATTGATCTACTACTAAAGACAGAAAGTAGAAATTATAAAGATGATGATAGTTTTAAAGACTTTGATATAACACCTACGGTGAAAATTACACATGATGATTGTGCAATGATTATAACTGGTGATTATATTATCATCACAGAAGAAGAAGGAAATAACGAAATAGATACACCTAATAGTATCAAAGGTAAGATATACAATATAAAAGAAGTTGATTCTTACCGATTATATACAGAATAGTATGATTTTAAACAAACATGTTAACGAAGGAAAAATAGAAAATATCTACGATTCAACAAATGTCATTGCAACAAAATATGACATGGGTATTAATAAACTTGCAGTAATATTTGGATCTGGACAACAATATCTTTATCATGATGTTACTATGGAGGATTATCAGAAGTTTGAAGATTCAGATAGTCAAGGTAAGGCAATACACAAATATATTAAGAAATACAAAAACGAAAAATCTGATGAATTGGTAGATGTTGCAGTTATTAAAGAACAAATAGAAAAATTAAAGAATGAGCGCGACAATTGAATATCATAAATTACTACAACATATATTAGACAATGGAAGAAAAAAAGGTGATCGAACAGGTACAGGTACAATCTCTATCTTCGACTACAAAATCAAATTTGATATGCAGGATGGCTTTCCTCTTCTTACAACGAAGAAAATCCACACTCGCTCAGTTATCCATGAATTATTATGGTTCTTACAAGGATCTACCAACATTGAATACCTCAACGAAAACGGAGTAACCATTTGGGATGAGTGGGCGGATGAAAATGGAGATTTAGGACCTGTTTATGGAAAGCAATGGGTAAATTGGGGAAATAACGACTCTAAAGCCCTTCCATGGAACCAATCAATCAATCAAATCCAAAATGCTATTGACGTATTAAAGAACAATCCCGATTCACGTAGAATTATGGTTAGTGCTTGGAACGTGGGAGACATTCCAAATATGAAATTACCACCTTGTCATTGGGCATTTGAGTTATATACAGAGGAATTGACTAACGATGAGTTTTGTGAATACCACTCCCACGAATTATGGCAAGACATTGCAGCGTATTGCCCTAAAGACAATACATTTGA
>Ga0307488_10005506_pt1 | contig 10458 bp, 11 predicted proteins | sample SB02metaG_FD_202248 | JGI IMG/M metagenome (GOLD analysis project Ga0307488, IMG submission 202248) | Sea-ice brine microbial communities from Beaufort Sea near Barrow, Alaska, United States - SB 0.2 | ecosystem: Environmental > Aquatic > Marine > Coastal | place: USA: Alaska | collected...
ACTCGTGCGCAATCTCAGCAGTCCGCACCGGGTGCTCAACCCCGTGGCGCTGTTTAAGTTTTGCGAGCGGGCGGCCACGATCATCCAAGATCAGGCGGCGGCGCTGCATCAGGCTGCCGCAGACACGTTAAAGGCGCAGCCCGCGAAGACTGCGCCCAAAAAAGATGCCAAGAAGTAGCGGATTAACGGGGGCCGAGAAGGCTCAATCCCGGAAACGGAGCTTCTCTGCCGGCGGATTGCTGGGCAATAGTGCCGCCCAGTATTCCGCCGGTGACTAAGCTCCTGCGCGCTTCGCCTGCCTCTCTTGCCCGCGCAATACCCGGTGCGGCGTTTTCCATGGCCAGAGCCTGTTGCATCAGGTCTTCTGGCGTCATGCGCCGGGACAGCACTGGCGCGAGCTGTTCTTGCGCTGCTGAAATCCGAGAAGCCTGAGACCCCCCAGACACTGCGGCGTCTACCGCTGGGGACGTGACTGCTCCAATCAGCCCCTTCTGTCCAATTTGTTCGCCAACACTAGGGCCGATAATTTCTTCAAATCGTTTTTGCACAAGCTGCCTAATCGCCGTGCGAGACCCGGCAACCACAGTGGCCTCCATTAACATTGCGTCGCTGGTGTTGGCAATTTGTTGAGACATTTTCTCAAAGCCAACTTCACCCAAAACCATGCGCAATTTTGTGGCCACGGCTCTAGTATTTAGAGATTTTAAAGTAGCCAGTGCCTCTACGACTTCCGTAGAATTAGTGGCTCTGGGGTTTATTTTTGCGTTGGCCGCAGTGTTTTCAATGCTATTGCGTAAGGCAATTCTGAGCTGCTTTAGCTCGACTGGCCCCATGACCTCTAGCGCAATCTGCACGTCTTCCATGGTGGTTTTAGTGCTAAGTAAATCGGTGCCCAAATCGGCGGCAATCTTTTGGTCTATGGCATCCTTACCGGCGGCACGAGCCGCAGCATAGTCCGGGCTCACTTCGTCCAGCGCGTTGCGCATTTGGATCGCTAGAGCTGTCTTGGACCGATACCCCTCAAGGTCGCCAGACACTTTAAGCTCTTGAGCGCGGCTGTGCAGGCGCCGGGTGACGTAGTCCAGCGTTTCCACTGTCGGCGTCCGCATGGCGATGTAGTTTCCATCCACGTCGTATGTAATCTCAACGCCGGCATTCTTGGCGAGTATCTTGTTGGCCTGTTCCTCGCTGACGCGGGTTGGCACCATGTAGTCAAACCCGCTGCCCTCTTGCTGCATCAAGTTTCTGGCGCCGGTAAGGTCTTCCGGTATTACTCTAGTGTAGAGGTCAAGAACATTGTCTGATGCATCTTCTCCGGGGGTGATTGACGCGTCATATGCGCTGCCGTACAGTTTTTTCCTATTCTCTCGAGTATCCGCCATAATGGCTATTTTCTGCCCCGTCTTGCCGGAAGTCGGAAGACCGAGGACTTCGTCTATTGTCCTAGTTAAATCGCGCGAAGCTCCCAGCGAGGTTTCACCGAGATTGGTTCTAACGATTGCAGCGCCTTTCCCTTGGGAGTTGGCTACGGCGTCTAGTAGGTTTGACATATTCGGCCCGAGCGTGGCGGTTGTGCCATACGGAGTTTGGCTGGATGCCGCTAAAACAGCTCCAGCTCCGTCTGCCTCTACGGCGTCTTTTATAATCCTGCGTGCGTCTCCCTTTGCCCCAATCTTGTTTATCTCGGCCAGCACGGGGGCTTCTGCCTTTAATCTAGCAACTCCGCCCGCTATTGAGCCCGCTATGGGCGCCACTAGGCCGCCGGCAGCTCCGAATTGTGCGCCAGTCTCAGCTTGGCGCGCGGCTTCTGGAAGCCCACCCTCACCGTATCCAGCCACGGCGCCCTCTGCTGCTCCCAAGCTAGTGCCAACACCGACGCCTTGTAGCGTTCGCATTAGCGCGCTGGGCGAGCTTATCAACCTGTCTACGCCAGACCCGGTCACGGCCGCCGCGCCGGTCGCCGTGCGAGCCAAGCCAGTTAACGCTGGCAGCTCCGCTTCCTGAGAGCCAATGGCGTTCCTGATCGTCTCCTCGCTTATGTTGGGATTGACGGCGGCCATAGCTGGTTCGACATATCCTCGGGCAAACGGCAGGCCCTTGCCAAACATGCTGGCAATCGAGGTAAAGCCTTCGCCGACTACGTCGCGAGACATTTCGCCTTTGCGCACCTTATGAGAGTTTCCGCCCTCACGCATGATACTGGTAACAGTGCCCTGATCGGCGGTCACATAAGCGTCATTCGGGTTTATGTACTGCATTTGCCGCGTCTTGCGATCTTGTGTTATGTATCCGCCGTCCTCGTATTGCTTGAGCAACGTGGACCCCTCTGAAACGGGTATGCTGGATGCAGAGGCAGATGCCTCTCTGGCGCGCTCCATAAAACGCGCGGCCGCCGCAGCATCTCCTGCTGCGTGCGCTTGGCGTGCTTGGTCTCGTAACTGCTCTTCGGTGGAAGCCATATTTTTGCCCCTATGGTTGTGTTGGCGGATAAAGACGATCTAAATCTGCGTCGGTGGGCGGGGCGTTGCTGCTCGATGAGCCTCCAGCCCAAGATGGACGATCTGACAAGCCTAAGAACATAGTAATTTTTGCTGCGTCTTCGTCGTTGGCGCCTCGGTACAGGTCTGAAATGATCGTGCGATAATGCCCCTGCACCTTGCCTAATTGAGTTTTGGCGACATCTGCCCCGGATGCAAGGTCAACTTTTGCCAACTCATTCTTGAGTATTTCTAGCTCTGACTGGTTTAGCGCGCCCATAGTAGCGCCGGTTGCCTTCAAAGCCTTCAAGCTGTCAAGGGCAAGAGATGAAACAACACTGTCGACAAGTAGCTGAGTTTTTCCGGCTGGGGTCATGGCTATGCCTCTGGTCGCCCAAGCCCAAACTCCAGTTGTCATGTTCGGATCTTGGTCAATCATGTCTATGATGCTGTCGATATCTCTTAGCGTTGACACCGCTGACCTTCCGCGCAGCTCATCGCTTGACCCCTTTTGCTCCAAAGCATCTAGCGCCGCCAACAATGACTTTCCGTACTCCACGGTGGCCGGGTTGAGCAGTAACTTCATCGCCTGCTGCCTCTGCGCGTCAAGGTCTCCGCCCGCAGCGCCGCCGCCCATTAGCCCCTGCAGCATCTGCTGCTGGGCCTGCGCCGCCTTCGCCTTGCGGCCCATGTCCATCTGATCGTTGATGGCCTTGAGCGTGCTGCTGAAGCTGTTGCTCTCCTTGCCCTGCAATGCGAAGCCGGCGTCCTTGACGGCTCCAAATGCCAGCATCATGCGCTGCTGCCGGTTTAGATTGGCGAACTGGTCTCCTGCCTCCTTCGGCCCGAAGAGCGTGTCGCCCATAGAGCTTAGGAAGCCGCTGTCGGGCGTATCGACTGCCGGTATTGTCGTCTGCACTATAGGCGCGGCTGTCGTCTGGGCTGGAGCAAAGTCTGCCGCCTGCTGCGTTGCGATCTCCGCCGGTGCGGCAGCCACAGGGTCTGGAAGCGCGTCGGCGTTGACGTCCGGCTCGATGCCGAGTGCCGCCATTTCGCTTTCAGTGGCGACCATGTTTGGCTCTGCGTCGAAGGCGCTGCTTATTCCCTGCTGATTTAGGAAGTCTATGTCTTCTTGTGTAAGTTTATATTCCATGTCAGTCAGCCCCTACTTGTAGCCTAATCTCTTGCGCTTTGCGTTCGTCTATCAGAGCCATCATCATCCCATTGCGCCAAGGCCCTGCCCGAACGACCCGAGAGCCGCCAGAGTGTTGCCAGCGCCGCCAGTTCTGGATGAACCCATTGACGTGCCGGACACGTTCGTAGTGCCGAAGCCCGCCGGGATAGCCGCCGCGCCGCCTTGCAGGGCGGTGAGCTGTGTCAGAGGGTACTGCATGGCCATCAAATATTCTTCGTAGGCCGCGTCTAGCTCGGCCTGAGTTGTCCCGCGCTCGACAGACCCGGCGGTGAGCTGCGATCCGAGCCCCGCCATCTGCGTCTGTAGCGCCGAACCGGCGTTGCCAGCCATTGAGCCGGCCGCCTGCATACGGAGCTGGTCTTCTGCGGCTGCGCGGCCGGTGCCGTACTGTAAGCCCTGTTGCTGCAAGCCAGCTAAAGTCTGAAGCGTCCGCGCGTCGTATTCGCCGGCTCGTTCGCCTTGGAAGACGTCGCGGCGGCTGTTTCCAAATGCGTTGGCGCCGGTGATTTGGCCCTGTTCGCCGACGATGTCTTTTCCGCGCTGTCGCTCCATGGCGGCCAGCGTCGGGTCGATTACGCCGGACGTGAATTGGTTTTGGTACTGAGCAATCTGCGCCGCCTGATCCTCTGGCGTGCGATTTGCGAGGCCAGAGTAGACGTTGCCAGCGGCAGCGTACTGGTCCGCGCCCATGTCGAGGCCGCCGTATCCGGTCACTGCCTGCCGCTCGAGGTCGCTTAAACCTGCGACGCGGTCGCCGGCGTAGGGGTCATATTCGGCGCCGCCAATCGCGGTCGCCTTGGGGAGCACTACGTTGCGAATATAATCCTCTTGGAACCCCGGCATTTTCGCCTCAGTGGTGTTGTCCACATACTCGGTTGTCTTGGTTGTGCTGCCCATCTTATAGCTCCATTTCGTAGTGAACAAATGTGCGCTTGAAGCTGCCACACTGTCCTAAAAATTTGTCAAATCCGGGGCGTCCGTCCGCCTCGATGCCGTCTAGCTCCGCTTTGTTAGCTAAGTCCACAAGCGCCTCCATAGCCGCCGACATCCACTCTCTAATTCGAGTGCCGCCGAGATGCTCGATATACAAAGTCGCGCGTAAAGGATGCTGCATGACTGCCGTAAGGATCGAAGCCACGAGCTCACCGTCAATATAGACGAGCCATACCACCGATCTCCGCTCTCGAATGTTCGCCAAAACGCGCTCCACAGGAACATTTTTGCCATCTCTCTCTATGCTCTCGGCCAGAAGTGGGATGCCCACCTCGATGCCGTAGTCTATGTCCTCGGCGACGGCTGGCGTCACCTTAATTGTTCGTTCTTCGTGCAATCTTATCACGTTGCCCATTTTAAGTGAACCCTACCCATGTAACCTCGTAATTGATATCGTCGTAGCCGGGGCCGCCGGCGCAAATGCGGTGGCGGCAGACGCGTCGAGGAAGCCGCTGGTGCTGTCCACGGCCCACATGGCCTCAAGATAGTCTCCGGCGGTTAAGTTTAATATGGCCGACCGGGACACGACCAGCGTCGCGCCGTTTTGATGTAGCGCGTTTAACATTGTCGACCCGGCGACGTCCGACCCGTTGACACGAGGCCAAAACCAAAAGCTGACAGTCGACGACGATGTCGACGATATCTGCGCCGAAAAGTTTACTACATACTCGCCGCCCTCCGAGAAAACCAGTCGCGACGCCGGCGTACCGTTGGTGATGCCGGACGCAGTGCCCAGCGTGTACGTTAAGGCGTACGCCGTGTTGATGACCGCCGCCGTCTGGTCCACCGTAATGGCCCCAGAGTAGTGGCCATCCTCGAGGACGATCTGTCGCCACTCGTTACCTTTCGACACCACCGGGTAGCCGAGCGCCTCGTCCCACAGCAGCGTCCCATTTTGGATCGCCGCAGCGCCGGACGGCTTAAAGACGAGCTGTGTTAGGGCTCGCCTCGTCCAAGTTGAAAAGCTGCGCGCCCACTCGAAGATGTCGGGGCCGACGTGGGGCGGAATTGGCGACGTCATCTGCGGCCGCCGGCAATTGCTTCTACGCGCATAACGCCCACCCGCCAGTCGGCGAGGCGTGCGCCCTCGACGCGCATTCGAGCCTGACGGCCAGTGAAGCGGAGGCTGGTCGGATTTGCCATGGCATACGGACCGTGGCTCGTCTCATCCCCGTTGGGATATAGACGCGTCTTAAACGTGGCCGACACGTCTCCCTGAGTGAGCTCGTCGGGTATCAACTTGGTGACTTTCACCATGTTGTCTCCGGGGCCAATCGAAAACGGCCCAGTTTCGGCGAACACTGTCGCGCCATCGTAGTTCAGGCCGACCTCGTGCTCGTACATTGTGCCGCCCGCCGACATCATCAGCGGCTGGCGGAATACGCCCCGGTCGACGCCGCAAGTGCGTGACAGGTCGCCAGTCATCCAGTAGCCCTGCTTGTAGTCGTAGCTGACGTATCGGTCTATCTCGTTGGAGGAGGAACTACAGTAGAACCACCATATTTCGCCCTGCTGGCCCAGCGGTGCGCTCCAGCTCTTGCTGATCTGGGATGTGTTGATGTCGCCGAAAACGTAGTCCTTGACCTCGCACGGCAGCTCCTGCACGTTCGAGCCGTCGTAGACGAAGAATGACTTGTGCCCCATCCAGAACGTCCCGGCGTCGACTGTGGTCACCGCCTTGCGCGAGGCGAGGCCACACGCCTCCGCCACCTTCTCCGTGGAGTATACGAACGGCGCGCCAACATACGTCATGCGGTGCATGTCAATGTCGGTGAAAATCAGCACCGACGCGCGCCCTCTGGCGGCAGCCATAATCTGGCCCGACGTCTGTAATATCTGCGAGCCAGCTTGGTTTGTGCTGGCCGGCGTCCACGTGGTTATGTCTTCTTGGTCACTCCACTGGACTGTCCGAGGCTCTCCGCCGCCGCCGAGCAGGAACAAAAAACGCTCCTCGGTGACAATTAGGCCGAGGTTTCCGACCGGCGCGTTGGCGATTGCCGTGGCGGGCGACGCAACATTTCCAGTCCACTGGTATGCCTTGCCGTCAGACACGCTGCACCCGACGAGGTAGTCGCCGTAGTTGTCGAGAGACCACGTCGTGGCCTCGCTATAGTTTCCGGTGTCAGGGCGCTCTGTGCCGTAGAACGACGTGCCGTAGGTGCTGTATCCGTATCCGGTCTTCACTGTGGCGGTGTTGTCGCCGGAGGTGAACCCGGCGGGAGTGATGTCGTAGACCGTCCCGGCGACATTTGCGACGTACAGCTTATTGTATGTCGCCATCGATACCCACTGGGAGTTGTTGCTGTCTTGCCAAGTGTGCATGGCGCGCGCAGTCTCAGCGATCGCGTCGGTGATGCGCGAACGCCAGCCGCCCACCGGGCGGAGTGACGTGCCGAGCCAGCGGACGAGATTTCCGTCGCGCCAGCGGCCAGACGCCTCAAACTCTGTGCCGTTTCTAAACATCCCAGCGGGGATTTTAAGTGGAATTAGCGCCATCAGATAGTCCCGGCTGCGTTTACGTTCCCAGTAACTGTAAGGTTGCCGCTCGCGTCCAGTGACATCTTGTTGACGCCGCCAGTGGCAAATTTCAACACGCCGGCGTCTTCGGTGATTGTCCAGTCCCCGAAGTCTGCGGTCGTGATGGCCGCAGTGGGGATTGTCGCGGTGCCGGTGAATGTCGGGCTGGCGATTGGCGACTTTGCGTTCAACTGCGTCTGGATCGCGCTGGTGACGCCACCCAAATATCCGAACTCTGTTGCGTTGGTCCCGCCCAATAACGTGTCTATGCTAGTCCAGTTGGCATTCAAATTTGTGCCCCACTGGTCAGAGCTGCCGCCTACCGTCGGGAGCGTGAAGCTGTAATTTGTCGTGGTTGCCATGCTTTCGGTCCTCTGTCACTCTACGCCGCTCGGGCGATTTTAGCCATTATAGCTTACTTTAAAAACAATGGCTACGCCGCCTGCTGCTCGGTCCAAGTCGTGGCCTCCTCCGGCTGTAGCGTTATCCGTGTGGTGCCACCTGCGCAGTCGAGTAGCGCAGGCGGCGTGTTTTTACTCAGGAAGTGGGGGCCAGATAAATGAATTCGGCCATGTATCGCCTTGGGGTATGTGGCGCAAAACATCCCTATATACGGCCCACTCTACTGACGCTGGGCGGTCTGATACTGAAAAGCGCCAATCGCTTTCAGCCAGTAGGCTATCCCTATGGGCGCGGACTTCGGCTTCGGTGTTAAACACGGGCTCGTTTGATGTTATTGGCATGATTAACTCCAGTCCAATGTTACGCCACGGATAGACGTGACCGTACTGTTCGCGGCTTCAACTTTAAGGCGAAGGTCAGTCCCACTAGGAAGTCCAGATAAATCCGCAGTCATTTGATAGTAATTCTCACCTGCAGGCGTAGCCGTTACCAAAGATAAGGAAGACGCTGTCGTGTAGTTTGCCCCACCGTTGCGAGAGACGTATGCTTTAAGATCAGTGTTGATTGTCGCGCCGTTAACTTTTGCGAATACACCAATAGTTGCAGCGTCTTTTGAAGTTACCGTATTATACGATATAGTCTCTAGGGATGCCGGATAATATCCGGTTGTTTCAACCCAAGTTTTGACGCCATTGGAACCGTACCAAACTTGCCCAGTGCCAAAGCCGCCATTTCCGGTAGCATTTATTCTGTAGTAGCGGTAGCCAGTGGTAACGCCTGCAATACTGCGCGTACCGGGGCCGTTATTCGAGGCAAGCGTTGCAGAGTTAGACCCATCTGCGCTATTAGAGCCAGACACTGTGTGGGTTGTTGTGTTGTAAGACGCATTGATTGAAGCGGCTAGACTATATTGCGTTATAAGGCCCTTCGAGCCTATGTCCAACTGTATCCACTGAGTGGTGGCGTTATAAGCACCGAAATAACTTGAATTGCTAAACCAAGCCGTATATGGTTGGGCGCCAGTGTATTGAGTAGTCACCACATACGGCGTTGGGGCGGTAAGACTGGTCATGCCAGTCCCACCGGGACCAGCGTCTGGGTGTTTGGCTGACGCCGTCGCTGATAAGCCTGTTGTTGGGTCTTTCACGAAGCCTGCCAAGTCCGCAAGCCCGTCTATACTTTGAAAATCGTCAATTACATATTCTCCAAGACCCTGAATATTTTGATTTGATCTTTGGAGACCGACTAGAAGCGTCGGGTTTATACTACTAACCCCAACGCCCGCCGCCGTAATAGACGCCGCTGTAGTCGCATCCACAGACGCGATATTGGTTAACTCTCGCGAGTTACCAATAACCTGTGTGCCGCTTACCTGTATAGCCATCTTCGTATTCTCCTACTATTAGCCGTTAAGTTTTGCCATTTTGACCACTATACCTTACTTTGCCAGCAATGGCTACGCCGCCTGCTGTTCGGTCCAAGTCGTAGCCGACGTTGATTGATCTGTCCAAGTCGTAGCCGACGTTGATTGATCTGTCCAATTTGTTGCGCCAACTGACTGCTCTGTCCACCTAAAGCTGGCCGGGCCAATCTGCGGGACACCAGTAACGATATCACTCAGCACAATGACGTGAGCCTGCGTCATGCTTGGAGCGCCGACTATTGGAGCGCCAGCGACAATGTCCAAAGATGTAATGTTACTGCCTTGGCTAATCGAGACAGTCGCAACCGTCGGAACGCCGCTGGTAATGTCAGTGGACGTTAGCGCAACATTCTCAACCAGCGCCGAATTGGCAACGGTGGGAATGCCAGTGGTGATGTCAGTTGACGTTAGGTTTTGAGCGCCAGTTATAACGGGCGCACCAACAACGGGTATGCCTGCGTTAATGTTTAGCGCCGTCGGGTTATGCACTTGGCTTATGGAAACGTCGGCAACAGTCGGCACGCCAGCAGTAATGCCGGTTGAAGTTAAGTATACTTCTTCAGCCGCCGTAGGGGTTCCAATAGTCGGCACGCCAGACGTAATGCTTGATGCCGCAAGAGCGTTGACTTGGGCAATGGTGGAAGCCTCGACGGTCGGCACGCCCGTCACAATGTTAACGCCAGTAAGAATGTGGTTGTGGTCTAGGTCAGGCGACCCGACAGTTGGAACTCCAGCCACGATGTCGGAGCTTGTTAGCGCTTGATCTGACGTGGCCGTTGCGGCGGCAACAATAGGCACGCCGGACGTGATCCCTGCTGACGCCAGTGTGTGTACCTGAGACATCGTTGAGGCCGCAACCGTAGGTACGCCTGCAACAATGTCTACAGTAGATATAACCTGCTCAGAAGCAGCCCCGGTATCCGCGAGCGCGGCAGAAGCTAGAGGACTAAATCCAAGCATTGGTTATTCCTTATACCGCTGTTGAGCCAGCCATGTCAGATTGAGCCATTACCCAAGAGTAACACTTGTCCAAGAACGCGTCACCGGATGCAGCTTGAATGTCAGCTAAATCTGCGTGAAACCTAGAGAATGCAATGTCTCTGGTATCATTTGTTGGGCTTGAGGTGGCGTAAGCAGCCAGATCAATCATGACTGAGAACTTTGGGTCATCACGTTGGCGACTGATAGCCGCTGTAGCAATGCGGTAGTAAGCGTTGTTGAAGGCGATACCGTACTGGCTGCTGCCTTCAGCGATGTCGTGTTGGATAGCCATTTGGAAATCTCCTGTTTAGGCGTTAAGTTTGTAAGGTAACAATGTGTTATTCCCTATGAGTTAATAACGGGCTTCGGTGGCTTTAATAGTAGAAGCCCATCGAATCTCGGCTCCAGCCTCACCCGTAACTGTTATCTTTAATGCGCCGTTCGACGTGTCAGCGGTTAAAGCAACGACC
>Ga0307488_10005507_pt1 | contig 10455 bp, 8 predicted proteins | sample SB02metaG_FD_202248 | JGI IMG/M metagenome (GOLD analysis project Ga0307488, IMG submission 202248) | Sea-ice brine microbial communities from Beaufort Sea near Barrow, Alaska, United States - SB 0.2 | ecosystem: Environmental > Aquatic > Marine > Coastal | place: USA: Alaska | collected 2017-05-06
GGGTAAGGGAGGACACAGAGGACTACGCCCGGTCACCTCGGCCTCCGAAGATGTCATCGGAGTATTCGATCAACAACAGGGTAAGTTTTATCTGATGGAAATGGAAGAGAGTGGATTTCGGGTAGGAAGATTCGTTTCGCCCACGGAGATTCATGTTTTCGGGGTCCAGTCGGGAAGCAATCCAGTGGCCTCGTTTATGGAACTTAATAAAGTCCTAGACTAAAGGAGATTCTCTCCGCTCTCTCTCCAACGCTGGCTGGATAGCAAGAGGTTGCTCTTGATTTTATGGCAAAGAAAGGGTTCCGGCCTCTTTGGTGGAGCTAAACCTTGGCTGGCTTTTGCTCTACTGAAAATGGCAATGAAGTCCCCCCTTCTCCCAGCTTGGCTAAGCTGAGTCCCTCGAAGAGAGGGACTGCGCTGGCCATTTCTTTGAAAACACCTTCGATGCTTGGAGGCACCTCGGCACCGAGGGCGCCGAGAAGGTCGGAAAGGATTTCCACATCATCGCGGGACTGACCGGGAGGTTGGGTGGCTCGGCTTAGCCGTTGCATGCGCCCCTTTTCATTGATCATTGATCCGCGCTTTTCGGAGAATCCGCTGCCCGGAAGAACGGCCGTAGCCGCTTTGGTTCCGGAATTTGGCAGAATGTCTAGGCAAACAAGAAGGTCGAGATTTTCTAGGTCTGCCTCGCTGAGGCCGAGATGCTTGGGATCCTCTCCCAGACAGATGAGAGCCTTGGCCTGGCCGTCGAGAATGGCCGCTCCGATATGGCGGAGTTTCGCCCCTGGTTCCTCTGTTATTCCCAATAGTTTTGCCCCGTGGGTGTTGGGGTTTCCGTCCTCACTCACGAGGATGCCATCCGCTTCTTGCTGGCGTGGCACGACATCGTGAAGGGTGATTCCAAGGTGTTGGCAGAGCCGGCTAGTCAGCCAGAGTTCCTCGTTGGTCATGCGAGCGGAGGCGAGTAGGGCTATTTTCCCTTGGGGTAGGGCGGCCAGTCTTCCGGCAATCTCCGCGATGGTGCGTGACCAAGTAGATTTCTGCAGCTGATTCTTTTCGCGTAGGGCTGGGGCGGTCAGTCGATCCTCGCGGTAGAGATATCCGTAGTTGAGGCGTCCGTGGTCGCACATCCAATAGGAATTGACTTCGTCGTTTTGGCGGGGCGTCTGCCGGATGATTTCGTTTTCGCGGGCTCCAATGATGGTGTTGCAACCGGTGCTGCAGGAGGTACAGATGCTTTTGGTCTCACGGAGAAACCAGACACGCATTTTAAAGCGAAAGTCTTTGCTGGTGAGGGCGCCCACGGGGCAAATGTCTACGGTGTTGAGGGAATAATTGCTGTCGAGGCGTTCACCGGGATGAACGGTCAGGGTGGTGTGGCTTCCACGATCGACGAAGCCTAGAACATCGTCGTGGGCCACCTCATCCATGAAGCGAACGCACCGCGAGCAGAGGATGCAGCGCTCATCATCGAGGACAATGTGCTTACCGATATCCTGCTGCTTGGGCTTTTTCACCTTCTCCTCGAGAAAGTTTGACCCACCATTACCGAATTCGACGGCAAACTCCTGCAGGCGACACTCGCCAGCTTTGTCACAAATAGGGCAGTCGAGAGGGTGGTTGATCAGAAGAAACTCCATCACTCCCTTGCGGCAGTCTTCCACGAGGGGTGAGTTAGTTCGGACCGCCATGCCCTCGGAAATTGTCAGGGCACAGGAGATTTGCGGCTTGGGTGACCAGTTGATCTCAGGATGTCCATCGGCCCCGATAATGGGTTTGCGTTCGGCGTCCATTTTGGGGCCTCCCAACTCAATCAAGCACATCCGGCAATTGCCCGGAGAGGTTAGAGCGGGATGGTAGCAGTAGTGGGGGATGGAATTCCCATCCTGCATGCAGGCCTCGATGAGGCGAGTGCCTTTGGGAAATTGGCGCCATTCGCCGTTGACCTGAACATTGATCATGGTGGTACCGTTCGCGCTCATAAGTTTCGAAAAATCTTGGTTATCATGGATGGATTTGGTCAGGGGGAAAAGATCAAAGGTCCGAAAAGGAGACAACCATGGCTTGGCTTGATCTTGAGGGCTCGCGGCAAGGCCATTGTGGGCGATTTACTCGAGCCCGCTTGCCACTTGTGGGATGGCCTCGCGGAGACGTCGCAGGGCAGAGCGACCGAGTTCGACCGGCTTCTCCAGACTCTCGAGAAAAAGTCTAGCTCCGCGGGTGGGGCTAACCTCAACGGAATTGACCCGACTGATGTTGACCATTACCGACCTATCGAGTCGGACAAAGGGAGGATTGGGGAGCGAGCGCTCGTAGATGCCGAGGGTCTGGCAAATAAGCATTGGTACCTCGCCGGCAAGGCTGACCCGGGTAAAATCTCCTTCGGCCTGGAGGAGGAGAACGTCTTCAAGTCTGGCTACGACAGTCCGCTCCGGGGTGCGCAGACAAATGCGATCGCTCTCCCCGTAGGCAGGTTCCGAGGTGTTTTTTGTGGTTGCTCCCCGCAGCCTCGCTACCGCTTGGGCGAGACGCTTTGGACGAACCGGCTTGAGGATGTAATCAACCGCATCGATTTCGAAGGCACGTACGGCATATTCTGAGTGGGCAGTAACGAAAACTACCGGAGGCGGGGACTCGATGTTTTTGAGCAAGCTAAAGCCGTTGCTCTGCGGCATGCGGACGTCAAGAAAGAGACCGTCCGGCTGCAGAGCCTCAATGGCGTCGAGAGCCTGCTTGACGCTTTCAGCCTCCCCGCAAACCTCGATATCACCCAAGGCGGAGAGTTGCTCTCGAAGGCCTTGTCGGGCCAAGGCTTCATCGTCGATGAGGATTACGCGGAGCATGGGCTTCCCGATAGTCTCAAGGTTGCCACGACATGGCCATCCTGCTCTGCCAAGATAAATTGATGCCGTCTCGGATAGTGCAAATCAAGACGTCGCTCCAAGGTCTCCAGACCGAGGCCTTGGTGAGAGGGGTCGGAGGGGAGAAGGTGCCCGGTGTTACTAACCACGATCTCGAGAAGGCGGTTTTGCAGACCTGCGACGATACTGATCTCCAGACGAGTCGGTGCCTCCTCCATGCCATGCTTAACCGCATTTTCCACCAGTGCCTGAAGTAAAAAACTGGGGATGAGCTGCATCCGGGCAGAGTCGGTCGCCTCAATCTTGTAGCTTAGTCTCTCGCCGAAACGGGCGCGTTCGATTTTTAGGTAGGCCTCCATGGCGTCGATCTCGGCGGTGAGGCGCGAAATTGGCTGCTTGCGGTGATCCAGAGAATAGCGCAGGTAGTCGGATAGCTCACCGACCATCTCGGTGGCGGCTCGGGGATGCGGGTGGATTTCCGCGGCGATGCCGTTGAGAGAATTGAAGAGAAAATGTGGGTCGAGTTGGGCTCGGAGCATCTGTAATTCCATTCGCTGCGCTTCGCGCTGAGCTTCCTTGCGTCGCGATTTTTCGCGCGACCAGTCAGTTTCGGCCCACAGCCAATAAAAGCCCAGACTCCAGACCATGAAGGCACCCCACATGAAAATGAGTCGGATGACGGTGTGAACAAAGAAACCGATCAGCGGATTCTCCCATCCTGTCCAGAGGGTAAACTCGGCCGCTATGATGGCCTGAGTGATCGCGGCCGCTAAACTGAGGAGGATGACTCGAAAAGCGGAGACGAGCCCAAACTCGCGTGGCGTTCGGCGGTAGAGTACCTGCAGGACGAGGGAAAGGAGAAGGGCGGACCCTTCCAGTACAATGGTGAAGGCAATGGCGCGCCCGACCGGCTGTCCCATCCCGAGGCGGGTCACGAAGGCTAGGATCGAAGCGAGGCCCCAGTAGAAAAGGTTGAGCCTCCACAGAGCAGGGGGTGACATGATCAGCCGTTGCAGGGTGGAGGGGATTAGTCCAGAGAGGGGCATTTGTGCTGCATTTTTGTCAGCTTTGCTCGGCTCATGCCACCGTGTTTTCACTGATTTTCACCGAGAAAGGACGTTTCATCGAGTTTTGGGCACAATTCATCGAGTGTCCCCTGCAGATCGGCAAAATAGGTGTCTATTGCCTCTGATATGAAAATCCACATCCTCACCATCCTATCGTTCCTCATGGTTCTGGGCGCGTCGTCTCATCTGCGCGCTCATGGTTCCATGGCGGAGCCCATTAGTCGTGTTTACCAGGTCTTCCTGGAAAACCCACAATCTCCAACCAGTGCAGCGGGGCAAGCCGCCGTTGCTGCCGCTGGCACCCAAGCCTTTTATGATTGGCACGAGGTGTCGCTCTTAGCGCCAGACCGCAACTATCGCGAGCTCATTCCTGACGGACAGCTCCCCGGAGTGGGACGCGATAAATATGAAGGGCTCAACTTGGTCCGGCTCGACTGGCCCGCGACCAAAGTGGCGGCGGGTGACTATGATTGCACCTTTTATGCGGCAACCCCGCATGATCCGAGCTACTTCGAGGCTTACCTGACCAAGGCTGACTATGATCCGACCCAACCGCTACGGTGGGATGACCTTGACCTTCTGCCTTATGTGCAAGCCCCTGTCCGTGACGGGAACAACTACCGTTTCACGGTTAACTTGCCCGAGCGGACCGGCCGGCAAATTCTTTATGTTGTCTGGCAGCGGGTTGACCCCGCTGGTGAGGCTTTCTTTTCCACCAGTGACCTTGATTTTGGCGGCTTCAATTACGATCCCGCCTTGGTTGCCCCAACCTCACCTGACCCAGTGGAGGCTCCTCTTCAGGGCACCCCGATGGATCATGATCATGGCATGGTGGACCCGATGCCAGTATCTCCCACCGATTCTGTGGTAGACGCAGCCGTCGCCACCCAAGGCCTCCTCGCCCAACCCACAATCGTTAATGACTGGGGTAGCGGAGCCGAAATCATGGTTACCTTGAGCAATCCTGGTGCCACCGCCATAACCGACTGGAGTCTCTCCTTCGACCTTCCCGGGGAGATCGGTGACATCTGGAACGCGACCTTGTCTACCACGGCCACCTCACCACGGTTTACGGTTACTCCTCCATCCTGGAGTAATCAGATTGCTTCCGGCGGTACCGCGACATTTGGGTTTGTTTTTCAAAGCTCGATAACCCAGAGCCAACTCGAAGCTATCTTTTCCGGTAACGGAGTAAGCAATACCGAGCCTGCGCCGGTTTACCCTCCCGTGGTGGAGGTCTCTCCCGAGACGACTCCCTCCGATGACTCGGGGATGACGGATCATAGCGATCACGAGATGCCCACGGAAACAGAGCCCGTGACCTCGGACGATTCCGCCATGACCGACCACAGTGATCACGAGATGCCCTACGACACTGATAGCCAGTACTCAGACATCACAATCTGGGGCACCTTGGGTGGCAGTATGCACACCACCCACGCCGAACTCGTGGGCGGCAGGACGCCGATCACAACCGAAGCCCTGGCGGCTTATAATGACCTGCGTGCCTTCCTCGGTTATCCCGCCATCGCCGTGGATGAGGTTGGGCGCTGGGCTTTCACCAACGGGTTGACCAACAACGCCCAAGCTTGGGGTGATGATGTCAAGGGGGTCGGCCTCTGGTACGCCATGCAGGGAGCCAAGGTCGGCTGGATTCGAGACGAGGCCTATGATCCTCAGATTCTGGCAGACATCCAGCGCACCGCCCGTCTGGGCCTTGCCGAAGACGTCCTGGAAATGGTGAGAATCTATGGCCATGTCGGATTTGCCGACTACCTCATAGACAACGGGTTGGACGAAACCTTCGTCAATACCACGAAAATGGAACCCCATTATGGAGGATGGATGCACGATCGGGCCCACGGCATGCTTCCCATTGCTGGAGTGGCCATTGCTCATGACGTCAATCACCTAACGGTGCTAAGCCACGACCAGACCCAGCCGTTCATGAACGACACCTTTGACTGGCCACAATGGCCCGCCCTCGAGGTGCCTGACGCCGATGTCATCGATTACTTTCACAGCATGGTCGTGCTAGGCGATCCCGTGGGAGATAATATCGAGACAAGCGATCCCGTAGCGGTCGATCTGGAGGATGAAGTTTCGCCCACGCCCCAGCCCGAGGTGACCCCAGAGGATGAGTTGGTGGTGATTGATCCGGTTGTTTCACCTGAAGTAACGCCAGAGCCCGCACCGGAGGTTTCCTCACCGGGATCCCCTGACGCAGACTTCATGGTCAATGGTATCCGGGTAGAGTTCCGGGTGGCTTCTGACTGGGGGAGCGGACTAACCGCCAATGTGACTCTGGTTAACACCACCAATATCCCCATCGATAATTGGGTCTTGGGGATGGACCTGCCGAGCAATCCTTCCATCGTCTGGAGCAGCGAGCACACCCGCAGCGGAGATCGCTCTGAGTTTCGCCCCGTCGCATGGAACGGATCCCTTGCCCCAGGAGCCAGGGTTAGCTTTGGCTTCAATAGCAGTCCGGGGAACCTGACCTCAGCACCCCAAAACCTTACGGTTAATGGGGTCACTGCCACGGTTGATTCCTCCCCCGCGCCGAGCATGGAGCCGGATGAGGTGGCCGACGCCGGAGCGTCGGATCCCTTGGTGCCCTCGCTCGATGAGGACCCGCTTGATCTAACCGACCAAGTCTCGTCGACGCCTTCGACTGCACCTGAAACAGATACGGTTGTAGGTATCCTCCCGATTGTCCCAATCGTGCCCGGAGGAACCAGTCCCTCACCAGTCACGGCATCACCAGGGGCACCACCTCTGGATGGCCCCAAGATTGTCGGCTACTTTGTCGAGTGGGGAATCTATGGCCGCGACTACAATGTCTCGGACATCCCGGCAGAAAAGCTCAACGTGATCAACTACGCCTTCGCCAATATCAGTGATGCCGGCGAGGTGGTTCTCTATGACAGCTATGCTGCGGTGGAGAAGGCCTTTCCTGGCGACAGCTGGGACGAGCCTCTCCGAGGCAACTTCAAGCAGCTGATCAAGCTGAAGGAGCAACACCCTCACCTCATCACCATGATTTCGGTCGGTGGGTGGACCCTATCGGGTCGCTTCTCTGACGCGGCGCTGACGGCTGAGGCACGGGCTAGGTTTGCCCAGTCGGCGGTCGACTTCATGCTACGCTATGGCTTCGATGGGGTAGACATCGATTGGGAATACCCCGTCGCAGGCGGCCTCGCCTCCAATGTCTACCGCCCCGAGGACAAGCAGAACTACACCCTCCTTCTCCGCGAGTTGCGCAATCGTCTCGATGCGCGGGGTTCGATGGATGGACGTAAATACTACCTCTCCATCGCCGCTCCTGCGGGGGATGACAAAGTGCGCAACCTCGAGCCAGCTGGCATCGCCGCCGCCTGCGACTGGATCAACATCATGACCTACGACTTCGCCGGCGGATGGGAGAAAGAGACGGGGCATCATGCGCCGATCTTCAGTCCTGAAGGCAGCGGTGCTCCTAACCCCACGACTTGGTGGAGTGTAGACGGAGCGGTACGTCAATTCCTCAACGCGGGAGCACAGCCGGAGAAACTGGTCGTGGGAGTGCCTTTCTACGGTCGCGGTTGGAGTGGTGTCCCCGACATCAACAGTGGACTCGGTCAGACCTCCACCGGTCTGCCCCAAGGCTCGTACGAGCCAGGTATGTTTGACTACAAGGACTTGGTTACAATGATCGAGGCGCAGCCTGATCTTTACGAGGTCTTCGAGGACACCGGCGCGGAAGCCACCTTCCTCTATGCCCCGGCGGCCAATGGACTGTGGGTCACTTTCGACGATACCGAAATGATGCGTCGCAAGATGGAATACATCAAAGATATGGGCCTGGGTGGAGCCATGTTCTGGGAGTTGAGTGGAGATACCCAAGATCCATCGACCTCCTTGCTTGAGGTCATCCATCAGGGACTAGGACCTAACTCCAACTGAGGAGAGGGCTAGAGCTCATCTACCGCTGTCGCGGGCCGGGTTCCCCGGCCCGCGCTTTGTTTTTCTCGGGGTTGTCAGAAGCGGTCGGTCCGGGCATCAATACGCCATGGACAATGTGATACCGGCCGATCTTGAAGAACAGTTGCTTTCGCTCATCCGGGAGAAGCTGATCGAAACTGGGGAAACCATGACGGTGGAAACGGACCTCTTTGCCTCTGGCCTCGATTCCATGGGAATCATGCAACTGATGATTCTGATCGAGGAACGATTCGGGGTGCGGATTGCCGAAGCAGAGGTCACCCACCAGAACTTCGCAACGGCGGGTGATTTATCGTCCCTAGTCCGCCGCACCGCTGGGGTGGCCTGATGTCGCTGGCGGGCCATCGATGGAGCGCTCCGCTGGGCGGTTGTGACTGCTATTTGCTAGCGCTGGACGACTACATGCGTCGCGCCGGTCAGGGAGGTCATGTCGGGGTGACATTTCTCGAACTGGATTCGGGATTCTCCATGGAAAAGTTGCGCGGTGCCGTCGAGAAATTCTCGGCAGCTCAGCCGATTTTGAGGGGGCGCCTCCGTCGTCGGTGGCCAGGAGGTGTGCCCCGGTGGGGCCCAGGAAGAGAGGGGAGTGTTGCGGTGGTTGCCCATGACATCGGAACCGATGTGATGGGATTGGCCACCAAGCTTCTTCAAGGGGAATGGACGGGACGCTTGCGCTTCGACGTTCTCTCAGTTGAGGAGGGGGTGATTGTGCTGATGAGTTGGAACCACTTGCTTTTCGATGCCCGTGGGGTGGAACTGGCCTTGGCTGAGGTGGCCCGTCTGGCCAAGCACCCTAGCGCCGCTCCCGAGCGTGATTCCTGGGTACTCCCTTTTGGGGGAGTTAAAAAATCTTTTGCTCGGTGGGGTCAAGTACGTCCCTTTCTCGATCGTTACTGGGCCCTGCGCGATAGCAGGGTTGTTTCGTTGGGCGGGTTGCCAGCGCGAGCAGGTCGGGTCAACTTTGACTTGTGGCATTTTGACCGCGATCAAACCGAGGCGATGCGCCAGCGGGCCGCGCCATTCACCGCCGGGATTTTCGCTCTACCTTATTTTCTGGCGGTAACCATGCGAGCTCACGCCGCCGTCTTGCGGGAGCGGGGAGTAGCGGAGGGAGCCCTTGAGTGTGCCATTGCGGTTCAAGGGCGCAAGCGTGGCGGCCGCGGGCCTATTTTTCAAAATCAGGTCTCCCAATTGTTTTTTTCCCTGTCCTTGGCCGAGGTTAAGCTGCTGGACGAAACCGTGGGGGCTCTGCAAAGGCAATTTTCCTCGATGACCCGGGCCAAGTGCGACGCAGCCTTCGTCCTCATGATCGACTGGATGAGGAGATTGCCGGCCCCGCTTTATCGCCGTTTTCTCCGGCGCGAGGCTTCGGGACAAATCGCCTCTTTCTATCATGCCCACACTGGTAATTTTCTTCCAGATTTGGAGGATTTTTGTGGCGGAAGAATCCGCAATGGCTGGCATGTTCCTTCCGTCTCACAGCCGCCGGGTACGGGATTATTTTTCAGTGAGTACAACGGGATGCTGACAGCCTCTCTGGTTTGGCGAGAGGGGGTGCTCACCGCCGAGGAACGGGCGCTTATGCGTGTAGTCGTTCGGAACGATTTACTCGGCGAAATGTAGTCGCGGATTGAAGAGGGACGGCAGGAGGTTCAATCTCTTGGGCTCTTGGATATGAAGCATCACAACATTGCCGCGATCATTCTTGCCAAGGCGAGGCAGTATCCAGAACGCCCAGCCTTTCTCACCCCTGATAGAGTATTAACCTACGGGGAGCTGGTTCGTCGGGTGGAAGTGATGGCCTCTCATCTTGCGGGGATGCCAAGCTTTTCCCAAGTCGAGTCGCCCCGCGTCGGGGTCTTTTGTCCCGGGGGAATTGATCATGCGGTGATCATGCTCGCCCTCATGCGCGCTGGGGCCTGTGCTGTCCCGGTGGCGGGCGAGCTGCCGGAATTTGAAAGGAATACCCTCCATCGCGTTGTTGCACCGCATGGGGTGATTGTTGGTGGGGGGGCAGTCTGGCCCGGATTGTCTGGTCTGACTTTTGACTTGGGCGAGGGAACGACCTGGTACGCCGGGGAAACGAGGCCACCAAGTTTTCCGGAAAATGAATTTGCCCTACTTGGGCCGGCTTTCGTTCGCTTTAGCTCCGGGACAACCGGCCAGAGCAAGGGGGTTGTTCTGTCTCATCAAACCCTTGGCGAACGTCTTGACTCGGCCAATCGTCGCTTGGAGATCACGGGGAATGATCGTGTTTTATGGACGCTGCCGATGGCCCATCATTTTGTCGTTTCTATCTTGCTCTACCTTCGCTCGGGGGCGGGAATCATCTTGGCAGAATCTTCTCTTGCCTCCGACATGCTCGAGGCGGCTCTCAGCCATGAGGCCACCGTATTTTATGGATCACCTTTTCAATCGGCCTTGCTCGCGGCCGAGACTTCCAAGCGCCCCTGGCCCGCCTTGCGCCTAGCCGTCTCCACCGCGGCTCCACTCTCTCGGCCGGTTACCCAAGCCTTCCAGCTTCGCTACGGGCAACCCCTAGT
>Ga0307488_10005510_pt1 | contig 10452 bp, 8 predicted proteins | sample SB02metaG_FD_202248 | JGI IMG/M metagenome (GOLD analysis project Ga0307488, IMG submission 202248) | Sea-ice brine microbial communities from Beaufort Sea near Barrow, Alaska, United States - SB 0.2 | ecosystem: Environmental > Aquatic > Marine > Coastal | place: USA: Alaska | collected 2017-05-06
AAGAGCATGAAGGGGTAAAACCTTGGTGCGCGTAAGCGCAATTAAAACCCCTTAACGGGGTTTTAATAAAGGTTTTACGACTGAAGCTACGCTTCAGGCCGGGCATCGGTGCGCGTAAGCGCAATTACAACCCCGCCCCAAAAAGCACCCTAGTGGTGCTTTTTAATGTCCCGTTTAACGCCACATTACACTCAACTTACCTTTGCCATCTTTCAGAATCCACCCTTCGATAAATTCACCGTACTCCTTTAAATGTAGGCCCGATACAATCCCGCCAATAACCAAATTTATACTTTTCTAAGCTCGCTCTCACCGATGAATCGAGCGAAACAGTTAAAGGACTAACAGATGCACATTAAACTAATAGCCAGCCTTGCCGCTGCGGGCTTTTTAACCGCCTGCTCCTCCCTAACCTATACCACCAGTGTTGAACCTGAACCGATTAGCGGCGGCTACCTCTGTGATATAAAGGAAAAGGTAACAACCAGTGCCAAGGGCAAAACCTACGAACTCGTCAATCTCATCAGTGAAAAGGTGGTCAACAAGAAAGACTGCCGAGCCGATCAATTCAGGCAAAAGGCCTATATGCGTTATATCTTCGTCAAGGTGACGGACGCAAGCGCCGAATACAACAGTCAACTGGCCTTTAGGCGTGTAGATGGTTCATTCGGTGCTTTGGACAATTGGCTTGATCTAAAAGATATTTATAAAGACCTGGAATCAAAAGACCTAGTGCATTATGCCGAAACCCTACCCTATGGGTTTAACCTGGTCGCTGAGACTGACAATGCCGAACCGGCTTTCTGGTTTAAAACACGAGATAGCAAGAAGAACGGTTCCCGAACCTGGCTGCAGAATTATCAAGACGGCTATAAGCGTACTGATTTTTCACCAACAGGCATAAAAACGGAGCAGTGCAGTTCAGATGGCCTGCGTTGGTCAGACTGCTAAAGGCCGGATTAGACTCGGCAGGGCCTGTGACTGAGTTAGGAGGTGATGGATAGACCCACCCAAACAGTTACTCATTGGTTGTCAATCCAAATACCCGCCTTTGGCCTGCTATATCCTTGGCTACTTTATCAGCCCAATTTCGCGTAAGCGTTGCATAAGATAATCGTGAGCCAAAATCGGCTCATAGCGCTTCGGATTGTCGACCGAAACACACTGAGGCAACGCATCGAGTGACATATCCGGATTTGGATGTACGAAAAAGGGTATTGAATAGCGCGATACCTGTCCGGCCGGCCCCTTGGGGTTCACCACCCGATGAGTGGTTGAGGGCAAACGATGATTGCACAGGCGCTGCAACATATCGCCGACATTGCAGATGATGGTGCCTTCGATCATCGAAATACCGGTCCATTCACCACTAGTGCTCAACACCTCCAGACCTTCCTGCTCCGAACCCACCAAGAGGGTAATCAGGTTTATATCTTCATGAGCTCCAGCGCGCACATTGGGCAGGCTCTGGTCGGTTATAGGCGGATAGTGCAACGGCCGCAGTATCGAATTACCCCATTGAACCCGCTCGAAGAAGTAGTCCTCTGCTTCGCCCAAAAACAGCGCAAAAGCTTGCAGCAACTCATTGGCTAGCCTATCCAAAGCACTAAATAGCGCCTGCATAGCCGGTTTAAAGGCCGGAACTTCAGTCGGCCAGACATTGGGCGTCAATTGGGGAAAGGGCGCAGTACCCGGCACTTCTCGACCCACATGCCAAAATTCTTTCAGATCAACGTGCGTCGCGTTTTTGGCGATCTCGGTGCCCATTGGCGTATAACCACGGGTTCCGCCATTATCATAGAAGTACTGCTTTTTGACTGCCTCCGGCAGGCTGAAAAACTCGGCACTGACCGCCAGGGCATCTTGAATCACGGCCATATCGATACCGTGCCCGGTGATGCCGGCGAACCCCCAGGCCTGATACGCAGCCCCTAGATCGGTAACGAAGGCGGCCTTATCGTGATGAAATCGCGATACGTCGAGTACCGGAATGGTGGTTTGACTCATCTGTCTATCCTCGCAAGAAAACAGAAGCCGCACTGATGATCCTAGGCTAGGTTCATCTCGATAACGGCCCCATCGGTGGTGGGTGCTGGGGAAATACTTAGACCGCAGCGCAAAAAAGCAAAAGTTATTGCGCTACGGCGGTGTTGTGACTATTCACGTTCTTTGGTGTAGGGCTTGCCGATCGCCTTGGGTGCAACCGCCTTACCAATAAAGCCACCGAGTAACACAACCGTGAGGATATAGGGCAGGGCTTCTATCAGCTGAACGGGTATAGCAATACTACCAATGGTGGCGCCCTGGGAGCGATCAGCAATAGCCTGCAAGATGCCAAACATCAGACAGGCTAATAGCGCTCCTCGCGGATGCCACTTACCAAAGATCAGCGCCGCCAAGGCCATATAGCCCTTGCCGGCACTCATATTGGGAATAAATTGCGCCGTTACCGCGACCGACAGATAGACGCCTGCCAGGCCGGCCAATCCGCCGCAGATGATCAACGCTAGATAGCGCATCTTAACCACCGAGATACCGGCCGTGTCGACTGCCGAGGGGTTTTCGCCGACCGCGCGTAGGCGCAAACCGAAGCGGGTCCGGAACATCACCCACCAACAGATGGGCACGGCGGCCAGCGCCATATACACCAGCAGAAAATGGCCACTGAACAGCTCAGAATAGACGCCGCCGATAATCGGTACATCCTCGAGGCGATCGGCGAAGGGCAGGGTAAGGGGGCTGAAACGGGCGTCGATACCATTGACCTGATCGACCAGGTTCGGCGTATTACCGCCCTGTTGAAACCAGTAGTTACCCAAGGCTGCGGTCAATCCTGCAGCCAAGATATTCAGCGCCATGCCCGATACCACCTGGTCGCCATTGTGCGTGACCGTGGCGAAGGCGTGCATGAGCCCGAAGACAATGCCCACGGCCACACCGGCCAGCAGGCCCAACCAGGGTGAATTGGTGACATAGGCCGCTGCTGCACCACCAAAAGCACTGGCCAGTATTTTGCCTTCTAGGGCGATGTTGACAATACCGGCACGTTCAGAAAACATCCCGGCCAGGGCGGCAAAGATCAGAGGAGTGGCTACTCGCAGGGTAGCATCTAGAATCAGTATCAGGCTGTTAAAGGTATCCATAGGTCAACCCTCCGCCACGGTCTGATGCTGGAATTTCTGACTGAGGGCGAGGTAGGCGCGCTCAACGGGGTGTTTCATCATGTGCTCAAGGGCTCCGGAAAAGAGAATCACCAGTCCCTGCAAAATAATGATGATGCGCGGGTCAACACCGTATTCAAACTGCAACTCGCTACCACCCTGATACAGAAAACCAAACAACAGACTGGCCAGCACTATGCCGAAGGGGTGATTACGGCCCATCAGCGCCACCGCAATGCCGGTAAAGCCCATGCCATTGACCAGGCCAAACTTGATTTGATGCGCTTCACCCTGGACGACATTTAGGGCAAAAAAGCCGGCCAAGATTCCCGATACCATCATCGCCATGATGATCGTTCGACCCGGTCCAATACCGGCGTATTCGGCCGCGCTGGCATTCTGACCCAGGGCTCTGATTTCATAACCCCAACGACTGCGCCAGATAAAGAAGTAGACGCCGACCGTACACAGCAGCGCCCAGAAAATCGAAATATTGAGCGGCGAGCGTCGAATGGTAAAGCCGAAGTAAGCAAATACTTCATACATCTTGGGTAACCAGCTGTCAGGGTGGAAAACCGCACTTTCCACCGACATACTGCCCTGCGGCTTAAGGACCTCAACCAACAGATAACTCATCACGGCGGTCGCAATAAAGTTAAACATGATGGTAGTGATCACGATGTGGGAGCCCCGATAGCCCTGCAACCAGGCCGGAATCAGGGTCCACAGGCCGCCAAACAGACCCGCGGCAGCAATACTCAGGGGTAGCAACAGGATAAAAGGAATCTTGCCGCCTAGGAACAAACACACCAGGCCCAAACCCAAGGCGCCCATATAGGCTTGCCCTTCGACACCAATATTGAACAGACCGCAATGAAACGCCACGGCGACGGCCAGCCCGGTAAAGATAAAGCTGGTGGTATAGTAGAGCGTATAGCCTAAGCCGTAGGAATCGCCAAAGGCGCCTATGGCCATAGCCACTACCGCCTCGATCGGATTCACGTCGATATACCAAAACACAAAGGCGGCGGCCAAGGCGGCCAACATAATATTGATCAGCGGGATCACGACGACATAGATCCAGCCTGGGATTCTCGTTTGACTCATGACTGCGCTCCGCTCTGCAACTGCTTGACTTCATCGGGCAGAATATTAGCCATCATTAAACCCAGCATGGTTTCGGTCGCCATCTGAGCCGGAATTTCACCCACTATCTTGCCATCGAACATCACCAGAATGCGGTCGGCCAGACTCATTATTTCTTCCAATTCAACCGATACCAATAACACTGCCTTGCCGGCATCACGCATTCCGATAATTTGCTGATGGATCGCTTCGATGGCGCCGATATCGACCCCACGGGTCGGTTGGCCGACCAGGAGGATATCTGGGTTTTGCTCCATCTCTCGGGCAATAACCAGTTTCTGTTGATTGCCGCCGGAAAAATTCGCCGTTTTTAACGTAGGGTCTTGCGGGCGGACATCCCACTTTGCCATTTTCTCGACACAGTCGGCGGTGATGGCTGCACGGTTGGTTAAGAGTCGGTAGTTGTATTCGGGCTTACGGTGGTAACCGAGCACAAAGGCTTCATCGGCTGCAAAACTGTTGATCAGACCCATCTTATGGCGGTCTTCCGGTATATGCCCGACCTTGAATTCCCGAACTTGGGCCGGGTTAACCGGCGCAGCGCTACTGATTACATGGCCATTGAGATTAATACTGCCCTGCTGCAGGGTTTGAATACCCGATAAGACATCGAGCAATTCGGACTGGCCGTTACCGCTCACACCGGCGATACCCACAATCTCCCCCGCCCGCACGGTAAAGTTGACATTGTCCAAGCGCAAAACGCGACTCGCGTTACGCCATGACAAATCCTTCACTTCCAGCAAGACCTTAGCGGGATTGGCCTCGCCCTTATCAACCTGCAGTAAGACCTTACGACCCACCATCAATTCAGCCAACTGTTCACGGCTGGTTGCGCTGGTTTCCACATGGGCCACCATTTCACCGCGACGCATCACGCTGACATTATCGGTGGCGGCCATAATTTCTTGCAGTTTATGGGTAATCAACATAACCGTTGTACCCTGCTCTTTTAACGCGGCCAACACCTTGAACAGATGCTCGGTTTCCTGCGGCGTCAGCACGCCGGTGGGCTCATCGAGAATCAAGATCCGGGCACCGCGATAGAGCGCTTTGAGTATTTCGATGCGCTGCTGTAAACCAACCGACAGGCGTTCAACCGGAATATCCAGCGGCACGTCTAAGCCATATTCGCGCGCCAGTCGTTCCAGCTCGTTGCGAGCAGTGGCCATACTGACATTCAGTAACATGCTGCCCTCGGCGCCGAGTATGACGTTTTCCAGGGCGGTAAAGTTTTGAATCAGCATGAAATGTTGGTGCACCATGCCGATACCGGCGGCGATGGCGGCTTTTGAATCGGCTATGCGGGTTGCTTGGCCGTCGATGTAGATTTGGCCTTCATCGGCTTCATAGAAGCCATAGATGATGCTCATCAGAGTCGATTTACCGGCGCCATTCTCACCCACTATGCCGTGGATGGTGCCCTTTTCAACTTTTAGATCGATGTACTTATTCGCGTGCACAGCACCGAAACGCTTATCTATTCCGCGTAATTCGATGGCTAGTTGCGCAGCAACAACTGTCTGAGCGGTCATGGCTCACCCGATGCTTAGGATTGGAAAGTATTCAATCTGGACCCTATGAAGCCAGGCCAAATTAAAGATAGAAAATTAGATGCAAACAAGCACGAAGCGGGCGCAAACCTCAGTTTGCGCCCGCTTCGAAGCTGCGGGAACTTAGTAGCTGCAGCTGTCTGTAGTCATGTAGTCATGAACTTTGATCTTGCCGGAAATGATGTCGGCCTTGATGGCCTCGACTTTGGTTTTCATTTCAGCGGTAACCAGCGACGCGTTGTACTCGTCCATGGCGTAATCAACACCACCGGCGGCCAAATCGAGAACCTTGACACCACCTTCCCAAGTACCGGCTTGAGCTTCTTCCCAGCTCTGGTAACTTGCCAATCCGACCTTCTTAACCATTGATGTTAGCATGGTGCCAGGCATCAGATAGTTTTGGTTGGAATCGACGCCGATAGCGTACTTACCAGCGTCTTTCGCTGCCTGGTAAACGCCGCTGCCGCTGCCGCCGGCGGCTGCAAACAGAACGTCAGCCCCTTTAGAGATCTGGCTCTTGGCCAGTTCTGAACCGCCGGCTGGATCGTTAAAGCCAGAAAAGTCGGTTGAGATCATCTCAGAATAAACAGTGCCATTCATGTTGATATGTTTAAAGCCCTGTTCAAAACCGCAAGAGAATTTCTGAATCAGCGGAATATTAACCCCACCGATAAAACCCGCCTTACCCGATTCGGACTTCATAGCGGCTAAGGCGCCAACCAGGAATGAGCCTTCGTGCTCCGCAAAGACAATGGACTGGACGTTTGGCAAATCAACCACTGAATCGATGATCACAAACTGACTGTCCGGAAACTCAGCAGCAACCTTTTCCACTGAACTGCCAAAGCTGAAACCCACAGCAACGATTGGGCTCTGACCACGACTGGCTAAACGACGCAGACCCTGCTCACGTTGCTCTTCGTTCTGAGGTTCAAATTCACGAACCTGAATACCCTTATCTTTAACGAATTGCTCTGCACCATTACGGAACACATCCTCGTTAAAGGACTTATCAAATTTACCCGCGGTGTCATAGATTACGGCCGGCGAGAAATCTGCTGCTATCGCAGATGCAGACAAACCTATAACTGCCGAAGCAGCAAGCGTCAATAAAGCTTTCATGGAGAATCCCCTTAGTATTATTTTTGGTTTTCGTTACGCTCGGCGCAACCTATGGGCAGTTTGAAACCACCTTAATCAATCTTGACCTTATGGTCAAGACTCGCCCACTTATTACTTACACATTATACACAGTTACACTTCGCTAACACGGCCGTCAATGGCTTTCATTCATATTCAATTCATTTTGAGGGTGGACTGCAAAGCGCTGACGGCATCAGCAAAGTCTTGATGCACATCAGTTCAGTTACACGCCAATTTAGTATGATTTTTTCAGTTAAACAACAGGAGATTGGAATGACGCACTTATGTCCGGACTGCCATCAACCGCTAGAGCTTTTATTGGCTTGTGGTTGCCGCGATTATTTCTGCAACCAGTGCCAACAATTGGTAAGTAAGGGCCGGGTAGTGCACCTGGACTACCGCCCTATTAGTGGCCAGGATAGTGGCCAGGAACCCACCAATCAGCCGCCAAGCAGCGTTACCGGGCACTGATTACTGGTCATATAGTCGACGACTTGAATCTTTCCGGAAATAATCTTGTCACGAATCTTATTAATGGCCTTTTCCTCCTTCAGCGTGACCACATTTCGATTGAAAATATCCAGGGCCCAATCAACCCCGCCCTCAGCCAAGCCCAATTCCTTTACGCCCGCCCGCCAAGTCTCGTTTTCAGCCTCGACCCAGCTGCCATAGGCCGCTACACCAACCTTTTTCACCATGGAGGTGAGCATGGTGCCAACATGCAGGAAGTTCTGGTTGGAATCGACCCCGATAGCGAAGACCGATGGCTCGGCAGCTGCAGCACGATATACGCCATTACCCGACCCACCAGCCGCGGCATAGACAACTTCGGCACCGCCGGCAATCAACTCGGTAGCCAACAGCTCACCGCGCGCCTCATTGGCAAAACCGGAGAAGTCCTGGGCGACCATGCGCACCTTGACCGTAATGTCTTCGTTTACATACTGGGCGCCCTGGGCATAACCGCAGCCAAAGCGACGAATAAAGGGCAAATCCATACCCCCGACGAAGCCAATGATATCGCCTTGAGCTTTCATTGCTGCCAGCGCACCCACAACGAAGGAGCCTTCATGCTCCTTAAAGACAATTGACTGCACGTTGGGCAAGTCAACCACGGCATCGATCAGGGTAAAGTTAATAGCCGGATAGGCCTTAGCCACCTCGGTCACCGCGTTCGAGTAGGAAAAACCCACCGCGACGATCGGACTGCGACCCTGACGCGCAAGATTTGTCAGGACCGACACAAATTCATCCGGTGATTCGGGTTCTTGCTCAATTAGGTCATGGCCGTATTGGGCACGAAAGGCCGAGACACCTTCTCTATAGATTGCTTCATTAAACGAACTATCAAACTTACCCGCTTCGGTGTAGGCAACGGCAGGACTGCCGGCAAAACCATGGGGGCTCAACAACGCAATGCAGATTGCGGCTGACAAGGATCTTAACAGCATCAGAAAACCTTAGGTCATTGATAAGTTAACGAACCACAGGCCAAAGGCGGGGGTGGTCCGTCGATTCGGAATCGAGCTGATCGACCACTGCCCACCCTAGGCTCCGCAGTCGACCCGGTTCCTGCAATTTAGCTTAGACCTTAGCTTCTACCAAGGCAACCAGAGCCGCCGAGCTTATGCCGAAATGCTCATACAACTCACCGGCGGGCGCCGATTCACCGAAGGTCGACATGCCGATGATGCCGCCTTCTAGGCCAACATACTTATACCAGAAGTCCTTGGCCGCTGCTTCGATCGCAAAGCGCTTGACCCCGGTCGGCAATACCGAGCTCTGGTAAGCCGCATCCTGGGCATCGAATACCGTGGTGCACGGCATCGAGACAACCTGAACATTTTTGCCCTGGGCGTTCAACACCTCAGCCGCTGCTAATGCCAAGCTGACTTCGGAGCCGGTGCCGATCAAGACCAGATCGACTGGCCCCTGAGGCGCCTGTAAGACATAGCCACCCTTGCTGACATTAGCCAACTGCTCGGCTGTACGCACTGAGTGGGCCAAACTCTGGCGCGAGAACACCAAGGCCGTCGGTGTTTCTGTGCTCTGAAGCGCTGCGACCCAAGCGACAGCACTTTCGACCGCATCGGCAGGACGCCAAGTATGCAAGTTAGGCGTGGCACGCATGGCGGCCAACTGTTCAACCGGCTGGTGGGTCGGACCGTCTTCCCCTAAGCCGATGGAATCGTGGGTGTAGACATGAATGACCGGCTGTTTCATGATCGCGGCCATACGAATCGCGTTGCGCGCGTACTCCATAAAGATAAAGAAGGTCGCACCATAGACTCTCAGGCCACCATGGACACTGATGCCATTCATGATCGCCGACATACCGAATTCACGCACGCCGTAGTAACAGTAGTTGCCCGAAGGATCGGCGCTGCTGATACCCTGTGCACCGCTCCACAGAGTTAGGTTCGAAGCGGCCAAATCGGCTGAGCCACCGAACAACTCGGGCAGATGAGGGGCCAAGGCTTCAATTGAGTTCTGCGACGCCTTACGACTGGCAATGGTCTCACCCTTGATGTTGACGTCAGCGATAAAGGCAGCGGCTGAGGCAGAAAAACTTGCTGGCAGCTGACCGTTCATCCGCCGAACAAACTCATCGGCCAGTTCCGGGAACGCGCTCTGATAGGCAGCGAATCGCTCATCCCAGGCAGCTTCACGCAGCCCGCCCTGAGCAGTAGCATCCCAAGCCGATTTGATCGGAGTCGGTATTTCAAACGGCGCTGCGGTCCAGCCTAGGCGCGCGCGCGTCAGTTCAATTTCAGCGTCGCCGAGCGGTGCCCCGTGGCTATCTTCCTTACCTTCTTTGTTAGGCGAACCAAAACCGATAATAGTCTTGCAGCAAATCAGCGTCGGTTGGTCGGTATTGGCTTGAGCCGTGGCGATCGCCTGGTGGATCTCTTCAGGATCATGACCGTTGACCCGCGGAATCACCTGCCAGCCATAGGCTTCGAAGCGTTTGACCGTATCGTCGGTAAACCAGCCCGCTACTTCGCCATCGATCGAAATGCCGTTGTCATCATAGAAAGCGACCAACTTGCCTAGGCCCAGGGTGCCGGCCAGTGAACTGACTTCGTGCGAAATGCCTTCCATCATGCAGCCGTCGCCGAGAAAAACGTAGGTGTTGTGATCGACAATCTCATGCCCGTCACGGTTAAACTGTGCTGCCAATACCTTTTCCGCCATGGCCATGCCGACCGCATTGGCCAAGCCCTGGCCCAACGGACCGGTGGTGGTTTCAACACCGGGCGTATAACCGTATTCTGGATGGCCTGGCGTGCGCGAATGCAGTTGGCGAAAATTCTTCAGGTCATCGATGGTCAGATCGTAGCCACTCAGATGTAACAGCGAATAATGGAGCATCGAGCCATGACCATTGGACAACACAAAACGATCGCGGTTGAACCACTCAGGGTTAGCCGGATTGTGCTGCAAATAGT
>Ga0307488_10005511_pt1 | contig 10451 bp, 4 predicted proteins | sample SB02metaG_FD_202248 | JGI IMG/M metagenome (GOLD analysis project Ga0307488, IMG submission 202248) | Sea-ice brine microbial communities from Beaufort Sea near Barrow, Alaska, United States - SB 0.2 | ecosystem: Environmental > Aquatic > Marine > Coastal | place: USA: Alaska | collected 2017-05-06
TGCCGTGACTGCCGTGAGCAGTGCGCCCGTGTAGCTTGTGGCGGCGATAGTGTCCGTGGCTACGATGGCATCGACGTAGAGGTTAGCCCAGCGAACGCCTATAGTGCCGAGGTCGTCCGTGCTATCCGCATCAGAGACAATGTTACTGCCTGAGACTAAGCCGCCAGTATGCACTGATTGTGCCGTGGCTGTGAGCACCCCCGTTACGCCAAGTGTGCCAGAGATGGTGGAGTTACCCGTGAGGATCTCCGTGTCGGCACTCTCATCCCACAGCCAGCTTTTCCCTGAAGTCGCACCAAAGAACTTCACATCGTGGCCCGTGTCATTTAGGCCTACGGTCAGAGTAGAGTCGGCCTGGATCGCGCCGGCAAACGTAGCAAGCTGTGCGCTGGAGAGCGTAAGAGCCAAGGTCGCGTTGGAGTAGATCGTCCAGGCATTGGTAGCGTTAGAATAAGAGAGCTTGCCAATGTCATTGTCTCCCGAGTCGCCTACGAAGATATTGCCCGCAGAAGAGGCCCCGGCCAAAATGGATATACCCGTTGCCGCGCTATTCTCAAAGACGCCTTCGTCGGCATCGGCATGCGCCGCAGCAGAGGCGTCTCCATTGAAGGAGTGCAGGTTGCCCCCGTCAGGTGCGGCCGGCCCACCTGAGCCTAAGACGACGCCGCCCAAAGTGTAGGTCGCCGTGGCTTTTATGTTGTCGCCGTCGAGCTTGGTGGTATTGAGGAAGGTTGCTACCTGGGACTCGATCCCATTAAGATCTGCTGCGGTCAGCGTCTCTGAGGCGTTCCAGGTTTTCGATACACTATATGTTGGCATGCTTGTTCCTTAGCGGCCCGATACGGCTCGCGCTCGGATGGTGGTTTATTGTGAGGCTTGGCCTATGGCCGATAGAAAGCTGGCCGGCTTCTTCTCTTCGGGTTGTGCGCGCTCTATTAATTCGCCTACGGTTGTAGCTTGGCGCAGCGAGTGCTCGGGCAGTGCGTTTGCTACCTTGCGCATCTTACCCACAAAGTCTTCGGCCCGTCGCGCGTTGTTACCAAAGTGCACGGCAATACGTCCCACGGCCCGCGGGCTAAAGACCAAGGCTAAGGGCAGTGCCGTTATAGCTGCGGGAAATCCACCGATGGCCAAACCGCCGGCAATGCCACCGACGCCCAAGCTCCCGAGCAATCCCACAGGCGGGGTAGTCGATAGCCGCTGGCCCGCTGCTTGGGCTCGTAAATTCTGGCCCGTGCGCTTTTCAATCTTGCCGAGTGCCGCCAGTTCGTCCTCGCGCCCCTCGTCCAGTGCGCGCACGACTCGCTCCCCGGCCTGCTTAGGCTTGCCCTTACCCCGAGCGCCTGCGCGTATATCAATGCCCAGGTCGTCTTGGGCTGTATCGCTGAGAAAATCTTGCAGCGTGGAAAACTCTTTGTTTACCGCGTCGAACCCTTCGACGGTATTTGACCGCTCCCGCATCTTATTGCGGATATTGCCCAGCGCCTTTTTCATGCGCCGGTCGCCCTTGCCGGCCTTGCTAAATAGGTTGCCCACGGCCTGCGTAGCGTCGTCTAAATCGGCCAAGGTCGTTGTGGCCCGCGTCTGGTCGGGCACGTCAGAGGGGCGCAATACGCGCTCCCCCTGCTCTTGTAGCTTGCCGACTAATTGCCCAAAGGTGGCGTCGTCAAACTCGTCTACGTCAAAAGCTGTCTCTATGTCTTTCTGTATAGACTCAAGCTCTTTGACTGACTGCGCGCCGTCTATGCGCTCCGACAATGCGCTGGGGTCGGCATCAAAATCTGGCCCGCGATTCAAGAAAGCATCGGCCGCGAAAGAATCATCGCCTACAATATGCTTGGTCGATAGGGCCTCGGGATCTGAAACCAGCCGCGCAAAGCCTTCTATATCTCCAGCATCCCGCACCCCGGCAGAACGCAGCACGCTGGCGCTCTCTTCGTTGCCAAAGGATTGCTCTAATAGTTCCTCTATGGTGGAGCCTGCGCCATCGTTGCGTTTCATGCGCGTTAAAAAGGCGCGCCCTCGCTGTGTGTCCGTCGTGCCAACCATGCCGCGAATGCGCTCTAACTCGCTCGGTGCCAGCGTGCCGCTAAGGATCGACGAGGCCGACAATTGCCGCTGGTTGCGCTTCGGAGCGGTTGCCCCTCTACCTGTCCCGGCGCCAAATTCTATATCTATTTGCGGTTGCCGGCGGTCTAAGTCGCCTAATACGTCCATCGCCTCCTGTATGGCGCTCTGCGCTTTGGCGTCTATCTTCTTCGGGAAAATGAGCCGGTCGCCGCTATCAGACATGCGAATGCCCAAATCTTCCAACTCGCCCAAGGTGTCGTCTATAAGCGAATCAATATCTATTAGCGCGTCGGCGTTGGCGTCCACGAAGTCGCCCTTTGCCGCGCCTAAGCGCTTCTCTTCGGCGCGCAGTGCGTCTATAGTCTGCGTGCCGATCTGCTTTTTAGTCGTCTGGTCCCGTACGGCCAGCTTGAAGGCATCGCTCTGCTCTGCGCCCTCTCGGCCCGCCTTGAATGCCTCTTTGATCGCTGGTGCCCTGGAGCCTGTAGTGCGGCCTAATACCTCTGCGGATATATCACCTGCTGTGCTGAGTGCCTTCGCCCCGCCTTTGGCTACGCCTCGGCCTATGGGACCTGCCACTGCACCTATCGCTGCGCTTGGAATATCTGCGGCCACGTTGGCAAACTTAGACGCTCGACCTAAGCCGCCCGCCTTTAGCCCCGGCGATAAAACACTGGCCACTGTAGATAGTGCCGCTGTGGGGTCGCGCTGTAGTCCCTCGCTGGAGAAGTCAGATAGGAGTTGGCCGCCGGCGTCTCGTGCGAACTGTCCCGCCTTGGTAGGCTCGGCACCAAATGCCTCGGCTCCGACGTCCAGCGCGCCCATACCCAGGCTGCCAATGGCCGACAAGGTGTCAAGGGGGTGGCTAATAACCTGCTCCAATTCCCGGCCGCGATTGGCGAGACTGTGGGGTAGGTTGCTCGCCGCATTGCTCAATCCTTCGCCAAGCCCCTCGTCGCCCGTGGGGTTTACGGCCGGGTCAGCAAATAGGTTGCCCAGCAGAGTCGTTTCTGGTTGCCCCCCGGCCTGCTGGCGCGCTAATATCGGCTGTAGTAACTCTAAGAGCTCGTCGTCTCCAAGGAGCTGCAACTGCTCGGCGCGTGTCGGCATTATTTATTCCTCCCCTGTCGGCGTATAAACTCCTGTATGAGCTCATTGTCTGTAGCTCCAAAGGAGTCAGTGCCTATTAGAAAGTTTTGACCTTCCAGGGCTTTCATATGCGAACCCATAACCGCATTCACTTCGTTGATTAATCTCGGTAATTTGGCTAATTCGCGGGTATCGTTGAAGCCGCTGGTGCTCGGGAATTGCCGGCGTATGCGGTCTTCGTCCTTCTCCGTCATAACGCCCGTTTCATTCGTAGCCTTGCGCATGGTTGGTATAAGTGATTCGGATGTATTATTGATCCGCACCAGCAATTCATCGTCTGCCAAATTCTTAAAGTCGGATCGCTGGTCCTGCGTCAACCCGCCAATCAAGCCGTTGCTGTCCAGAAACTCGTTAAACGTCCCTTTGATCGGCCCAGTAATATTACGCGCCACGGCTTCTTCCATCATCGCTTGCAAGGTTACAACCTTCTCCGTCACCGCTTGGCCGTTGGTGATTGTTTCGATCCCCTTTTCGGACAGCTTACGCCCCAAAGCCTGCTGCATTGCACCGGGGCTAAGGTATGGCATAACCCGCTCTCTTGCGTCAGCGCCCAATTGATCTAATGCCTGCGGGTTTCTCTCTATCGTCCCTACCAGCGTAGCGAGTTGGTTCTGCTCTTTCCTAAACTCCATAAAGGGGAGCATCGACGTTAGCTGCGCAATCTCTTCTTTTTGTAGCGATTGCCGGCCCAGGTGCGCGCCCGTCGTAAAGCCTGGAGCCGATGGGAGCGGCGAGCTTACCACGGGCACTTCGGGCAACTGCAAGGCATTCGCCGGCGTGTCGCCACCCGTAGACAGCTTCGCGCCTGCGGCCCCTATGTCGCCCAAGATGGACGTAGTAGCGCCCCCGTTGCTCAATACGCTCTCAAAGCCCTCTCGCTTCCCTCGGTCGAACTCAAGGGCCTCATTCTGCAATTTCCGGGTCGCCGCCTGGCCCTGCAGTGCCTTAGCTTGGTTGTATATACCAAGGCCCTGCGCGCCTACGCCGGCGGCTGTGCCGATTCCCCCGAGTATCTTGGTGCCGAGCCCCTGCTTGAGCTTCGGTTTCACCGTCTCTATAGCCGGGTTGCCGCCAAAGGCACGCGAGAGATTAGCCTCCGCTATGCGCTTCTTGTTCTCTTCCTCGGCCTTGCGTCGGGCATCGCGTGCATCGTTGCGGCCTAATAGGCTGGAGCCTAAGTTGCCGAGAAGGCTCACGCCCTGCAGGGCAAGTGCTATAGTTACTGGATCTGGCATTGTATTATCCTATTAGTTGAGTCTTTCCCATTCGCCGTCGTGGAAGATATATTGCTCACCATTGGCACCTATCGCGCCGCCGCCGGGCTGCAATCTTGAACCATCTGGTGGCGTAGTGGGCGACTGCGGCGCCCTGTTCTCGTTATCAAATGTATTGCCGACCGTCGAAACCCCCAGCAATTCTCTAATCGCATTAGTTGCGGCGCCTCCGTCAATCGTGCCCGCTTTCACTGCGGCCAGCAGTTGCACGATCCGCTGATTCTCACTATTAGAATCAAACGTCTCGCCGGCCAGCGTGCGGTCGCCCTCAAAGTCGCCCGTCAAGCCTGCGCGGGTAGCGTCTCGGCCTAATCCAGCGCTGAGTAGATCATCCTCAAAGCCTCGGTCGGTGCGGCCTGCCTGGTCGCCTCGTAGCGTGTCCCTGACCACATCGCCGCCCCCTTGCCTGCGTTCAGTGCTTGTGCCGAATAGCAGATCCTCTAAGGTCTGCGCCTGCCGGCTGTCGGCATTCTGCGCATTGCGTCGGTTTATATCATTCGTCAAGCCCGACTCGGTGCGCCTATCCCCCGACGTGCCAAAGAGCAAGTCTTCCAAGCTCTGATCCGCGCGAGAATCAGAGCCGCGCTGAGACAAACGACTTTGCAAGGCGCTGAGTAGGTCCGATTGCAACCCACGCTCAGAGCGACTATCCGATAGCGCGCCACGGTCGATAGAGTCCTGCGCCACGTCCCGGTTTAGTTCGCGGTCGATCTGGCTCTGCGTCTTCCGCGTGACATCCTCGCCCCCTTGCCTGCGTTCAGTGTTCGTGCCAAACAGTAAATCCTCCAGAGTTTGGTCTGCTCGCGTGTTGGCGTCTCTGGCCATGTCTCGATTGACCCCGGATGTTAGTAGGTCGTCCGTCAGTCCTCGCTCGGCCCGAGTGTCTGCCGATCCTGCTCGTATATCGGCATTGGTAGCGTTCGTGCGATTGACCCCGCTGGTTAATAGATCGTCGACCAGTCCTCGCTCGCCTCGGTCGTCTGCGTTCCGCGCCAGATTGCGGTTGGTCGTGCCCGTGAGTAGGTCCGACTGTAGGCCGCGTTCGGCCCTGCTGCCAGCATCGCCGGCTAAGGTGCGCTCGCCGTCTAATTGCCCCGTGAGTCCTGCGCGGGAAAGCAACTCGTTTAGATCAAAGGCACTGTCGGCGCGGTCTGCGGATCTCCCCGAGAGGGTGTCTCTAAATCCACCCTGCACATTCTGGTCGGCCACCCGTCCGAATAGGTCCGACTCTAAGGCTTGGCCCTGCCGGCTGTCGGCGCGATTCGCTAAGCCTTCCGCGTTCAACCTTGCCCGCGTGTCTTCCTCGAAGCGCTCTCTCTGCCCGACGTCCTGCGTGCCCCGCAAACGGCTCAAGGAGCGGTCCGTTACGTCTTGCTGGAAACCTGCCCTGCGAAACTCTTGGTCTGCCTGCGCCCGCCGTGCGTCCTGCGTAGCGCCACCACGTAGCGAGCCTGTTATATTGGCTTCGTTCAGGTCCAGGTTGTTGCGGGCATTCACCACATTAGCGGAATCGGAGAGTGCGGCGCGTTGTAGGTTTTGATTGTCGCGTGATATATCATCCCGGCGACCTTGCAAGCCCAAGGTGTTCTGAAATGCCTGCTGGCGTAGATCCTCATTGGCCAGCCCCATGTTATCGCGTCTGCCCTGTAGACCGGAGACATTCTGAAAGGCTTGCTGCCTCAGTTGCTCGTTGGATAGCCCAAGGTCGTCTCGCCGGCCTTGTAAATTAGAGACGTTCTGAAATGCCTGCTGCCTTAAATCTTCATTTGCCAATCCCATACTGTCGCGTCGGGCCTGTGCCGTGCTCGCGTCGGCCAGTGCGCCGCGCTGCTGGTTCGATTCGTCCAGTCGGCGTTGATCGTTTCGCGCTTGCTGCTGCCGGCCATCAGCCAAGGCGCTCGACTGTAGCTGGTTTTCGGTCAAGCTCCGCTGGTCTAAGCGATTCGCCTGCGTGTTGAGATCCTGTAACGCGCCGCGCTGTAGGTTTTGCTCGTTCAGGTTGAGCGCGTCGCGGCGATTTGTGAAACCTAACGCTTGATTTATACCTTGATCGCGTAGGTTTTCCCCAAAAGCAGCCAGGCCCAGCTCGCCTTCATCCCTGCGCGTATTGCGCTCGGTCAACGCTTCGACGCTATCTCCGCTGCGTAGAATCCCCAGGCGGTTGAGTAGTTCCATGTCCTCGCGCTCTGAGTCCTGCAATCTTTGCTCAAACCGCTGGCGCTCCAGTTGGCCCTGCGCGGAATCGCCCCCGAGCAATCGCTGGGATATTTGCGCCTCGGCCTGGCGCGCTAAGCTGTCGGGTCCATCCCCTCCTAAAAGGGTTCCCGAGTTGGCGCGATTCCTTGCGCGTGCCACCGCATCTCGGCCCGCCAAGCTATCGTCTCCCAAAAGGTTCTCATTGTTCAATCGGTCCTGCGTGCGGTTGCGTAGGTCTTGCTCCAGGCTCCCGCTGGCATCGGAGCCCAATAGACTTCTATTCCCGAGCCGATCCATAACCGTCTTTTCAATAAGCCGGCTTATATCACTGTCCGTGTCTAAGAGAGGGGCTTCCTGTTCAAGTCGATCTTTGGCAAAAGATTCCGCTGCTATACTTAGGTCGCTATCTGTGTCTAATAGTGGAGCTTCTTGCTCCAGTCGGTCTAAGCTGAATTTCTCTGCCGCCTTACTTAAGTCGCTATCCGTGTCTAAGATGGGTCCGGTCTTACCAAGCCTGCCGGAAGCAAAAGACTCTGCGGCCGCTATGCGCTGGCTGTCGGGATTGATAAACTGTTTTTTACCCAGCCTTGCCAAAGATTGCGTCTCCAGCATTTGCTCCAAGGGGCTCAGAACGCGATCCCCCACGGTCGATTGCGTAAAGTCCTGCAGGTTGAGCCCATTGGCCGCCTGTAGTCCTGCGGCATCGGCCTGCGAGACAAACTCGGCCTGCTGTGCCATCTGGTTAGCGCGCAGCTCGTCGTTGCTCGGTAGGTCGATAGCCTGCGCACTCTGCTGTAGTGCTTCGATGGCCGGGTTGCTCGTGGCTGCGGGCGCTGCTACGGGAGCTGCTACCGATGGAGGCACTACTACGGGGGCTGCTACCACGGGAGGCACTACTACGGGGCCTTGGTCTAAGCGACCCGCCTGCGGATTCACCTGTGGCCGGCTGGCTACAGGTGCCGAGCCGATGTCTCGTGCTTCCTCTGTGCCATCGCTAAATGTGCTGACCATGAACAGCCGATCCCCGCGCACCTCTTCGTTGTTGCTTATTCTGACCCTTTCAACCCTCCTCGTAGGTCCTGAACCAGCAACCAGATCGGCGTGTCGCTCCACGGCCGACTTAACCGGCCCGCCACCGTCACCTGTTGCGCCGGCGACAGCATCGGGAGTCAAGAGGGTAACGGGTGCCTTGTTCGTGCTCACGTCACCGCTGGCAGACGATACGTTCGTGGGATTCATGCCCGCAATAAGCGCTTCGCCATCAGACAGTATCTTACTGTTGACTTTTATGGTGTCGTTCACTTGCCCGCCGGCCGCCGCAAACCCGCCAACGGCCGCATTGGCGTCATTCAGATCGGCACCCGCGGCAAAGGCATCGAAGGGGCTGATCTTTTTTTTAGGCTTGGTCGGGTCAAAGACATTGCTGCCGCCCGCTATCGTGCTGCTGCTTGTAAGTGCCATATTAAGTTATCCCGGCCGTAGGCTTGCGTTGGCGCCCAATGACACCATACTGCAGGTGAGTGTGCCGCACGCGAAAGGGCTCGTCTTTGTTGCTGTTAGTAAATTTAAGCGAAGAGTGGGGATCATAGCCACGTAATTCTACATCTTTGGAAACCATGCGCACCGTGCCGAGAGAGCTCGTGTCTAAAACGAAGGAGCCCAGCACTTCGCCGCCGCCTGTCGTGTTGAGCGTGCCGGCATTCGATCCGACGCCCTGCGACTCCTGGCGCACAGCCAAAGAATAGGAGCCAAGCGCGTCATAATAACAACGAGCATAGAGCCAAACCAAAGACACATCGCCACCATAAGGTGGGGGTGCTCCCGTCTCAAAATAGGCCGTGTAGGCTGTGTCCTCGTGGCTGAAGATATTGACCGGCGCATGATCTAAGAGCTTGCCGCCGAAGTTTCCTGCATGGGGTTTGTTGTCAATGATCGCGGCGCAGTTGCGGTCAAAGGTCGTCGTCGTGCCGGTATAAGGCCCATACCACGCAAAGCGCTCTTGATTGCTATCGGGGTCCACATACTTGTGCCGCGTTGACATAACCATGATATGGTTCATGTTGGTCTGCGATGATCCGAAGGGCAGGAAAAACCACACTTCCTGCTTGCCGGCGTAGTAGATAGCAAACGATTGACCTAAGCGCGCATTGTTCAAGCTATCCCAATAGCCCAAGTCCAGAGCGGTAGACACCTTGCTTATCTGGTCGCCGCCCTGCCACTGATAGATGCCATCGTCTAACACGAACAGTTGCCCAACGCCCGGCACAGACACTAAAGCTCTGCCGCTAATTGTGCCGCCGCGCTGCGGGTTATTCTGGTCCGTCGATGTGCGCTGGTTTAGTTCGTAGGGGTAGGTCGCATTGCCGGTAGGCGATACAGTATGGATGGCGTCTTCAGTATGGATGGCCAGGCGCGTGCCGACGGGGGCCATTCCTGTAATGGGAGAGCCCAAGTTGAGGAAGTCGGTCGCGCTCCAACTTTCAATGTTGCCGATGGCCGAATAATATACGCGGTCTGTGGCGCCGTTTACGTTGCCGATCCACAGGCGATTATCCCAAAAGCCGATATGCTTGCCCTTGGTGAACCTGGCGTTATCGTCTAAGGCCGTCGCATTGCCCGAGCCGTCCCACTTGATCGCGTCGGTGTCTACTCCATTCAGCGCTACCATGTAATTGAAGGCGCGCACCCATTCCCATGTGTTGTCGTCGGCCGCCGTGATTGTAACAGATCCGGTTTTGTCTACCCACCCACTGGAATAGAGATAGAGCTTGGTGCCGGCAATGGCAAAGACCACAGCATCACCGCCGGGGATTCGATACTCCCCGCAAGCAGTTAAGGTGGGAGCCGCAGCAATAGCCGACGCTCCGGCATAGCTTGTAGTGCCTAAGACCTTCTCCGCAGCAGCCGCCGCAGAAAGGCGCACGTTCTCCATCTGACGGAAACCTTTGGGAGAAATATCCTCCGAAGGCAAGTCATACCTTACGCCCATGTTCCACGGGCCGAGCTTTAGCGTGTCCTCTATGCGGGCCATATTATCCCTGTGTGGCTAAAGACGTGCCGATGTTTATTGCATATTCGTCGTGCCCATTTCTCGGCATGTATCGCTGGTTGCCCTGCATTAATACGTTCTGCTCTTGTAGTAGTTCCACTGCGGTAGAGAGGGCATTGCGGGCTTCGGCTGCCCCTTCCACGTCGCCCTTCTCGGATCGGTGCAGCGCGGTTGCCCCTTCAACTATGCCATGTTCCAACAATCGGGGAATGCCTAATACGCTTAACTCGGTCGCGTCGTTGCTGGAGCTCCATGCGGCAATGTCCTGCCGATAGCGCACCTGCACCGTCTCGTTGGTAGTAGAAGGAGCCGGGTATAATTGGATCACCGGGTAGCCCGTAGTATCGTCTAATCCCTCAATCACCACGCCAGCCAAGTCGCCCGTCTCGTCCTGCTCGCCATCGTATAAGTCGCCGGCGTCCGGGTCGATAATGTCTATGCGGTCGCCGTTAGTGCGGTCATAGAAGCTATACCACGCAGACACCTGCGCGCTGATGGGGCTGTATAGTCGCGTCTCCGTCGAAGACCCAAAGGTGCATGTCTTTGACGAGGTGCTACCCGTGATCGTCTCAGTGGCCGTGAAGGCCGCGCTCTCGCTATATACATAGAGATAGCCGTTAGTGGCGTCGTGGCTATCCAATACGGCCGTAGTGCCCGACGTGCCGCCCGTGATCGTCTCGCCCACCGTAAACGCGCCCGACGCGCTGGTCACC
>Ga0307488_10005512_pt1 | contig 10450 bp, 16 predicted proteins | sample SB02metaG_FD_202248 | JGI IMG/M metagenome (GOLD analysis project Ga0307488, IMG submission 202248) | Sea-ice brine microbial communities from Beaufort Sea near Barrow, Alaska, United States - SB 0.2 | ecosystem: Environmental > Aquatic > Marine > Coastal | place: USA: Alaska | collected...
CCCAGTTTTTGTTATCTAATTCTTTACAACCAAATGTAAATTTAAATGCCAAACTGTAGCCATGTAGCAAATGACAATGTGAATGATCTGCGTTAGGTTGACGGAACACTGCACTAAGCCCGATTTGGTGTCCGTATGTTTTAGTTGAATAGTAAGCCATTAGTTATACTCCTGTGTTAATGGAGTGTGCGGAATATTTAAAGTGGGTCGAACACGTAGTCCACTGCATTATTACTTATACTAATATGATTTGTTTATATTGTCAAGTGGTTATTCTACAGTTAATAAAATATTATCGTAGGTTTGAGATTTTTCAGTTTGGAAGATAAAATAGTTACACAAAAAATCTCCTGTCATTGATACACGCCAATCCCCAGGAATCATATCTTTGGGCTTTTGTAAACTCCAAGTGTTGGGTACTGCTTCGCCAGGCCGTGTATTTCTTACATACTGTTTTGTAAAACGATCTAGAGTTATCATCGTATGGTCTTCGCTGTATGCAGTGCCATAAACACGAGTACTTGCACATTCATGTTTTTTAGAACCCATCATTGCAAATTCTATCTCTTCACCGGTGACCGGATTATTTACAATCTCAATTTTAATATCTTGAAACACAAAAGCATTGTTAAAATTCATATACATAATTCCCAACACAATAATTGTAGCCAAACTTATACCACTAACTATATTAAGTAATGCACGTAATAAAAATTTGTTATTCATCCCTTAAATCTCGCATCTCTGATGTTATTAACCTTATATCTTGTTTAACTTCGTTTAGTCCTTTTGTGGCCAGTGTCATATTTCTAATAATAAACCTTATAGTAAAAATACTCCAGAACCACCATACAACCGCAGTTATACTAAACATTCCGAGCCCTACATAGAACAATGTATCAAACTTAATGAGATTGAATACTAGCAATACTCCTGCAAACAATAGAAAGAACGGTGGGGTTAGTTTTGCATACAAATCCCACCGTTCTGCTTGTTTTTCAATCTTCTTAGTTTTCTCTAAGTTAAAAAAATCATCATCCATATAGTATTTATATTAATGGGATAATTTGTTTTCTGTGCCGTTATCTTCCCAAAAAGCGCCAAGACGTACTTTATAGTCATCCTTGGCAATAACTTCCACTTTAGTTACACGATCATAGCGAAAGCTGCGGAAGCCCTTGCTTTCAATTGCCCACACTGCACAAACCTTTTCTGAAATTTCTCGAACTTTCTTTTGTGTCATTGGGTCGTCTTTGGTGGCAGGCGGAAGGAATACTGTTTTAAGTGTGCAAGGCATCTTACGTTCGTCGCCGTTGAGTTTTTTAAATGTTATTTCTACTACCTCTTTTTGCAGCATCTCCATTAGTTCTTCCTTTGTGGGAATTCCTTTAAGTGCTGCTATGGTATCTTCTACAGTATTCTTCATAAAACTTTTTTCCTATAAATTTGTGTGTGGCTACACCAGGGTGCATTAAGTCTCTTGCTTTTCTACTTTGGATTATAGCAGCGTCAACATCGTCGCCTGCGTCTGATGCCATATCTATGAGCTCAATATTATTTTTATCACATATGTATTTTATTGACATCAAGTTTGTTTGATAAAAATTTGTTAGATAATTTTCATTTAAACAAATATTAGTTATCAAAGACTTATGGGCCGACCACCATGCTATAACTTTCCATTTATTTTCCGTAGCATCAAAGTATTCGTGCCTACTGCGATCAGGTGTAAACATGAATACTCTTTTGATTTTTAAACCTAAATCTAAAAATCCATGCAGCGATCTATAACATCCGCCGATGCTTCCGCCTGGTACAGACGCATTGTAAAATGGCTCATCAAAGTGTGGTTTTAAATGATTAAACCAAATGTCATTTTCGTTGACGCCGATGCCAAAAGAATGACTACACCCCAATACAATGTTGTATTCCTTTGTAAAATCTATTGCTTCACTGTTTCTAAAAGCAAACGAATCTAGAGAATATGTAACATTATGTTTTGTCCATTTGAGCTCTTCTAGCTGTTTGCTGTTATCTTTAACATTGCGATCAAATTCTTCTTCGGTATCAGAAGGGCACCAATCTAATACAGTATTAGCATGTTTTAATTCGTTTTGCAGTAGAACGTGCATTATCGTTGTTCAATCACTTTGTCTGCAAGTCCGTATTCAACTGCTTCTGCTGCTGTAAGGAATGTGTCAAACTTCATTGTTTCAAACAGTTCGGCATACTCTTTGCCTTTGCTGTTATGACGAACATACAGCTCTGTCAAACGAACGTTAATTTTCTTACTCTCTTCCATGCTGCGAACTGCGTCTTCAAACTGTAGTTCCTGTACGTGTACGCTACCGCTTGTACCACGTGTGCCGCTGCTCACACGGTGGATCATAGTACGCGACTCGGGCAGTACTACCCGCTTGCCTGCTGTACCTGCTTGTGCTAGGAATGACCCCATGCTACATGCTTGACCCATTACAATAGTACGCACATCGCATTTAATAAACTGCATAGTGTCGTAGATAGCTAGTCCTGCTGTAACAGCGCCACCTGGGCTGTTGATGTACAAGCTGATGTCTTTGTCAGGATCTTCTGATTCTAGGAACAGCATCTGTGCTACAATCAAATTAGCCATGTTGTCTTCTACTGGGCCGTTGAGCATGATGATGCGGTCTTTCATCAGGCGGCTGTAGATGTCATATGAACGTTCACCTTTTGATGTCTGTTCAACTACCATTGGTACTAAGGGCATATTTTTATCCTTCTCAATATACTTTTAAAATTATTGTGTCTGCATTAAATCTACCATTTAATTTAATGTCAGTTGTTTTGATTTCTTCTAAGAATTTACGCAACTGAACCTTAGTTGTTTTCTTAAACTCTTTAAGTGTTTCTTCTGGTTTACGCAGTGTCTTCTGAACACTTTTATCTGCATCGTAGAACAATAGTGTAGATCCTTTTACTTGAATAGTACATCCATCTTCTGCTATATATTTTCCAAGTTTGCGTGTTTTAGTATTGTATACCCAAACTTCGTTTGCATCCAAAACATCCAATGGATTAACACTTACAAGTTGTAACTTGTCGTCTTTTACTAGATACTTGAGTTTGGCAACCAACTTGTCTTTTGCAACAGGTTTCTTAACACGCGGCTTGCGTGTTGCTTTACTAGCGTCTATAACCATATCGCAGGCGCCTACAAGCGTCTCTAGTGCAACCAAGTATGCAGCAGCATCCTTTTTAGTAAGGTGGCTGTAGCCTTCGCGTAGCTGCTGTAGCATGTCTGCTTCATGTTCGTCTTTAACACGATTAATTTCGCCCGGTGTTGGCAACTTCTGAATAAGCTGTGCTTCTTCAAGTTCTGCAATATAGTAACCTTTGATCTTACGTGCATGGGCTTGGCTAACTTTTGTACGAGCAAAATGTGCTACAAAGTCAAAACCTTTTGGATCAAAGTTTTTCTTGTCTGTAATAAAACTGTCGAGCCACGCTTCAATAGCATCGCATGATTCTTGTGCTTGTTCTGTAATACGTTCTTGGATAGTCGGAACAAGCATATTCTTTTTAACAGTAGGGTCAGCTTTCTTTTCTTCTACAAGGGCAGATCCTTCTTCAACTAGTTCAAGAATCCATTTTTTAATACCAGTTGCGTATTCTTCTGGAACAACGTTAGGATTGTTTTCTAAAAGATATGCCGCACAAGCCCAATGACTTTTCCCACCAACTTTCCAGTCTGGTAGCTTATTGACAGTAGCAACAATCTTTTTGTCGTAGTTGTTTTTAATGTATGTTTTAACACAATCAAGCCACTCCCTAGATTCAACTTCGTAATGCGTATAGAACTTGGCTTGATTCCAATTAATTTTCATTGGCATCAACGGCATCATATTAGAACCGCGGCGAACCGAGCGGGTCGTTTTTTTCTTGGGCTGCTTTGCTGCCTTGTTTGCTTTTACTGCTCTTGCCATGATGTTCTCCTTTGTGTGTACTAATACTATATAGTCAACTGCCGTAATAGTCAAGAACTATTTTGAGAGCATTCCTAAGTTCAGTATTGTGATCATAATCATCCGGATGGCCTTTTTGATGCAGCACAAAGTTGTCCAACTCGTCCAGCGTCATATTGTAATGCTGCTTGAGACTTTGTGCTGCAATACGATCAGCAATTTCGCTGTCTAATTCAAAAGTTTTTGGAATCTCATATTTACGCATGATATTTAATCCTATAGTATGTTTCGTGTTTACCTTCAAGCTCAAAGCCTACTATGTGTGTGGTCAAATGTTTTTGAGCATCATAGTATTGTTCTAGTACTTTTACTGATATTGCACGATCCGCTAGGTATTTGAACCAATCCATAGTTTTGTAAGCATTGTCTAACGTCTGCTTTAGATCGTGTGTAGTCATGTATTCTGCACGTTGACTATTACCGTGATTGCCGTCTGTGTCAAATGGAACCTTAATCATTAAAAGTCATCGTTTACATATTCCGTTTGGATGTATTCGCTGTATTTTATCATAAAGAATGTGCGTTTCTTTTCACTGTAGAAGTCAAGCATTACACAGTTTTTACGATAGCCGCCCCACTTGCCCATATCTTTGTCCCAATGTTTATACTCGCGATTAGTAAATCCTAGCTTTGCTTGCATACGACCACGCATCAACATTACACTGCGTGGATAGTCTTTGTGCAGTTGCTCACGCAAATACATCCATTGCTTGTGACTCAGTTCGATGGACTTGCTCATCTTTCTTGTTCCAGCCTATATTTGCAATAAACGTCCCACGCCTCCCACATGCCATATGCTAGGAAGAAACCTATGTATGGGATATAGAATAGATTAAGAATTACACTAGCCCATCCTATTGCGATTACTATGTCGGACCATTTAATCATTTGCCGTCCTTGGCATCTTTCTCAGCTTTGGTTAGTTTTTGATTCCAGCTACTATTACTAATACCGAGTTCTGGAGCCATAGCTTTGGTTTTACCTTTAGTAACTGCGCCTCCTTTTGCTAAAAATTCAGCCATCAATCGTTCTGTTTCTGTGTCTTTGGGTTTTGCATCGTGATTCATTGACATTACTTAGATTCCTTAATTGCATCAAATGTTTTATACTTTGCAAGTTGCGACTCATACGCATCTTTTAGTTCTTTTAGCTTGGGATACTTAGCTTCCATGTCTACGTGTCGCTTTAATAATAACATAGCATCACGTAGTTCGTCAAGTTCTTTCATGACATCTCTGCCTTGAACAAGAAGAGGAATATCAACCAGCATTGCCTTTGCCTGCGCGATGTTCACGTCGTCGACTATAGTGATATTACCATAGTTAGTACTACTAGTAATAGTACCACTATTCACCGTGGTCATTTTTTGCTGTATCGATCCGGGCAACATTCCCAATGTTGATGCCCAAGAAGTCATTAAATCTTCTCTCCTGGCTCAAACCCGCGGAATGTTTTAAAGCGTGGAAAACGCAAACTGTATGTTCCGTCTTGATTCTGTGTTACTGCATCTGCTCTGACCTCTACAAGATGGCCAATAAGAACATCACGACTATTCCAGTAGTCATCCCTATGAATATCAGTGAAGCCACTACCGACATTAACGCGAATGTTTTTTCCATCATCGATGCCTTCGCAGACAATAGCGCCAAGTCTGCCTTCATTCCGACCAGTGCCTTCTTCAACATCTACTACCTCCAATGTTACTTCAATAAATGGTTTTGCTTTGAGCCAAGCGTGGCTACGTTTGCACTCATATGGTGCGTCTACATCCTTGATCATTACGCCTTCGTATCCGCCGGCTACAGCAGCAGCGTTGATGTCTTTAAAGCGTTGTTCACCTTCGGGTGTATCCAAGTCAACATCCTCCCATGCACACGCTACAACGTGCTCTAAGAGGTCTGCGTTCTCCTTTACCCAGTACTTAACATAGTTACTGCGAGTTGTTTGATCTTTGTCCCAGCTACCAGCTAGGAAGTTTTCTAATGGAATAAAGTCAAACAAGTGCAGTACTGCGTCAGTTGCTTTCTTACCATCCTTGCGTTGCAGTTGCTTCATGAGGTCTTGGAAGTCTGCACTCATTACTTCACCATCTAGTACACAGTCATATGGTGCAGGCTTGGCTGCTAGTACTGCTTCAATCTCTTCAATAATGTGCGGAAAGTTATGGAACTGTTTTCCGTTACGACTAAACAATTCTACCTTGCCTGCGCGGCATACTGCAAGAACACGCACCCCGTCCAGCTTAACTTCAATCTGCTTTACACCTGTCATCTTCTTTTCGTGATTGGCGCTGTCGTGTGCAAGCTGGCATCCAAAGATAGGAACAGCATATTGTGGAAACTCTTTGGCTACTTTGTTAACAGTCTTTTCGCTCATACCACAGCGCAAGTCTTTGATTAAGATGCGGCGATAAAAGCCGTTCCACTGTTCAGCAGTAGCAACACCCATTGCAAGTTCAATAGCATTGCGGGCGGCGTGACCTGTAAGCTCGCGGTTGATCAGTTGATCGGCTAGTACTTTAAATGTAGGCCAGTCAAGTCCTTGTCCTGTAAGTACATCACTACGTTCTGGTACTGCTTTAACGCCAAACGTTACAAGAGGATCGAGTGTCATGCGTACACCTTCAAAGAACTCGTCTACGCCTTCTTGCATTGCTTCTAGCAATATTGCTTCTTTGGCAAGACGACTGTTGTCATCTTCTAAACGTTCAATAATTGTTTGCGGTTGTGTTCTCATTGTATACTAACTTTGCTATTTCAGGACTTACGTCTGCTAATTTAAGTTTGCTCTTCTTGTCTAAGTTTAGTATAACATATTTGCGCAGATTGTCAAGATCTTCTTGTGTTTTTATTTGCCAGTCTGTGTTAGCAACACTGTCGTGATGTTGTGTTTTTAAGTATTTTGCTACTTCGGTGTCAATGTGGTTGTTGCCCAAAAACCCATACAAGTAGTCTTTTTGTTCATAGGACAGCATACTTAAATCATAGTATACAGGTGAACGCAAGAAGTTTAAAAATACTCTGTCCAACGGAAACCCTACACTTTGGCACCATTGCTCCATTTCCTTACCACTTAAAACGTTTAAAACGCTTATAGTGTACGTTATACGCATGTCTAAAAAGTCTTGCTCTAATGCGTGTTTGAAATTGCTTTCAATCCTGTCCCAACGTGCAGGCGGACGTTGGTATTCATACCGTCTACCAATATCATCAATACTGTACATCATTGTTACATTTTTAAATTGTTTTAAAGTATACAGGATCTTATCATTTAAACGAACTGTTCCGTTAGTGTGGAATTTCAACGATACGTTTTTTGCAATATCTTTTTCAATCATGTAATCAAAAAGTTCATTGTGTTTTTCTATAAGAAATGGTTCACCACCACTTAGATACAGCACTTCAAGATTGTCTACTATACTTTTAATAGCATTCCAATTTGCATCATCTGTAGTCCAGTCTTTGCCAAAATTTTTCGATATAGTTTGCTTGAACAATTCTAATTCGTCTTTGCCCCACATGTGACTGTATTCGCTGTTGCATATACGACATTTTAAATTACAGAAATTTCCTAGTTTTATGTCCAGCAGTATAGGATTAGGAGCATCCAACAATTCCATTTTGTACAAATGTGATTTGTGTATTTCCATCTCGTGTTGGCGCCTGCTAGGAAGTCCTTGATCTTCTTGTTTCCAGCATTTTTTACAGCCATCTGGTTTTTCGTCATTCAAAAACTGTTTTCTTAATTTGGCATACTCGTGGTTATTCCAAATATCTGTAATACTAGTATTAGGATCATTAACATCTAACTTAGTACCATTGTCATTGCGCATGTCATGATGGTACTCTGCACACGGCCTTACATAGCCTGTTGCACATATTTCCAACTGTGTCCATGGTACGATGCACTTAGACATCATAGTTCGCTAAAATCCATGCGCCGCCTTGATCACTTACGTGTACAGTTTTCCATCCATTATCGAGTAACCATGGCACTGCTGTTGCGCCCTTGCCGAGCAAATGCTCGTCTAAGTTTCCGTATGTGTCATCAAACTGTATAATGCATTTATCTGCTGCAAGTTTTGCGATTAACTTTGCTTGCTCTAAATGCACTTGTTTACACTTTTCGTTGCTGTGTTTTTCGCCACGCTGGGTATATTCGTTTATCATATCACTGATCCACTCTTCCCATGTTGCAGTAAGCTCGTCTTCGGCAGCATTCCAGTCGTAGTTGTCAAGATACGCATATGCAATTTTTTTATCAAATTCTTTTAAAAAATCCTCGCCGGTGCTGTTAAAAAAATGCACATTTGGAATCTGTTCAACAAGATATTTTACATTTTGTTCTACATATTCACTTGGATCAACTGCATACAATTCTCTTGTGGTGCCATATACTAGTCCTGCAAAAAAGGGTGTACTACCTTCGCCCCTGTCACTGCCTATTTCTAAAAGAATACCGTCACTTAAATCAGGCAGATATTCTAATAATTTAGTGTGTAGTTTAGCGCCCATGAAAAATTGTTTCTTTTAAAAATTCATAGTTGTTTGGAAAACTACTGCAAGACTCTTGTGTTAATGTTTCCATTCTGTTAATATATTCGTTAACAAAATTAATATCGTCTACATTTAAATTGTTGTGTATAGGCCAATCAGTTATATCTAATCCCCAGTCTATTGCTAAATGCAACCACATATAATCTGGAAAAAGACTATCGCTGCGAACTGCTCCTGCAAAGGAATTACGCTCGCCAAGATATTTTTGTCTAATAAGTTCTTGGTGGTTTTCTTGTCTGCCTATACTGCGCATTTCGTCCCAGAAAGCGCCTGGTCTTGGACTTAGTGTATAATGTGTTAAAATAAAGTCATGAATATCATCGTATGTATTGGATATTTTTTGATTAAATGCATCCCAATTTATAGTGTTAACATCAACTGGTTTTCTTAATTCGTGTTCCAAACTTTTTACACCGTTGATGATAATAGCAAATAAATTAGCTTCCATTGGTTCAATGAAGCCATTACTCATTCCTATCGCAACAGTATTGCCCTTAGCAGATTCATACAAACGTTTTTTATCCCATTTTAGTTTACGCGGTTCCATCCTAGCATTTTTTAAGAATTTTTTACTGTACTCCTGCATTACTTCGTCTTCGTTGCACAAGTCACTACTAAAAATATACCCAGTACCTTTGCGATGATATAAACTGATATCAAATGCCCAACCTTGATTTTGAGCAATGCTTAGTGTATGATTGTTTATTTCTTTGCTAGGATCTTCGTAGTCTACTTGACAGACTATTGCAGTATCACCAGGAGATAAATTATAATGTTTCCATTTACGATTTTGTTTGTTGATCAACACACGACCAAAGCCACTACAATCTATAAAAAGATCTGCGGTGTGATCAGTTCCATCTTCAAACACTAGTTTTTCAATATTGTCGCCAGATGTTACCACGTCTCTGATGTGACGTTTGATGTGTGTTACTCCATTAGGTAAAGCAAACTTATCTCTAATGTAATCTCCAAATTTTTCTGCGTTGATATGGAAGGAATGTTGTAAACCTGCTGATTTAAACAACAACTGATTATTAACATACGGTGTTATTCTAGATTTACTAAAACAGTCATATGCAGAATAACTAACTCCAAAGTCAGGATTAATTTTATTTTGCTTGTGTAAAGTTAACCAGTAATCAGTAAATCTTGGAGCATTTGGATTTGCCTGTAAATACGATTCAATTTTAAAACTGTGCAATTTTTGTAATCTAGAAAATGCATCTTCGTTGCTGGAACTTGCATCCATTACACGTCTGATTTCTTTCATAGGAACATTCCAGCGGAAGGGAAACAACGATTGCTCGTCGCCTCCTTTCCAACCTACAAAATTATTTCCAAATTTATAAACACTGCCGGTTTCACGCATCATATCGTGTTCGTCTAGTCCTAGCTCTCTTAACAATCTCGGAACATGAATTGTTACACTTTCGCCAACTCCGATAGTAGGAACTGTTGGACTTTCAATAATTGTAATATCAAGGTGCTTGTATCTACTTAAATAACTTGCTGCAATCCAACCTGCACTGCCGCCTCCTACAATTGCAATTTTCATATAGTCTTACTCTTATCTATTGTTTTGTGCATACCTTCTGGCGAGTGCATTGCATTAATTAAATCATCAAACATTGCCGTTGATATCATCAGTATAGTGTCCATTTCGAGATCGTTATCATACTGACGTATGTAAACAATATCATCAAATGCGTCGACGATCAAGTCGTTGCTTTCTCCAGTTTCGTCCATTATAGTAATAGTTGTTAGGTCGTGATCAAATTCGTTTGTAAACATAAAAATATTTATCTTTGTTATTGGTGGACTCTCTGAGATTCGAACCCAGGACCTACCGATTAAAAGTCGGTTGCTCTAACCAGCTGAGCTAAGAGT
>Ga0307488_10005515_pt1 | contig 10444 bp, 8 predicted proteins | sample SB02metaG_FD_202248 | JGI IMG/M metagenome (GOLD analysis project Ga0307488, IMG submission 202248) | Sea-ice brine microbial communities from Beaufort Sea near Barrow, Alaska, United States - SB 0.2 | ecosystem: Environmental > Aquatic > Marine > Coastal | place: USA: Alaska | collected 2017-05-06
AATCATTTTGCGTTCAATATTTTTGAGCAAGAAAAAATTGGTTTGGAAGCCTTGCTCGCCGAACGGACAATACCGGCCACGCCCTTTTATCCGATGATGCGTGGCCGTCTGGTGAAGGTCGATGGTGAACCTATCCAGGATCGATTGGCACGTTTGGAGCCAGAGGGTGATGACTTTCGCCGCGAGTTAAATGTCACCTGGAGCTCAGTCTTGGCCGATGACAACGAGGTGGTCGAAGGAGAGTGGTTCGACGCCGCCGACGCCGATCAACCATACGTCTCAATTGAGGCCGACTTTGCAGAAGCCCTGGCGGTGTCCGTCGGTGATACGGTGGAATTTTCTTTCGGTGGCCAGAGTGTAGAGTCGGTGGTCGACAATATCCGCACCGTGCAATGGGACAGCCTGGCACCGAATTTTTACGTCATCTTCAGTGGTCCGATCTTGTCTGGCAGCGGTGCGGCCTATTTGACCAGCTTTTTCTTAACCCCAGAGCAAAAACCGCTACTGACCGATATATTGACGGCCTATCCGACCATCTCGATTATTGAGGTCGATGCGATCCTAAAGCGTATTCAGTCAATTGTTGGCCAAGTTACATTGGCCATCGAATTCATTCTCGGCCTGGTGCTGGTGGCCGGCCTGATTGTGCTGATAGCCAGTGTCCAAGCCACCTTAGACAGTCGCCTACAGGAAAGCGCCATCTTACGAACCTTGGGAGCCCGAGCCCGGTTAGTGCGCGGCGCCTTGGCGATTGAATTTTTCACGCTGGGTGGTGTGGCCGGTCTATTGGCCGCGCTGGGCAGCGAAATAGCACTCTATTTCCTGCAGACGGAACTGTTAAATATGGCATTTTCCGTTCATTGGCCTATTTTTATTCTGGGTCCCGTTGTGGGTGCGAGCCTGATTGGCTTGGTCGGCTTGCTGTCGACCCGAAAGGTGGTCCGGGTACCGCCCTTGATGGTGTTGCGCCAGCTATAGGGCGGCGTGGGCTTGATCCTCAGGCCCATAGCAAGAGCCTATCGCCATCATAGGTACAGTGATGGCGTAAGGTTAATTGTTTTAGGCTAGAGTACGGCTGGTAGGTTTGGCTGGGTAGGTCGAGTGTCTCGCCTGGCCGGCGCAAAATTGCATAAATGAACGTTTAAATGGAGAAAGACAATGAGTGTACTATTAGGCCGCAAGGCACCAGAATTCATCGCCCCAGCGGTACTTGGCAATGGCGAAATAGTTGGTGATTTTGATTTTGCCGCAACGACCAAAGGCAAGTATGCCTTGGTGTTCTTTTACCCGCTCGATTTCACCTTCGTTTGCCCGTCTGAACTGATCGCATTGGATCACCGTATGGCGAAGCTGACCGAACTGGGTGTCGAAGTGATGGCCGTTTCCGTGGACTCACATTTCACCCACAACGCTTGGCGCAATACCCCAATTAACAACGGTGGCATCGGCCCGGTTAAGTACACCATGGTTGGTGATATGAGCCACGACATCTGCAAGGCGTACGGCGTTGAATCGATTGGTGGTGACAGCTACTACCCAGCAGGCGTCGCTTTCCGTGCGTCTTTCGTAATCGATAAGTCAGGTGTTGTGCGCGCACAGCATATGAACGATGAGCCGATTGGCCGTAATATCGATGAGTTGGTACGGGTCGTTGAAGCGCTGCAATTCTTCGAAGAAAATGGTCACGTCTGTCCTGCCGGCTGGCAAAAGGGTGACGAGGGTATGGTCAATACCCCTAGCGGCGTAGCCGATTACTTGGCGGGTAACTCCGACAAGCTATAAGCCCCTTACGTATGTCGATCAGCCCGCTTAGGCGGGTTTTTTTGTGTCGATCGAACCAGTATCTAGCTCAGGACAATGCGCCCGGTGTCGATGGTAAAGGCCATTGCCGTCAGATGGTCGCCCTGGCACGGGCCTGCCAAGCAATGGCCGGTATCGATGGCAAAGAGGGCACCATGGGTCGAACATTGAATCAGTGATCCGTCGGCATCGAGAAATTCGTTCTCTCTAAACTCCAGATTCACGCCCAGATGGGGGCATTCATTCTGATAGACATATATTTCATTGTCGTATTTTATCGCAAAAACGGGTCCGCGATGGCTCAAAAAACCGAGCGAACTGCCCTCGTCTAGATCGCTAAGTGCACATAGGTCGGTCATGTTACGTCTATCCCCAATTTATTTATTAGTCTGAACAAGGGTCTGCGCCTGTTTGCGTAACAATTCGTCTCGCTCGGTGAGGCGTTCAAGTTCCCAGATTTCTAGGCGTGATCCGTCGCGTAAGGTGACATCTCGGACGATTGAGACTTCGACCTGAGTGTTGACGTCCGGATGCTGCAAGATCGGTTCGGCCATCAGCACCTGGTCGACCGGCTGCAACGCTTCAATTTGTGCCAGCCAAGCATCGGCATCGCCGGTTACCAACGGCAAAGGAATACCGTGTTTATGAGTTTTGCTGATGAAGGCGGGTCCGGCACTGACCGCTATACCGAATACCGGGCTGAGGCGAGTGTGATTCTGGCTAATAAGCGGCAAGGCCAGGTGCAAAACCCGTGCGGCACATACCGCATCCAGGGCATATTGCTCGCCACCGTTGATGCCAAAGACCAACGAGAACCCATCGGGCAGCAAAATGCCTCTATAAAGCTGGCCAATACGAATCATCAGAGACTCATAGTCCCCCCATAAAAGCTGCAATTCCTTGGCACTGTAGACCCGCATTAGGGCTTGCCAGTTTTGGCAGCGGATTGCGACTAGGGCGATATCGCCATATCGGCCCTCATCCCCAACCAGTTCGATTTGTTCCAACAGCCGTTCGGTATCGCTGCTGCCATAGCGCTGGCCTAGATGCTTCATCAACTGCCCCTGTTGGTTCAGGGGCTCGCCAAGAATTGCCATCAGCTTGGTCAGTTGCTGTTCGGGAGAGCCTGCTAGTTGACGGTGGACGCTGGGGAACTGGGAGGCTAACTGCTCACGGATAAGTCGCCAAGCGGCTTGGTGTTGTCTCGAGCGCCAAAAAATAAAGCCGCCTAGGCTGACCAGTCCGGTCAAATTGAAAAAGACCCAGCTGCTAATGGCTTGCTGATGCCATCGCTGAATAGGGGTCTCATCAATGACCAGCTCGGCATAACCGAGAATGTCCGAGCTAAAATCAATTGGGTGACGAAACGAGCGACCCTGGTTCGGCGCATTCATGACCAGGGCGTTGAGTCGGATGCTGTCGTCCACGCTGGTTACCGTCGCAGAGATGACCAGCCCGGTTTCGGTAAAATGGTTTAGAATGTTACTCAACGCGGCTCTATTGCCACTGTTGAGTGCCGCCGTGGCGTCAAAGGCCAGGCTGCGCACCAGACTGGCGCCTTGTTGGTCCGTCGCTTTATTGAGGGTAGCGATGGTCGGACTGTACCAAAATAGCAGCAGCAGCAGGTTCAGCATCACGAGCATGCTGAACGCAAAGGCGGTTAAGGGCTGAGCAATCCATTTTAGATTAGGCATAAGGTGTAATTAATAAACTCAGTCTATACAATAGCGTCTACCGAATCGGAGACCTGTGTGTCCCCATTCTAATGCGCTTGGGTTGAAAAATCACAGCCTTGCGACTCAAAGTTCGCACAAAGGGCTTTTTAATCGGTTTTCGGGTCTGCGTGCGGGCTCGACCGGAATAGTTTACCTTAAGGATTCAGCATGAACGACACAGTCACACAATTAACAGAGCAACTCAACGCCCTTAAAAAAGGTCTGTTTTTGATGAGCCCGCGCGATCGCGTTCGCGCCCTGTCAACCCATGAAACCGATGATCTGATTCATGAGCTGCAAGATACCGCTGACAAGGCCCTAAAAACGCTGGAAGGTTTAACAGGCTAAACCTCATCCGGAGAGCATCTTGAGCACAATTCTAATGTTAAAGGTCAGCGGTCAAGATCAAATCGGTCTGACGGCGGCTCTGAGCCAGATACTGGCCGAAGCGGGTGTGGCCTTATTGGATATCGGCCAATCGGTGATCCACGATCAGGTTTCCCTAGGCATGTTAGTGCAGCTGCCCGAGGCGTCTGACACCGCGCATATGCTGAAGGAATTACTCTACCAGGCCCACGAGCAGGATCTCCATGTTCGCTTTACGCCGGTTAGCGACGAAGCCTATGCCCACTGGGTCGGCCAGCAGGGCAAGGATCGTTTTGTTCTGACTATTCTGGCGCGGCGCATGACGGCCGAACATCTGGCGCATGTTTCTCGAGCCGTATCGGAGCAGGGCTTGAATATCCAAGATATTTCACGCCTGACGGGCCGGGTCGGCCTGCACAGCAGTACCGCCAACGATAAAGCTTGCATTGAGCTTACGCTGCAGGGCAAGCCCAACAGTCCGGAGCAGTTACGTCAGCGCTTTTTGCATATCAGTTCGGAACTCGATGTCGATGTGGCTTTCCAGGTCGATTCGGTATACCGCCGTAACCGTCGCTTGGTGTGTTTCGATATGGACTCCACGCTGATCGAAGCGGAAGTGATCGATGAGCTGGCCAAGGCCGCTGGCGTCGGTGCGCAGGTGGCAAAGATAACCGAAGCGGCGATGCAGGGTGAAATCGATTTTCAGCAAAGCTTTCGACAACGTATGGCACTATTGAAAGGTTTGGATGAATCTGTGCTGGCCGACATTGCCGCCCAATTGCCGATTACCGAAGGCGCCGAACGGTTGATGAAAACGCTGAAAGCCTATGGCTTCAAGACTGCGATTCTTTCGGGTGGCTTTACCTATTTCGGGCATTATCTGCAGGAAAAGCTCGGCATAGATTTCGTCTTCGCGAATCATCTGGATATCCAGGATGGTAAGTTAACAGGTGAGGTTGTCGGTGATATCGTCGATGGCGCCATGAAGGCCCGGTTGTTAAAACAATTGGCCGAGCAAGAGGGTATTCAGTTGGAGCAAACTATCGCCGTCGGTGATGGTGCCAACGATTTACCGATGCTGTCGGAGGCGGGTTTGGGCATCGCATTTCGCGCCAAACCCATGGTCAAGGAAAATGCCCGTCATGCTATTTCTACGCTTGGCCTAGACGGGGTGCTTTACTTCCTGGGCTTTAGAGATCAGGAAATTCACTCCTGAACTCGGTTCCTAGCGAGCCATGCAGGTGGCGAGCTGGGACGGCGTTGTGCTAAATCGCTTCCTCATCCTCGTCTGAGTCAAAACTGTAATCCATGTCATCTAATGGAGCTTGCAGGTAATAGCCTTGGATATAGTTCACACCCAATTCCCACAGTGCCGCGAGTATCTCGGAATGTTCGATTTTGGGCACGATCGAGTTGATATCGTGCTTATGAATTTCCGCAAACAGGTCGGCCAATTCCGCTGACGCTTGGCCCTTAGCGACCAGTTCGGTAACCAAATCATCGTGAATTCGAGCATAGTTAATATCGAGATGCTGGGTCAGTGCGAAGCCATTTTCAGCCAGGCCAAATTGATTGATCGATAATTGACATTTTAATAGGCCCAGCCCCTTACTGAAGGCCTTCGCTGCCTTGAGATAACGGTGCGCGACATTTTCAGTGATCTGGAAGCAGATGCCATCACCGGGCAACTTGTTAGCGCGCAGTTGGCTGTTGACCCAGGGCAGGAAAGTGGGGTCCTGGATAGAGGGGGCGGTCAAATGAATCATCAACTGGGTATCGTGACCCCGTTTATGGTGTGCGGATAGGGCCGTGATGCTGCGCGCCACCACCCAGCGATCCAGCTTTCCGCTCAGCTCGCTATTTTCAATGGAGGGCAGGAATTCATCGGGTACTATTTCACTGCCATCCTTATCCTGCAGGCGCACCAAGATGTCATAGTGCTCTCGATTGTCGCCCCGTAGGCTCATGATCGGCTGAAATTGGATGCGCATCTTATCGTGGTCGAGAGCATGTTCCAGCTTGGCGAGAATGGAGTTGTCGGCGAGGTTGGCGATGTCCGACTTATCGAAGTAAGCCTGGGTCTTATGCTGTTTTACCGCGCTATTATAGGCCTGGTCGGCCTGCACTAAGGCCTCATTGCCAGCCTTGCCGGCCTCATCCATATGGGCGAAGCCGCATATCAGGCTAACCGTTAGGGTCTTGCCGTCGACCTCAAACAGGTGCTCGGCAATGGCTTTTTGGACAACCTGCCAATAATGTTGAATTGCTTCGAGGTCGGATGTGGGCGCGATCATGGCAAACATGTCATCGGAGTAGCGCGCAAAAACGCCGCCGGGGAGCGCTTTAGCGCGCAACTGTTCGGCGAGCTGTTCGAGCAAGAGGTCGGTACCGGCGATGCCGACCGTGGTTTTAATGTCTGCGAAGTTGGCAATGCCGATGTGCACGACGATCTGGCGTTTAGCCTGGGTTAGCACCTGCTCATAGGCTTTATCCAGCTGTTCGTTAAAGTATGATTTATTGAACAGGCCGGTTATCGGGTCTTGGGAACTGATCTCGCGGATTTTTTCTTCCAGCGCCTCGTTGCTGGACTCCTGTTTGCGAATGATTATTTGCGTGCACCGCTCGCCTTCATAACTGGCCGCCGAAAAGGCCATATGAATATCGAACGCTGACCCATCCGCGTGCAAGCCAATACTATTGAGATGCTGAAGCTTGCCATCTTTAAAGCCCTTGAGTGCCTCACGGAGCTCGTTAACCGCGCTGGCCGTGACCAGATCCATAATGGGAGTGCATTGTAAGTCTTCGATATCCAGATAGCCGAACAATTCCATGTAGTTGGGGTTGGCATAGATGTGCATCCCTTCATGGACGTAGCTGATGGCATCGACGGAGCTTTCCAAGAGCAGCTGACACCGTTTCTCAGTCTCACGCAGACTCACACTCTGCGAGCGCAGATCGCGGCGCGCTTTGAGCGAGGCGACCTCCCTTTTGACGGCCTGCGCCAGATGTTGAAGCGAGCTTTCCACGACAACGTCGGCCATACCCATATCGAGTGCGCTGGCAATGATATCGTCATTATAGGCATCAATAAGTCCAATCATCGGGATGTCCATGCCATCGCGCTGAATGGCGGCTACGGCCTGGGTGGCATCAATGGTCGCGGTATTGAGTTTTGCGAGCATCAGATCCCAGGTTTGATCCTCGATCACCTTGTCCAACTCCTCTAATGAGGCGATAAAGTGACTTCGGACCGCCTGGCCGGAATTACGGATGGCATTGGTTACCGGCTCGGCCTCATTCTGAGTATCATGGATCAGTAAAATTCGAATCGCTCGGCTGGAACTGGTACTCATATAATCAAACACTCGGCGTTGGAATGGAGAGTTACAGGTTAAAGCATAGTAACAAAAGGTGGATTTTTCACCGTAACCCGTGTTGAATAAAAATTCTGTTAGCAAGTTCGCTTTTTGGACAATTCCTTTTGGCAAGTCGCTCCAACGAGTTTCTTGGGGCTAGAGTTGGCGCCAAAGTGATGCGAAACTGTCGCGCTCGTCAACGTCGGTTTTTACTGCCACAGAGTCGTGCCGGTGTGCTATTGCGCGGATATGGAACTGGCTGATGATGCTGGTGGTCAATATCCGCTTGGTCAATTGAAAGGTATCCTGGTTGCCCCCTCGATTGACGGTTACCTTATTGCCGACGTTGAACGGCATACGCGGCGTTAATATCGAGGCTTCCTGGCCAATGGCTTTGATTTCAGGGATATACAGGGCCCGCATATAGTCGCCCTGAACGCCGGTTTTCTGCAGCTGGCGAATGCCACAGGGCTGGCTATTGGGTGCCAGTAATTCAACGCCTATTTGCGTGCCGAAGGCCGTACCTTGGCGAATCCAACGGACCAAACCAAGATTCCAATGCTCACGCGCATCCTCCTTAATCGCAATCACTTCACCAGTCTGAAGATTGCTCGCCGGAGCATCGCGCCATTGCAGGCAATAGCCGCGCGGACTGACATTGACCAGCTGCCCGCCATAATCAGGATGAGTTTCTTGCCGGTGGATATTGAACTCGATGTCCTCGTCTTGGATCATCTTGGTAGCGCCGTCGGCATCGAATGAACCCGCCCAGACATCTTGCTGTGCCCGGACCGATTGGGTATCGCGGGCATGGAACCGTTTGTGCTCGGCGTTCAAAAAGGGCATGTCGTGCGCGCTCGATGCGCCACAGAGTAAGGCATCGAAACCGATGCCACCGGCTATATGAAAATGTGTGGCGGTCAAGCCGACGGCCATGGACAGCTCACCGCCCGTTGTCGAGCGCGAAAAACCGCGTTGCTTCATGCCGCCCCAAGACTGTATTAGGTGCTCGAGCAGGTTCAGGTTAAAGTCCGCCTTTACAGCCTTCAGTCCATGCCCCTGATCTGGGGACGAGAGAGTTTTGTGATCATTGTGCAGCATCCGTACGAGCGGCAGCACATTAACCCCCAAGTAGTCAGATAAATTGGAAGTTTTAGTGAGATAGCGATAATAGGCTGCACAATCCAGATTTGGATTGATGACCAATACCGATTTTTCATTTGCCACCTCATCTATTGATAGATGGCTAGCCCACTGGCCCAGCGATGCGAAGACCACTTCGAGTTCGCGCTGTAAGAGTTGGTTGGGTTGGCAGGCACCTAAGAGAACTATTTTGATATAGGTCTGCGCGATAGTGAGTGCAGGGCCCTCAAGTGGATCCTCTATAGGTTCATTCTGCTGATTAGAGCCGGAGACGATTTGATAAAGCTGGTGTATTTCTCGCCAAATACCCTCGGGGGGCGGGAGATACAGTTGATAGGCGCGCAAGACCGTGGGCAGCAATTCGTTCATTGCTCTATGTACAGACTTGGCCAGCAAGCCTTTGTGCTTAAGGCTGCCTGAGGCCAACAGGTGCTCAATAATGATTTTGTAGCCGACGCCTAAGTGGTTTTGCATGGCTTGCGCCAAATTGGCCACCTTACGTTGTTGATCGTCTAAAACGACGCCCTGGTTCAGATAATGGGCATTGAGTTGCTTGCAGACAAAATGAATTGGGCCGCGCACCAAATCCATTAGCTCGATACGCGCGGTATCGGAGACCTTGAGCCGATTAAATTCGATTATGGCGTGATAAAGCTGTCGAGACACCTCGCCAATATTGGCCATTGGCAGATCGTTAACCCAGGCTTTTAGCTCCCGGGCCGTCGGATCGCAAAAGCTTAACGTTGTCTGGTTTTGCTCCGGTACCTTTAAATAGGGTTGGTCGCGGTCTGCCATAAGCGTCCCCTGTTGTTATCAACGTCAGTATAGCCGCATTTCTCAATCGTCAAGTTTTGGTCTGGTGTTGGCTTAGTCTTTGACCATTATTGGCTTTGGTATTCGCCATGTCTTGGATGCAGGCCCTTTGTTATCAACTCAAGCGTTGTTAGAAGCTTAGCCATAATTTTCCATAAATTGGCTGAGACTTATCAAGTAAATGGCTTTAAGTGGCTATAAGAGTATTGAGAAAACAGAATCGCTGGGCGCTTGTGCGGAGGTTTAATGACCGATATAGCAGCTGTTGAACATTAGAGGACGGCCACGGAACAGGGCGAAGGGGAGCAGGAGGGGATAAAAAAGGAGCGCATTGCGCCCCATTTAATGAATCAGTTACTGCGCTTGTTAACCAGGGCTGCCAATTTGGACTGCATTCGGTCGCCCGAGCTCGCTTCATCGACCGGCTTGGCCGATGGTGCCCGGGCGGCCTCGTCGGAGACCTTAGGGCTTTGCGTCGGCTTGACTTTATCGCTGGCCGGCTTGCGGGTATTCTTACGAGGGCCCTTGGCCTTGCCGGGAGCGGGGCGTTTAAGCGCGCGCTTACGATCGATTTCGGCCAGTTTTTCCAACGCATGGGTGGCTTCTTCAGCAGATACCTTCCCAGTGACCGTGCCCCCAAGTGTAACGCGCTCGGCGTCTAAGGCCAGGCAGGCAACATAGGAACGAGTACGCACATAGAGATTAAGCGCGCGTCGAATGCGAGTCTTGGATAATTTCCCGTCCGTTGCAATGGCTTCATGTATTCCAATTTGCAGTGGTTTCGGCTTGGAGGCATCAAAAACTTCCGGATACAATAGACATAATTCGTCCAGCGCCTTGCGATTCGCTTCATATTCTTTTTTGCGTTTCGCTTCTTGCTTCTTTTGACTATCTTCGGGTACTTCTGGCGTAATAATAGGCTGTTCAGACATGGGTATCTTTTGAGCATCTGTAAATTGGATGCGCGCAAGGATACAAGGTTATGAACGATTTTGACAGTTGAAATGGCCCTTAAGCACTGAAAGTTTCCTCCATTGGGGGTCAGCGAGACAGAAATTAGGATTGGCGCTACGATGATGTCGGCGCCAGGCTCTGTAAAGGGCGTTTGCATAATACCGTATTACCCGGCGCATCGACCGGGCATCGTGAGCATAGGCCGATTCAGGCATCCTGCCCTAGGCGTTGGCCCAAACTGACGCTGGCGCCCTGTTTTATGTCCTCAGACCAGCGAATTCCGCCCGGCTCAAAGGC
>Ga0307488_10005516_pt1 | contig 10444 bp, 8 predicted proteins | sample SB02metaG_FD_202248 | JGI IMG/M metagenome (GOLD analysis project Ga0307488, IMG submission 202248) | Sea-ice brine microbial communities from Beaufort Sea near Barrow, Alaska, United States - SB 0.2 | ecosystem: Environmental > Aquatic > Marine > Coastal | place: USA: Alaska | collected 2017-05-06
CCTTACAGGCGGCTAGCCGGACTATTGTGCATCAATGAAAGTACGTAGGTAATCAGGAGAATTTTCAAAATATACTGTCAAGCTTTTTTTCGCTGAATAGTTACAAAAAATTAAACTATGATCATAATACTACTGTTGAAATGATGAAAATAAATCATATAAATGACAACTATACTGACACACTGACCAGTGGATTATGGCCAAGCATGGATGTGTTGCCCACCAATGAAAAGCAACATTACGGCATAGAAATTAAAGAATGCAGCCACATGATATTTACATAAAACTTGATCTCCCGACATATCATTTACGCCTAAGTTCACCAGTGACTTAGTGACTTAGTGACTATTGAACGCTTACTATAAATTTTCACCTCAATAAACAGCACTTATAAATGAACCATTTTTTAACTTTGCATTCAAAGACATAAGAATAAAGAGCGGCTATAAGCGCCCTCTCCAAAGCAGCGCCCTATTGAGCCGAACGCATGAAAAAAATATTATTTTTAGTTGAAAACACAGATAATCTAACTGCCATTAATTTAATTCGTGCATTCGGCAAGCAGCCAGTGGATGTAATCCCGTACTTTCGTGACAAGCATAATCAATGCACGATTGTTGACACAACAACAGGGGCCGCCCTACTATTTGGCGAGAAATATTATTACCCACGTGATTACGACGCAGCTCTATTATGGTGCTGGGGAACAGCAGAGATTGGGCGACAGTATTTACGCTTATTTGAAGATCAAGGCGTTGCAGTCTTAAATTCAAGTTATCAGACAGCAATAACCGACAGCAAGATAGGTATTGCTCGTTTGTTTCAGAAGGCGGATATTTCTACCCCTAAAACTTTATGCTTTGACGGCACTGTTGATAATACTATAGGCACACATCAATTTAACAATATAACAGAGGCATTGGGGCAACCACCTTATATATTAAAAGCGGATTATGGAACACAGGGACATGGTACAAAATTTTTATTTTCTGTGCAGGAAGCCCAGCAAGCAATCACTCAACACAATAGCAGCCTGATAAATTCGGGGTTTATTATACAAGAATTTATTGGTGACGCTGAACAGCCTATATTTCACTACCGTATATTGGTTATTGGTAATCAGGTCATTTCAACTGCAATAAAAGCCACTGCTCCCCAGCCCATGAGCGTATCTAATGTCACTGCCGGCGGAATAGTTGAGTGGATTACTGTCGATAAAGAATTAAAAAACCTAGCTTTAGAGGCAGTTCAAGCCTCCGGCCTAAACGTGGCTGGTGTAGACATCATGGTATCGACACACAGGCAACAGCGAAAAGTGGTGGTAATAGAAGTGAATGATGGGCCCGGAACCAAAACCTTCGACAAACAAGGCATTAATGTATCCCAAGCAATAATTGATTACTTTATTAATCGCCTTAACACCTCCCATTAGTTATTTTTTGGTATAAGATGAATACACTAAGCTCAGACAATAATGGGCTAACCAAAAATTCGCTAATGGTGTCTCTATGTCTATGTTACGACTCGTTATTTTATTCCTTGTTTGTTCTATCACCATACCAATACATGCTGCCTTTCCAGGTAAATTACTTTTAAACTCAGACACACCGCAAGACGTATCGAAAAACATAACTACATACCCTGCAGTAGAAAACAGAACAACAAACACACCCAAAGGTTTAATTGTATTAGACAACTACAATCGCGGTACGCCAAGAAGCACGATCAAACATTTCCTAAACACTATACGAGTTGATGACTATAGTGCAGCGGTCCATTACCTCGATTTTGAGTCGGTAAACAGTAGTATCCAGAGTATGCCGCGTGAAGAGGTAGCCAAATTACTTAAACTCGTACTGGATCGCTCATTGTGGATTGATCTACCGACATTAAGTAACGACCAAGCAGGCTTTGTGGATGATGATGTTGCAGCGCAGCGCGACTTGGTGGGTTATATCCCACTAAAAGATCAAGAGGTACCTTTTTATGTCCAGCGAATTGCTCGTGAAGATGGCGTGTTTATTTGGAAGGTTGCGGGTATTAGCATCAACTATCTACCCGAATTATATACGCAATACGGCGATGGCCCTATCGGTGAAATATTAACTCAGTTTATTCCTCATATGTCCATTCTAGGACTTCAACTATGGCAGTGGATCACTTTTTTAGGGCTGGTTATTGCTGCGCTATTTTTAGCATGGTTACCCACTAAGCTACTCGCATGGGGCATTAAAAAGCGTGACCTAAACATAGGGCAACAATTGGCTGATATTATAACTGGTCCTATTCGAGTACTGTTTGCTATAGTACTCTTTAGAGCTGGTGGAACATTGTTGCTAAGCCCGTCTTTAGGGCTCATAAAATTCATGTCGGGGTATACCCTATTAATTATTGCTCTTATTTGGGCGACACTGGCAACTTTAAACATTATACGTGATTACTTTGCTAACAAATTAATTGCTAACGAGAGAGAAGCGGCTGCTAAATTATTACAACCGTTAACGACGATGATTAAAATTATTTTTTTCGTCACCGCCGCCTTAGTTTGGTTGGATAACCTAGGCTTTGAAGCATCTACCATTTTAGCCGGCTTAGGCATTGGCGGATTAGCGTTTGCATTAGCAGCTCAAAAATCAATTGAAAACTTTATTGGCGGCGTCACCTTGTATATTACAGCTCCGGTAAAAGTAGGTGATTTTTGTCGCGTAGGCAAATATAGAGGCACCATCGAAGACATTAGCTTACGGTACACCAAAATTCGCACGCTGGATCGTACTTTAGTTAATATTTCCAATTCTATCTTTGTTGACCTTAATTTAGAAAATTATTCAAAGCGAAATCGAATTCGTTACAAACCCGAAATAGTACTGTCTTATAACTCTCCATTAGAAAAAACAAAAGACGTGATTACTGACATAAAACAGTTGTTAGATGACCATGAGAACATTTGCGAAAAACCCTGTCGTGTACGACTTTCAAAATATTTGGAACACGGGATTTCGATTAATGTCATGAGCTATGTCGACACCACAAGTTTTCCTGTTTATGCAGTAGCATCAAATGAACTTAACTTAGCTATTCTTGATATTTTAAGTAAACACGGCGTAACATTAGCCGACGTTAGCCGCACTAGCTGGGCGAAAGAAAAAGAGCAAGGATTAGAGTCAATGTGAGAGTCAAACGCTTTAGATTTTCGTCCAGAGAGAGCATGGAAACCTTCAAAAAAACTTAGTGCATACGGCATACCACACGCCGTATGCACTAAGCTATAACATATTTTATCTCTATATGTGCTGCTTAACTTTACGTACCGGCGCTATAAAAAATATTTCTAAGCAGCACAAAAACATCTGTCAGGCAACACTACACTTACTAAAATCAAAACCACAGCAGGAGAGGAAGATGCATAACAATTCCCATTTTATTTTAATGGCTATCATTAGTTTTTGTTGTTTATTGGCGGTTTTTATTATAGCGAAGCACTACACAAAAAAATCTTTCATCCCCTCAGATGCCTGGATATTAATTGCGGGAATCATATATGGCATCACATTAAAAAATTTCCACCTTGAAAGTTTTCCAACCTTCAATCTTGACCCTGACATTATTGTTTTAGTTATTTTACCTTTATTGATTTTTTCCAGTGGCCGCTTAATTAACCTTAAGTACTTGAAGTCAGAATCCATGACTATTGGCTTGTTTGCCACTGTCGGTGTTATTGCAACCAGTTTTCTTATTGGTCTTCCGATTTCTTGGATATTAGGCATCCCTTTAATTCATGGTTTATTGATTGGTGCAGCAGCGGCTGCCACTGACCCTGCTGCGGTGGCTTCTATTTTTCATAATTTTACAATTCCTGAACGTCTAAGCTTGGTGGTTGAGGGGGAGTCTTTATTTAACGATGGGACAACGGTTGTATTATTTGGCTTGATTGGCAGCTTGGCTTTTGGTGGCGAGGTATTTAATTTAACCAGCTCATTAGCTGTATTTGCTTGGGCAATCGTGGCAGCTTTACCTTTAGGCGTTTTAATTGGCTGGCTTGGCTCATTTGTTGCTAATCATTGGCAAGAGAAGCATGTTTCATATGACATAAGCATCACCTTAATTATTAGCTATACAGCCTTTTTGATTGCTGAAGACTTACTGCATGTTTCAGGCGTTATTGCGGTATTAATGACAGCAATCACTTTTTATCAGTGCCGAGACAATAAAAAAGAATCGGTCAGCGAAGATAAAAATATAGACAATGGGGTTAATGATTTTTGGGAATATATCGCCTTAATTGCTAACGGCATTTTGTTCTTTGGTTTAGGTGCCACGACCGGCTTACATGATTTTAGTGAAGTCCCTACTACCGCTGTTGTAGTGGCTGTCGTTAGCTTGGTGATTGCAAGGTGCGTTGTTATATATGGCGGCAGCGGTATATTGGCTATAGTTGGACGTAAATTGTCGATGCAATGGCAGCATGTCTTGGTATTGGGTGGTCTACGGGGAGCAGTGTCTGCAGCATTGATACTAATGATCCCTCATGATTATCCTCATCGGGGTACTTTTTTATGTTTAATTGTGGCCATGATTATTTTCACACTCATCATCCAGCCCATCATGTTGAAACATTACTTAAAAAACAATGATATTTAAGGTGCTGGCACCGAAAAAATTAAGTTTATGACCAAACCATAATGAGGAAACAGCGGGTTGTTTGACGGTTAATACTTCACCATATTTCGTCCTGAAGATTTTGCTTCGTATAACAATTTATCTGCGTCGTTTATTACTGAATGGATATCTTTAGAGCCAGACTCCATCATAGAAAGACCAAAAGATGCGGTCGTTTTAATGACATCACCTTTAAAAACAACTTTGTTTTCTTGAATATTTTTACGCATACGATCCGCCAACATAATTGCTTCATCTATATCAACATCAGAAAGAAATATAGCGAATTCTTCACCGCCAAAACGCGCGACAAAATCATGCTTCCGAACACTACTTTTTAGAATTTTTGAGATGACGGTCAATACTGCATCACCGGCTGGATGACCGTATTGGTCATTGACTGATTTGAAATAATCAATATCTATGATAACCACAGCCGCTAGCTTGTTGGTTCTTTTTAAGCGGCTTAGTTCTTCACCTGCCCTTTCAAAAAAACATCGCCTATTAAGCAGCCCTGTTAGCGGGTCAGTGCTTGCTAGAATAGATAATTTTTCATTCATAGAATTGAGTTCGTCTACTTTACCCTGCAATGCTAATGTTTTCTGGTTTACTAAGCCTTTCAGCGATAGATTTTTATCTTCGAGTTCTTTTCTAGCCACATCGCGTTGTGAGGTTCTACTCATTAATTTATCTAGCGTTTTGTTGTAAGCAAGAATAAGGTACGTCAATTCATCCTTATTTTTAAAGAAGTTTTCATCTGTTTTAATCTTGCTCTTTTTTATTTGTTCTACATTATCAAAATCTAAGCGATTAACCGAGGTCGCTAGCAGGTCAAGCGGTCGACCAATTAGACGATATCCCACAATAAATATAATAATAGAGAGAAAAAATGTTTTAAGAAATGCATTTGCTATGATGAAAATGACGTTAACTTTTATCCTATCAAATATAATACTTTGATTAGCATTAAGCTTAAGCGCTCCCATTGCGCGCTCTTTATTCCCATCGCTATAAATTATAGGCCCTGCATAGGTAATATAAGAACTGGAATAGAGATCACCCTTAGTGATATTAAAGCCGTCAGAATTGTTATAAATTTCTGCTCCAGAGACGAACTGTAACGTCAACAAGCCATCAATCAAACTTTCAACTTGCTCTGAATTGAAATTCCAGATGGCAGCAGACAACGAACTAGAAGAACTGATGTGTATTGACTTTAAGTCCATTTCGATCTGTTCACGGATGTTTTTATACTCGAAAAGAATATGTATAAACGAAACGACGACAGCAATCACGAAGTAGAGCGAAAAAATGGTTACGATCAACCTTTTCATCAATGCTGATTTTTTAATGGCCATACGAACCTAGTCGTGTGTTGATATGTTGGGAGTAGATAAAAGCGATCAACCTAAAGGGGCTGAGCACCTAATTCCATTCTCTATACTAGTGTAGTTATACTTAGTTTATATGCCAGACCAATGCCCGTCATCTTACAGGATAATAAGTAGACTTTTATAATGAGGGATGATGCCATTAACAGACAAAAATATGTAGCCTATTGCCTAAAAGCCACCAAATTGGTGCATTAATATCGATATAGCCACTAGTGGTGCTGTTTCTGCACGTAAAATACGAGGGCCAAGCTTCATCCCAGTAAATTGATGGGTCCTGATGAAATCAACTTCCTGTTCGCTCAGGCCGCCTTCGGGACCTACAAGCAACACTACGTTGCTTGGCTTTTCTGATTCAAACAGAACATCGCGGTTACCCGCCTGCTCATAAGGATGCAGTACTAACCGACGGTGCTTGTCACTTAATGACGGCAACCACGTATTAAGCAGCTGAGGTAAGTGTATAACAGGGATTACCACTCGCCCAGATTGCTCACATGCATTAACGACTATTTTCTGCCAATGTGCGACTTTTTTCTCGATACGATCGGCGGGTATTTTCACATCGGTATTTTGACTAAATAGTGGAGTTATCTCTGTCACGCCAAGCTCCGTTGCTTTTTGTAACAGCCAGTCCATACGATCATTTTTTATAACACAAGCACCCAGATGTATACGAAGAGATGGCTCTGTATGGGCTATCGAAAATTTGCCGACCTCAACGTGAGCTTTCTTTTTATCTACATAGCTTAATGTCGCTAAAAACTCACCGTATACTCTGTCAACTGGCCGACCATTAAAGACCATGAACTCGCGTCCGACTTTCATCCTCATCACCGTCACAAGATGGTGCATGGCTGCCTTGTCTAACTCCAGCGAGGTATTCTCACTGAATGCTTGAGGAATATATATTCTAGGGATATGCATTGGTATAGTTTACAGCAAACCCATCTCAAGAGAAGAGGTCTCTTGGGTGGGAATCTGGACGAAAGAGGAGAGAACCAGTGATAATCTACTGCACTCTGAAATGGCTAAATCAACAAACCAGAAACACAGGCAGTCTGATTATTAATGACTGGCTACTAGCAACTAGTGGCCAGCTTTAAGTTTTTGATAATAGTATTAACTGGTTTAACTTGGTTCATTGTATAAAAATGTAGCCCCGGCGCCCCACTCTCGATAAGTCCTTCGCAAAGCTCTGTTACCATATCAGAAGCAAAAGCTTGCATACTTTCTTGGTCATCACCATAAGCTTCGACCGCTTTGCGTAGCCAGCGAGGAATTTCTGCTCCACAAGCTTTACTAAAACGTATCAAGTTTTGAATATTGATGATTGGCATAATACCTGGGTAAATCGGCTGATGAATACCCACTTTTTGACATTGATCAACAAAAAAGAAATAGGCATCTAAATTGAAAAAATATTGCGTAATCGCACTGTTAGCACCCGCGTCAAACTTACCTTTCAAATACTGAATATCCGTATTGTAGTTAGTCGACTCAGGATGAATTTCTGGATAAGCAGCTACTTCTAAGTGGAAGTGATCACCAAAATGTTCGCGAATAAATGCGACTAATTGGTTAGCGTACACCATTTGAGATGCACCTCCCAGACCTGACGGGATATCACCACGCAACGCAACGATACGATCAACACCGGCTGTTTTATATTCTTCCAATAGCGCTTTAATCTCCTCTTCTCCATCTCCACCAAACGACAAATGAGGCGCACTAGAAAAGCCTTCTTGCTGAAACTTTTTTACTAAATCTTTAGTGTTTGTTCGGGTCGAACCACCCGCACCATACGTCATCGAATAAAATTCTGGCGAAAACTCACCGAAAGCATTGCGCGTGTGAATTAATTTTTCTTTGCCAACATCTGTTTTAGGAGGGAAAAATTCGAAACTTAAACGAAAATTATTGTCTGTCATGAGTGATTAAAACCTTGTAATTAGGTGCGGCATATTACCGCACCTAATTAATTATTTTTAAAGGTAAGATTAATATTTGTAAGTTTCAGGCTTAAACGGGCCTTCTACAGCGACCTTAATATAATCTGCCTGATACTCAGTTAACTGGGTAAGCACACCACCAAAACCAGCCACCATGTCTGCCGCTACTTCTTCGTCTAACTTTTTCGGCAGTACTTTTAAGTATAAGTTACTCGTTTTTTCTTCTGCTGGAAGATCAGCAAACTTTGCTTTATACAAATACATTTGGGCCAACACTTGATTAGCGAAAGAACCATCCATAATACGCGATGGGTGACCCGTTGCATTACCCAGATTCACTAAGCGACCTTCTGATAATAGAATTAAATGGTCGCCTTCTACATCACTACGGTTAATTTTATGTACTTGCGCTTTAATTTCATCCCACTGCCAGTTTTCACGCATAAAGGCGGTATCTATTTCGTTATCAAAATGGCCTATATTACATACCACGGCACCAGGTTTTAGTGCGGCTAGCATGTATTTATCGCATACATTCGCATTACCAGTAGTAGTAACAATTAAGTCTGTTTTACCGAGTAGATCAGCATTAATACACTCTGCATTTTCTAAGTTCACACCATCGGTATAAGGTGATACCACTTCGAATCCATCCATGCATGCTTGCATCGCACAAATAGGATCTATTTCGGTGATTTTTACAATCATGCCTTCTTGGTTTAACGATGCAGCCGAACCTTTACCGACATCACCGTAACCGACTACCAAAGCTTTTTTACCCATTAGTAAGTGATCGGTACCGCGCTTAATAGCATCGCTTAAACTATGTCGACAACCATACTTGTTATCATTTTTCGCTTTAGTCACCGCATCATTAACATTAATTGCAGGCACTTTTAATTCGCCTTTTGCTAGCATCTCTACTAGGCGATGTACTCCTGTCGTTGTTTCTTCAGAAATACCATGAATGGTATCGAGCATAGCGGGGTATTTGCTGTGGCACATTTCAGTTAAGTCACCACCATCGTCAAGAATAATATTAGCGTCCCATACTTGGTCACCATCAATTTCTGACTTAATAGTTTGCTCAATACACCATAAGAACTCTTCTTCGGTCTCACCTTTCCAAGCGAATACCGGGATACCTGCAGCGGCTATTGCGGCAGCCGCGTGATCTTGGGTAGAGAAAATATTACATGAAGACCAGCGTACTTCTGCGCCTAGATCAATCAGAGTTTCAATTAACACCGCTGTTTGAATAGTCATATGGATACAACCCATAATTTTTGCACCCGCTAATGGCTGCTCAGCTTTATACTTTTTGCGTAAAGCCATTAACGCTGGCATTTCACCTTCTGCAATTTGGATTTCTTTACGACCAAATTCAGCATCTTTACGGAACTGTTCTGGTGTAGTGGCGGCGACTTTATAATCGGTGAAGTTTTCAGCAATTTTCAATTCTGCACTCATGTGTTATACCTTTAATGTTAATGGAAAGAGTTCTTTTGCTTCTCTTAAAAATTTATTTTGTTAATTTTTACTATGGTTCTTACGAAAAATTCTGCATTTAGACCTATAGTGCAGCTTTTAATGCATCTACTTTATCGGTCTTTTCCCAAGTAAAGTTTTCTTCTTCGCGACCAAAGTGACCGTAGGCCGCTGTTGGCTGATATATGGGTCGCTTAAGGTCCAACATATCCACTAAACCACCCGCACGAAGGTCAAAGTGATCACGCACTAAATTGGAAATTTCCGTTTCACTTAGTTTACCCGTACCAAAGGTATTAATAGAAATAGACGTGGGTTCTGAGACACCAATAGCATAAGAAATTTGTATTTCGCAGCGATCGGCTAAGCCAGCAGCAACAATATTTTTTGCTACATAACGGCCTGCATATGCAGCGGAGCGGTCAACTTTTGAGGGGTCTTTACCCGAAAATGCACCGCCACCATGACGCGCCATACCACCGTAAGTATCAACGATGATTTTACGTCCTGTTAAACCACAGTCGCCTACCGGGCCACCGATCACAAAATTGCCAGTAGGGTTAATGTGGAACAAGGTACCTTTGTGCAACCATTCTTCTGGCAATACTGGTTTAACAATTTCTTGCATTACTGCTTCACGTAAGTCATCTAAGCTAATACTTGGATCGTGTTGCGTAGACAATACAACCGCGTCAATCGCAACAGGCTTGCCGTTCTCGTAACGGAGTGTTACTTGGCTTTTGGCATCCGGGCGTAACCAGCTTAAGGTGTTATTTTTACGTACCTTCGCTTGGCGTTCGACTAAACGGTGGGCATAGTAGATCGGCGCAGGCATTAACACATCTGTTTCATTTGTGGCATAACCAAACATCAAACCTTGGTCACCCGCACCCTGATCTTTATCATCCGCTTCATCAACGCCCATGGCGATATCGACAGATTGTTTACCTATTG
>Ga0307488_10005517_pt1 | contig 10443 bp, 7 predicted proteins | sample SB02metaG_FD_202248 | JGI IMG/M metagenome (GOLD analysis project Ga0307488, IMG submission 202248) | Sea-ice brine microbial communities from Beaufort Sea near Barrow, Alaska, United States - SB 0.2 | ecosystem: Environmental > Aquatic > Marine > Coastal | place: USA: Alaska | collected 2017-05-06
CAAGTTCCAGTAAGAATTCTGTATTCTCTCCCATACCTTATCCAATTTCCAACACTTTAGAGCCCCGAGGAATCCCCGCTAACAAGGTTTTGTAAGAACTAACAGGCTGTTGTAAATAGTCCGGAAGGATAGTCAGTAATGCATATTTTTGCAACTCCAAAATCTTTTTTGCGCGCCGGTCATATCGAATTTTTTCTATATTTTTATCATTCATATGTTTTTATCATTCATATAGTTTGAAGGTGTTCCAGATGTTCGACGAGACTGTCATAGACGCTATCAAACTCAAATTTTGACTCATATAAACTTTTTGCATTATCTGACATGCTTTTTTGTAATTCATTATCGGCAATAAGGGAGCTAATGCACTCACTTAAATCCGAACTGTCACGATAGGTGAATCCAACATTATATTCACTCAATAAAGTACCGACTTCGCCTTTAAGAGGACTTAGAATAGGCAGTCCTAGCATTAGAGAGTCAATAATCTTATTTGGGACACTAATAGTGAAATCATGCGTACTTTTATAAGGGGCAATCGCAGCATTTGAAATTAGCGACAGAGCTTTTATTGCTGGCCTACCTATCCAGCCGAAAATCCTAACATTATCATGATCCTCTGAAATGGAACGTAGCTCCTCATCTCGATCGCCGTCGCCGCATAATATAAATTCGCAGGCTATGTTTTGCTCTCGTAACACCGAGGCCGCAGCAAATACAGCATCAAAATCGAAAGCTCTTGAAAAACTACCGACAAACATAACACGCAGTATTGAGGTCTTAACGACCCCTTGGCTAGACCACCAATTCTTGGCATAAATCATAGACTCATCGTCAATGAACTCATCAAGTGCCGTAAGAGGCGCAATGAAGTCACTTTCACTGGCATCTCGATTAGAAAAATCTAAGGACCACCTAAGAAAACTTGACGTGTGTGAACAAATACCAGTCGCATTGTCCATCGCTCTTTTAGCCATCAAATAGTAAGGCGTCAATGAAACCCTAGCCAATAACTTTAGTGGGACAGGCAAGCCTTCTACTAGAATACTGGGCCATTGATCCTTAACATCTAACAAAAATGGAATCCGCTTCTTCTTTAACCAACCACCCATGACATAGGCTACTTCAATGGGCGGATAACCTACAAATGCAACGTCAGGACCTTTATCGCACGTTTTTAAATATTTACTCAAATTCCAAGCTAACACGCAGTGATCATAAAACCTCGAAATACTAATATTGCTCATATATCCACTGCTAGGAATTAGTCGAATCTCTAAGTTTTCTGAAATTTTAATTTCTTTGTATATTCGGGAACGGTGCGTTTTTGTTTGGTGATGGAACGCACTGGTCCATAGAACTACACGGTGTCCACCTTCAACTAATTTATTTGCAAGATTCATCGCCCTCATTGGCCGAGGAGAATCTAGGTCAGAATGCACCGGCTCGCCTGTTTGAAGTAACCAAATTTCCATATAATTTTCTCATAATAAATAAAAATAGAGCATTTAAATCTAAAAATAGCATTACCATTTATATGTATCAGCCCAATAAAGCGAGAGTACTCGTAAGACAGATTATAATGTCGCTTTATCCTTACCGTTTTTTTGTAAAAGAGTCTTTATGAGATGATGTAGATCTCGCCCCCTTTCAAAGTAGGAATGTTTAAGCAATTCATCCATGTTAGGCTGATAATTAATTCCAGACCCGAGTTTTGCCATTGAGAGCTCAGTAATTAAAAGACCTATTCTCTGCCTGCCAATCCCAACAAATCCTGAATTAGTCTCTGCCACTAGTTTCTCATTAGCCAAATCATTCTTTGCGCCTGAAACAAAAATAGGCTTCATGGCGCCAAGATATTCGTAAAGCTTTAAATGCGACAGCCCCCCAACTTCCAATCCCTCCCAATTGAAAAATAATAATAAATCTGCATCAGCCTGAACTTTAAAAGCCTCTTCCCTGCTTACTACCCCATGCTGAAAAACGCACTCGGAGAGCCCCAGCGCTTCAATAAAATAATCTAACTCAGAAAGGAACCGACCATAAAAATCGATTTTTAAAGAAGTCTCGCTAATTGACCCAGAATCGATTGCACACTTAACACCAGCAAGAAATTCTTGATAATTTTGATACCCTTCGTAAATGGTGCCGGTGTACACTATATTGAGACGCTTCTCGTTGTTCTCTGATAAATTGGTATTTCTATTGAGCCGAGTGTAGCCATTAGCAATAACAGATATATCTCTGTTGTGGATATCATTGAGCTTTTTACTATAGGTTGACGAAACAGTAATTATCATATCAGCTCGAGAAACGATTAATTTCTCGAGGAAAGTATCAAGCTTTCTTCTTAGATTCGAAAACGGGTAGGAGGGATTATTGCTCCAAGTATCCCTAAAATCCGCAATCCATGGAATGTTATGCTTCTTTACTAGCCTAGATGCCACCAAGTGGGAAGTTGCATAAGGTGATGAGCTAATTATCACATCAGGTCGGTTTGCTTTTATTTCATTAGTCGCTTTATTGTAAGCCGATCTATACCAAGTTACTTCTAGATCGGGAATACCAAAAATCTCCTGGTAACGGTATAAGAGCCAATTTGGCAGTTTTCTTCTCAGCTTTGAAAAAAACATCTCTTTCCTAGTTGAATCCGGCTTGTGATTTTTTACAGATACTTTTAGCTGTTCTGTTAAACTTTTCCCATGACTCAACCCAAACCACCACAGCATTCTTCTAATAACTTGAAGTATATCACCCATATATGGGGCCTCAACTAGCTGAAACTGCCTCTGATCCAATGCTCCGATGGCCCACCGCTCTTTATAATTTGAATCTGGTAACGGAGTGACAACTCTTACACAATTATTTTCCGAACAAAGATATTGTGATAATCCGGGAATTCTAGGAGAGGCGTGCTCCAGGTTAGCTATTATCAATATATTAAGTTTATTTTTGTCTAAATCGATCATGTAGATACCTGTCAAGTGAGGTCTTATCGTTATTGCATATTACTTACAGTCAAGCGCTTAATCATTACTCCCACCGTGCATGATGCCATAACGAAATATACCAAAATCGGAACTAAAGCCGCGGCAGATCCGGCGGCAGTCAAGCTATAAGAAGTATAAGTCGCAACCGAAAGAGATAAGAAAGAACAATATGTAACAAGAGGAGTTTTATTAGGCAAATAGACTAAAAAATACCTCTGGAGCGTAAAGTAAAGCGACCAGAAAAATGCAGTGAAAGAAATTAAAACACTGTCGGCATAAGTCCAAATAGCTTTTGGATATAACATTTCAAGAAAAAATGGTCCAACTATTGCGAACACAAAACAGATTGCACCAGCAATGAACAGCGGCGACCCAAACAGCACATATATATCCTTTTTAGAACCACTCCCTGCATCAGCAAGCTCTGCCAATTTGGGGAAAATATAAGCTTGGAAAGCTTCCGGGAAGTAGACCAGGATACCAACAAAACTCATATATATTGAAAAAATCCCAAGTGATGAATACCCGCCGCCTTGAAAAACATTACCCCTAACGATAAGGCTTAATAAAGGAAATGCAATTGCCGCAATCATGATTGGGACTGAATACTTAAATAAGGTCACAAGGAGCCCTTTGTATTCTAGAAAATCAAAAGAAGCCAGTGGCTGTTTCACCCTGATTGTTTTCAGAACAACCCAAATTAAGTATAGGAGAATTATTAAAGACGAGAGTATGCACATATATAATGACATCCAGAAACCAGTCTCATATATCAAAAACGCGACGCCGAAAACTATTCTTGGTAAAATTCTAAGACCCACAAAAGTTGCGAACTTTGGCGAAATCTTTGATCTAAGATAATTTATCAGGATTTCAAAAAAACCCTCTAAAAGTATAAATATAATTATGACAAGAATACCAAAGCGCGGACGGGTTTCCCCTCCCATAAACACATTAACGCTATCATTATCCAAATATACAATTAATAGATAACACAAACAAATAACAAATAAATATACAAAAAGAACCGTAGCGATCATCCTTGACACAACAGATTGCGAGTATTTTTCGCCAACAAAGATTCGCAAAATACCTCGCCCAAGACCAAAACCTAAAATCCCGCATAACAAGCCTGGTAAGACATTAACCTGAGTCCAGAACGCAAAATACTCATCTGTTGCAGACCTTACTAAGAAATACAACAAGCCTAAGCCAACAATTCTATCCGCGATCAAAAAGCTTAGATAAGAAATAAATCCTTTATTTCTTTTTAAAAAACTTAACATAGCCTCGCAACTTTATTAATACAGTACTCCATGGGAAATTTATTAGATACTGCTCAATAAATACCAAAACCGGCATCAAAGACCTAAGATATTTATACTTGTACATGCTTGTCTTCAATTTAAGATTTTTAACAACGTTAGCGTCATCCATTACCTCATTGGTCTCTTCATAAGAATCAGGCCAATAGGTTATCTTTTCATCTAAGTCTAACTGTTTTAGCACGTCTTCAGAAAATTTTGTTCTAGTGATCGCAAGCGTCAAACCTTTTGTGTCGGAAGAATATTTAGCATGCCAGGCGTCACCCATTGAAACGTCACAAGAAGGGAAACTAAACTCATATATGCAATCTATACATTTCGGCAGATAAGTGGCCTTAGAGAAGTATGCTTCTTTGACTGATCTTAACTTTGGTGATTTGATAAATGACGGTCTTCTAGCGTAAGAGAAATCGCCTTTGTCCGTGGTAATGACAATATCACCAGGCCAACCATTCCGCCTAAATGCAAAGTTTTTAATCTCTTTGTGTCCAAAAGAGCTCGCGTAAGACTGCATTGTCGATTCTTTATAAGTACCCCTACATAGGAGTCCAATCTTAAAATGAATTAGGTGATCAACTTTTTTTAGAAGCTTATTTTGGCAACCAATAGCCGTTATGGCATACCTTTCGCCTTCTATCATTTCTTTCAACCCTTTACTAAAATTGACAGGGGCATAGACTGAGTTTTCCATCTCAGACAATTCTTGAACAGTCCTAGCTATTTTAGTAAAAAATTTGGGATACTCTTGAACTACGATCAAACAACCATCCACTTCGCCTGAAGTAATCAAGTACTCGAAAATCTCTCTAACCATACCCCCTGAGCTTGAGTTTTCTCTTACTTTGCTATTTGTGCTATGACCGACATAAATTCCGAGGTAATCCCCAACAAGATCATTAGAACCTCTTATGTAATTCTTACTGGTCATGTGATTCAATTATTTGAAAAAGTCTATTATATGAGTCGCCACACTCGGCTCGTAATTCAACTACTTCAGACCGTATATCTAAATTACCCGATGAGTAGCTCTCTAAAAAAACTTTAAAACTTGTTAAGATATTATCAATATTGAAAGAACCTTGTTTATCAGCGCAAAATGAATATCTTTTGAGGCCTACTCTATCTAGCAAGCCTTCATATTTCCCAGCCCAACCGACACAAAAACTTGGAATCGCCTGAGAAATGGAAGCAACCAAAGCATGGTATCTTGATGGAACTGCAAGCTCGCAACTTCCAATAATACCTTTTAACTCATTGGATGAATATTCCTCAGCATACACTTCAATATTTTTCTTATCATCGTTACTTATACGCTTTAGAAGCTCTTGTATTAGCTGATAGTCATTATTGCTGCTTTTATCTAGAAGTGCTTCGTCTGATGATGGCTTACTATAATGCATAATAATTACAGGCTTATAACCTTCGCTGATTATCATCGATATTAATTTACTGCATACTTCCATATAGTTTATAGACTTTGAGAGCAAAATAGCATTGGGAATAAATGCTACTCTTTTAATCGACGACTGCTTAATTTTTTTGAGGGCTTGGAGATCCTCTGGAGGTAGTAAGAACGCGCTATCAACTGTAACTGGTTCTAAATTTTTCAAGCCTATTGATTTAAGCGATTCATAGGCCGTTTTTTCTCTTGGGAATATGTTTGAAACAAGAGGCAGAAATAATTTCGCAAAAAGTTTAATGGTTAATCTATGCATTGGGCCAAACGTCTGCGTAAACTTCACAATCGGAACGCCTAGTAAATGCGCCAAAAATATTTGTGCAGAAGGTATTATTGCTGTTGATACCAATGAGTCACTGTCAGAAAAATTAATTCCATGGATGTCAATTATTAAATTTGCCCACTTATAACTATCATAGACAGAGTCATTATGGAATATGGGCTTTTTGAAGAGTGTATAAAACATATGATTTGGAATACTTTTTCTTAATATTCCGCCATAGCTAAACAATCTTATATTTAGATCGTTAGCCAAATCGACATCAAGATCAGGCTTGGGACTAAGCAGGCCAATATTAATATCAGAACCATATTTATTTTTTAGCGCATTTATGACCGATATACACATGGCGCTTGCGCCTTTATTGCCAGTAAGACTGGCCCCAGTAACAACGATGTTCATAACTTATCCTGTTTTATATTTTATTAGGAGGTCTTTGTTTATTATCGATCCGGACAACAAAACAGCCCACCACACCATCAGATCAGATGTATTCGTTATCAAAGTAACGAGTAAGCTATTTAAAATCATTGATATCCAAAGGCAGGAGACCCAAGGTCTAATTAAACCATTAAACCCAAACAACAAAGCTTTGCCAGCAGAGGAAAATGCACACATCAAGATTATACAGATATAGAAAATACCACCATCGAAGACCATGGCAGGCAGCCCGCTTGGACGTATTCTACCATCCGATGACTTATTGAGAAATCCTGACAACTCATACTGATGAGAGGTCAACCCAGTTCCCGTGAAAAAGTAAAAAGGTTTTTGATCCAATAAAGATGAAACAGCCAACAAATTATCCTGCCTGTCGACGTCTCTATTGACGGCGGTATCTTCAACTAAGAAGTCTTGAATTGTTGCGTCCACTGACCTAAAACCCTGCTGAAGTTGATCCATATTATTAGAAACTAAAAACACAGCACTAATAAGAAACCCTAAATTTATACAAATCCAATAAAACCGCTTTGTCGGACTCAGCCTATAATTTCTTTGTGAAAGCCCAAAACCCATTAATGGAAGTAAAGTTGTTACAAGAAGCAAAGTCAACCTTGAATCCATTGCAATACCGGCTGCATAACCTGTAACAATGAAAATAAGCCGAGTTCCTAGGGTGTTGCTAAAAGCAAAAGCTAATGCAACTATTATGTAAATCATGTAAGCCGAATAAGCCGTACCAACCCACAGCCACTCTTGCCACCAAGCAACCGCAAGATTCATGTAGTTTCCAAGAGAATACAGCAAAATACATATACTTAAGTAGGCGTAGCCAATTATAAAAAACGAGTTTCTACTAACTGTGTTGAGCATTCTTCTGTAGTAGCCCTTCAGTAAAAATAAAGCGAAAAAGACCAATATATACCTATAGAAAGCTACTGAGTTTCCATATCCATTTAATATCGCTAACAAAATCATATATATTTGCCACAATATCAAAAACTGTAAAGATAGATTTTTTGGCCACGTGATTTTATACAAAGATGTCAGAAGTATGTGTGATTCATCCCAAACAGCTGCCGGAAGAATTTTTAACGAACTCCCTATAAGTTGAAATAAGATTGGAATAGACCTAAACAAAGAATGATCCGCCGAATGTCCGCATTTGATTTATTGCTTGCAAATCACATATCCTTAAATTTGGCACATGCGTTCCCAATAATTCCAAGACTGATTTTCGCCTTCGGACTGAAACGCGGGTTGGGTTTTCTAGGCGACAATATTAGTAATCTCTCTATAAAGCGCCAACATTTTCTCCATTTCCTTGTTATACGTATTACGCAACATTATTGTTTCTTTGGCATTTAACCCAAGCCCTACAGCAGTCTCTTGATCATCCAATAGACCCAGGATTATATTTGCTAAACTTATGTAATCATAACAATCAAACATACGCCCATTCTCTTTGTCTGTAATCCAATGACCATTCTCAGCAGCATCAGTTATTACAACAGGCCTTGCACATAACATCGCTTCTGCAGTACTACTTGCTATTCCGCCATCACTTAAGGAAGTTGAAACGTATATATCCAAACCATCATAGAAATTAAATAACTGAGATGAATCAAGCCTGCCAAGAAATTCAACGCCGTCCTCGATCGAATTTTGGCCGACAAATTCCTCTAGTAAACCAAGATCTGGACCAGATCCAGCTACTTGAAAAATTACATCATCACGCTGGGCCAAAACAACCTTCGCAGCCCTTAAAAACGTAATTACATCATAAACTGGATGCAAATTTCGTATGCTTCCAACGTTGAATTTCCCTTTTTCTCCTAAGCCAGCAAACGGCGGTCTTTTTGAAACAAATAGATTTTCATCAATACCAAACATCACTATTTCTACATTCTCTCTCGGAGCACCTAATTCAATCATCTTGTCACGTAAGTGGTGAGCATCACAAGTTATCAAATCAGCAGTTTTCATCATTTTTTTTATAAAGAATCTCATCAGACTCTTTTTGGAGTTATACACGATATCTGACCCCCAAGCTGTTAAGACAAGGCGCGATTTTGGGAAGAATAATGACAGAAGTCCGTTCCAACCCAAATAATGAGCATGAATTATATCGGGGGATTTTCTCGAGATGTAACGAAATGCTCTAAAAAACCCCATCAAAGAGCCCTTATCAATAAATTTATACTCGACGTTCTTCAATTCGGGCATTGTATTTTGCGCAAAAGAACACCAAGTCACGCTTACCCCCTCCCTTTCAGAAAAATATTTAATCCACCGATATGAATGAACACTTGATGCATCTGCTAAGAATAAAATATGCATATTGCTACCTCTAATCTTCAAATTTTTATCAAATCCCATAGCTTTTATAATCGACCAGCCAACCGCCTGCAAAAATGTTTTGTTTTTAAAGTGACTGATTGCTATTACTGATATGGGTAAGATTTTTAAAGTTTTGTGCCTTATTACAATGTAATTAAAAAAATTTAATTACATAATCTAGTTGTTTTGTATGTCTAAATAATCAACTACGATCGATAACCACAGAGATGACTGCGTATTCATGTCATCAGGTATATCTTGAAGAAGATGCGTTAGCGTTAGCCTTAGCCTTATTATGCACAAGTGCCTGCTCAATCCATAATTGAGACGAAGGGTCCAGATCTATCGGTAAAGCTTCAAGAGAGAAAAACTCTGAAGATTCAATTTCAGCTGTTCTGACATCCAAACTTACCTTTTCAGAGATTTTAGTCGAAAATAACACCACATGATCCCGGTTAGTTATCTCTTTAACGTGGAAGATTCCAACAAGCTTTGGCTTATCTTCCAAAATCAATCCTGTTTCTTCTGCCACCTCTCTTACAATACCGTCTTCTGCGGACTCGCCTGGATCAACTCCGCCTCCTGGAAGGTGCCAACCACTAATGTAAGTATGCCTCACTAATAAAACCTCTCTAGCATCAGTGAGAATTACGCACCTAGCTCCCATAGTAAGAGGCCGCGAAATTAAAAAGTAGCTGTGTAATAGTTTTCGGAAGGTCGTCGCCCAAAAAGCTGTTTCTTTCTTACTTTTCCCACGGGAGTTTTGATTATCAGGTAACATCTTTTGGTCAAGATCACCTATATCACCAAATTTGAGACGTTCTCCGTTATATGGATTATCCTCAAAATACTTAATATCACTACCACTATTTTTAAGGTCATCACGACCTTTACCTATATCATCTTTTTTGTTGCTATACCCGATCTCCCCTTTTGACAACAGATCCCGCAACGCCACCTCATCCTGCTTTTGACAAACCATATTTAGTTGGCTGAGAAAACTATTAAATTTTTCTTCGGCAGGATAGTTCTCTTCAATTTTTCTAATTCTTTCATGCTGAGTCTCTTCTGCATCTCCAGAAATTAGTAATTCTTCATATAACTTCTCGCCCGGCCGAAGCCCTGTATACTCGATAGTTATCCTCCCCTGCTGCGGTTCATTAACATCACTCAACACATGCCCCGACAAGTTTATTAATCTTTTTGCAAGATCAGCTATTTTTACAGGCTCACCCATATCTAAAAGAAATACTTCCCCGTTGTCAGCCATTGAAGATGCTTGTAAAACCAACTGAGCGGCTTCTGGGATTACCATAAAGTAGCGAGTAATTTCTGGGTGAGTGACTGTAATCGGACCACCCCGTTTAATTTGTTCCCTAAACTTTGGAATGACTGAGCCCGAAGAACCGAGCACATTTCCAAATCGTACCATAGCGATACGCATAGAAATATTTTCGTTGGCACTTGCAAGTTGGCAGAGTATTTCTGCTAGCCGTTTTGAGGCTCCCATAACGTTAGTGGGCCTAACGGCTTTATCAGTAGAAATTAGCGTGAATGACGATACGCCTGTTTCCGCTGCTGCGTGGAGTAATTTCTGCGTACCAAATA
>Ga0307488_10005518_pt1 | contig 10441 bp, 7 predicted proteins | sample SB02metaG_FD_202248 | JGI IMG/M metagenome (GOLD analysis project Ga0307488, IMG submission 202248) | Sea-ice brine microbial communities from Beaufort Sea near Barrow, Alaska, United States - SB 0.2 | ecosystem: Environmental > Aquatic > Marine > Coastal | place: USA: Alaska | collected 2017-05-06
TAATTCGATCAATTGGGAAAATTAACAAGGTAAGGGTTAAGGTGTGCGGTTAAGAACTTTAGTAGCGAGCAGCATTTTACAAAGTACATCCTTATACTTTGCCCTTCGGGCCATCTTGCAGATGTTCAAAATGGTTCCCTACCATTTTGTCTGGATACTCTTTTTCGCTGTTGACCATATTTACGGGATAAAAAATTAACAGGACTGCCATTGTAAGAGAGCAGCCATTGTAAGAGAGCAAAAGAATCTAAGGCTTCGCCTACAGCCTTTTTGGTGGCTCCGTCACTGCCTTTCTTGCTGACTTCTTTTGGCTGTTGAAAAGAAGTCAGTCGGACAATATGCGGACGCCGCGCGGGATGCCAGTGTGCGAAGCACATGCTCCTAAAAAATAAAAAACTATACTATATAGACAAAAAGCTGCGTAACTCCTCCTGTCTAGCCAACCCATCCTGCATGCCTAAATCAATCAATTCGCGGCAAAACTCTTTTTCAAACAATAAATAACTCAACAAACTAGAGTCAGCTTTATCGTGCAGTCCCATCAAACGTAATAAAATCTTGATCCCCGACGGCATGCGGTGAAAATGTTTGGCGGCCATTTCGTTAAAATTACGAGTGGGGTTGATTACTAAAGTGTCGATGGTTTTTAGTTTGGTTTGTTGCTGTTGTCTGTGAGTCATATGGGCGATGGTTTCATTGATGCGCGTAAGACGTTCAAGGTCCGATTTAAGAGTATCGGCAAAAATAGTGTCGAGCAAATGCCCCGCAATAGCGATGCTACTGGGGTATCGAGTCATATCGGTAAACCGGGATTTTTTCTCTGGTTGTTCGACACCAATGATCAGTATTTTTTCTGCCCCTAAATGAATGGCCGGACTCAGTGGCGATAATTGGTGAATAGAGCCATCACCAAGAAACTCTCCCATCATTTTTACCGGTGGAAAGAGCATGGGGATTGCTGATGATGCTATCAAATGTTCTGAATTTAAAGTACATGGTATGCCTCGCCTTTGTTCACGTTGCCAAGGCTTTATATCGCTTTGCCCTTGGTAGAAGCTGATGGAATCATGGCTTGTATAGCTAGAGGCATTAATGGTGATCGCGCGTAAGTGGCCGCTGGAAATGTTTCTATCGATACGATGAAAGTCCAAGCGACTTCTGATCAAGCGCCTCAAAGGCTGGTTGTTTAATAAACTAGAGGGGTGTCTTTGATGTTGATGGGATTGGAAACTACTCAGGTAATTACCGGCTAAATGTTTAAATACGTCTCTGATACCACTGTCATAGACTTGGCGGGTATGAAAATTTTTCCATACCCATTCTAATTTTCTCAGGCCTAGGTGGTAACAAGATGCATAGCAGGCTAAACCAGTTGCGTTGATTGCGCCAGCTGAGTTACCGCAAACTATAGGGAAAGGTAAACCTTGATTTCGAGGTAAGAAGGTGGCAATCGCTTTAAGTACGCCTAGTTGGTAGGCCGCCCTTGCGCCTCCCCCTGATAACAATAACGCATATTGATTACGCTCAGACAAAAGCCTTGTTCCTTATAGTTTAACAGTCAAACCTTCAGCCGCGGCAAAAAGTTCTAAGTCTGCGCCGCCAATTTCGATTATCTCCTGGCAATGACTTTCTATTTCGGCAATTTCATCATCTGTTCGAATGTGGTCGTGGCTATATAATGCCATGCGTTTCGCCCGACTGCCCATGGCCAGTTTTACCGCCTCTTCTGCTACTGAGTGTCCCCAGCCTGACTTAGCGGGCATATCTGCAATCATGTATTGTGCATCATGAATAATCAAATCTGCATCACGGCTAAACTCTACCCAGTCTAAATAGTCGGTATTTTTTTTGTACGGAGGATAGAGTTCGTTGTCGGTGATGTAGGCAACTTTTTTGCCATCGGCTTCTATGCAAAACGAGCTGCCGCTACCAGGATGGTTCATGGCTAAACGACTGATTTTGGCTTCGCCAATTTTCCAATTATTGACCTGTTTTGGCTGAGGTATAATTTGAATGTTAGATGGCAGTGTTTTGTAATCTACTGGGAAATAGCTGCCACTCATTTGTTCTAAAATAGCGTGGTCTGCGTCGAAAGTTATCTGACCTGGGGTAATAAATATATTACGCTGGGGTTGATATATGGGCGCAAAAAAAGGAAAACCTTGGATATGATCCCAATGATTGTGGGTCAGCAACAAATGAATATCGTTAGTTTGTTTAATCAGCTGTTGCCCAAGATTTTTTATGCCTGTGCCTGCGTCTAGAATAATATCGGTGCCGTCATCTAAACAAACGTGCACACAAGCGGTATTGCCGCCGTATTTGATAAACTCAGGGCCGGGAGCAGGGCAGGAACCGCGTACACCGAAGAAGGTCACTTGCATTTATGATCTCGTTAATAAGCTGTTGCATCCATGAATCTAAATATTAACACTAAAGCTAAACTGAATTAAGTATAAACTTATTATTAAAGGTATGTACGGATGTATATATGTAAGTTTCTAAGAAGTTGTTTTATATAATGAAAAAGCGCCTTGAAGGCGCTTTTTCACATATTTCAATAACTTATAAGTTACTCACAAACTCTGCTAGTTGATCAGTTTCAATCAGTTGTTTTTCACCACTACGGCGATTTTTATATTCCACTTTATTTTCGTCAAGGTTGCGCTCACCTATGACTATTGTGTGGGGGATACCGACAAGCTCCATATCGTTGAACATCACGCCTGGGCGTTCTTTTCTATCATCAAATAACACTTCAACACCGGCTTCAATTAGTTGTGAATATAAAGACTCGGCGATTTCTTTAACGGGCTGTGACTTATGCATATTCATTGGGATAAGCACCACTTTAAAAGGGGCAATGGCCTCGGGCCAGATGATCCCGTATTTATCATGGTTTTGTTCAATTGCTGCAGCGACTATGCGTGATACACCTATGCCGTAACACCCCATACTGAGGATTTTGTGTTTGCCGTTTTCGTCGAGCACTCCGCAGTTCATCGCTTGTGAGTACTTATCGCCGAGTTGGAATATGTGACCCACTTCAATACCACGCTTTATCTCTAAGGTGCCTTTGCCGTCTGGCGATGCGTCGCCGGCAATGACATTGCGAATATCTGCTACTTCAAACTCACCTACATCTCTTGACCAGTTTACGCCGGTATAATGAAAGTCAGTCTCGTTAGCACCACAAACAAAGTCTGCTAAATGGGCGGCACTTGCATCTACTATTACTGGGATGCTCATGCTAACTGGTCCAAGTGAACCAATGGTGCAGTTTAGTGAGTCTTCTATTTGTTGTTCACTTGCCATGGTTAGTGGAGCAAACACGGCCGCTAGTTTTTCTGCTTTGACTTCGTTAAGTTGGTGATCACCACGTAAGACTAAAGCGGCTAATCCTTGTTTGCCTTTTTCATCCGGTTTAGCCAATACAATCAATGTTTTAACTGATTGCTCAGCAGATACTTTTAAAAATTCTGACACATCATTGATAGTCTTTTGCCCTGGGGTGGCCACTTTTTCTAGAGTTTGAGTGCCTCGAGGGCAGTCACCCGTGGGTGCTAAAGCACTCGCCATTTCAATGTTTGCCGCATAATCAGAGCCATTACTAAAGGCGATATCATCTTCACCTGATTCGGCTAATACATGAAATTCATGGGACGCACTGCCCCCAATAGAGCCATTGTCGGCTATTACTGGGCGGTAGTCTAAGCCAATACGTTCAAAAATATTGCAGTAGGCTTGATACATAGTTTGATAAGTTGTTTCTAAGCAAGGTTGATCCAAATGAAATGAATAGGCGTCTTTCATAGTGAATTCTCGGCTACGCATAATGCCAAATCTAGGGCGGATTTCATCTCTGAATTTAGTTTGCACTTGGTACAAGTTAAGCGGCAGTTGTTTGTAGCTGTTGACTTCATTTTTGACCAATGAAGTAATGACTTCTTCATGCGTTGGACCTAATACAAAGTCACGTGAATGTCGGTCTTTTATGCGTAATAACTCAGGTCCGTATTCTTCCCAGCGACCTGACTCTTGCCATAAATCCGCAGGTTGAACGACAGGCATTAATATTTCTATCGAGCCGGCTTTGTTCATTTCATCACGCACTATATTGGCTACTTTATTGAGCACACGCAGACCTGAGGGCAGCCAAGTATACAATCCAGCAGCTAATTTTCTAACCATACCTGCCCGTAACATTAACTGATGGCTAATGACTTCTGCGTCGGCTGGGGTTTCTTTTTGCGTGGATAATAAATATTGGCTAGTGCGCATGAACGATAAAGTCTCTGGTTTTGAGGTGAAAAGCGGCGATTATTCTAACAGTAGGTTTACCTTGGCTAAAGCCATTATTGTTACAATTGCTGAATTAATTTGAGTGTATTGTCAGTACTATATTTTGATGGTTAATAACTTGCCATTGAATGTTGAGATCGTACAAGGTCATGCCGTACGTTTTATCTGGATGAGCGTTTTGGTGGTAGGCAGGTCGGGGATCTTGGCTGAGTACTTCTCGAATAAGTTGGGCTAATGCCGGATAGTGCTTTTCGAGTTGATTCAATTGCCTATTGGCTTGCTCGGTAAAAGTAACGGCCATCAATTCTGGACTATGCTGCGCCATTCCTCCTGACGCTAGCGGAAGACAATCTACGTAGGGAACATAAGGTTTTATATCTAAAATAGGGGTGGCATCTAATAAATCTATGCCCTTAACGGTTAGACTTAGCTGCTTATTTTGATAACTCACTGCCACAAATTCGACCACAGACATACCTATGCCGTTAGGTCTAAAAGGACTGCGTGTGGCAAACACCCCCAGTTTTTGATTACCTCCTAAGCGAGGAGGACGCACCAAGGGGGAATGGCCTTTTTCGGCAGTTTGGTGAAAATGAAAAAGCAGCCATATATGGCTAAATTGCTCTATACCTCGCAGATAGTTGGGGTCATTAAACTCATCAAAAAAGATGATTTTTCCTTCGGCGCTTTTAGCTAAACCCGGTTGACGAGGAATGGCAAATTTTTCTTTATAAGGCGTATTAATTTTGCCAATAGGCAGGATGTTGATGGTCATAAACGAATAGTTAGTTGCGACTTAATAAGTGTGAACGGTTTATATGGTTGCTGAATCTAAGTACTTATTCAATATATAAAGAGGCCCTAAGTTAATTAAAACAAGCATAACGGCCCAATAGCATTCTGTTAAGTCATTGGATACCATGCATTCATTCTGATTGTTACGGTTACTCAATAGTGTTTGAAATAAAAATTGCTGATAAAGATTTATGGTCCCATTTGTATTTAAGTGACTTGGTTGGGCAACAAGGCTTAATTGACTTCACTTTGATTGATGGCACTTTATGTCGACCTAAAACATTAACGGGTGAGCAACAATCTGCCTTTGGGTTTAATGCATCTCATGTGCAGTCTAACCACAGTAAATTAGTTATTTTTACGGAAGGCTTGCACTTGCAGCAATTAACACAAGTGACCCAGGCGCTAGCAGATTATCTAGAGCTAGCCTTTTATCGAGTGATTAAAGTTGAAGGTGTCAGTGGCTTTGCTGTTTGTGCTTATGTTGCTTTGAAAACCCCAAACAACATAAATACAGCCATAGAAGATGTGGCTAGCCGTTTTAGTGTTGAGATATGTTTGGTTAATAAAACCCCTTCTTTAGCCGAACCGGGCTTGTTATTGATGGATATGGACAGCACGGTTATCGCTGTTGAATGTATTGATGAAATTGCTGAACTAGCCGGTGTTGGTGAAGAAGTGTCGGCAGTTACTGTACTTGCCATGCAAGGCAAATTAGACTTTGTACAGAGCTTACGAACCCGAGTTGCTTGTTTAGCGGATGCGGATGAGTCGATTTTACAACAAGTACGAGATGCATTACCGCTTATGCCAGGTGTGGCTAACTTGGTCAACATACTAAAATCTTACGAATGGAAAGTAGCCATTGCCTCTGGCGGTTTTAGTTATTTTGCTGATTATTTACAAGTCAGGCTCAATCTTGATGCCGCTGTGGCTAATGATTTAGAGATTCAGGGCGCAAAGCTGACGGGTAAAGTACAAGGCAATATTGTTGATGCCAATGTCAAAGCGCAAACTCTTAAAAACCTAGCCGAGCAATGGTCTATTTTACCTAGTCAAACTATTGCTATGGGTGATGGCGCCAATGATTTGGTTATGATGAACGCGGCCGCCTTGGGCGTGGCGTTACATGCAAAACCTATTGTGCGCCAACAAGCGGATATTGCCATTCGCCGTGGGGGGCTAGATTCTTTGTTATGGGTGTTGGCAGCTGGGCAGCCCTAATTCAACATATTATGATTGCTTAGGTGAGGTTAACGTCAGGCCTGTGGTCGTGTGTAAACTTGATCAGACCTTAGGACTTAAGCAATTGCTCTATTCCGACTTGTTTTATTTTATGGGTTGGAGGCGATTTGTGATTCAGTAGTATAGCGCTTTCAGTAAATTCGAAACGTCTCAATACTTCGTCAGTTACATCGATAATATCGCCCATCGCACATACATTCCACAGCTGTTCTTCCAATAACTTGGCTTTATGCACCGCGTAAACACTGACGTAGTTGAGCTCTGATTGCATGGTCTCAAAGTCAGGTCTACCGGTGCGTGCTAGAAACACTTTTACAGCAATAAATTGTCCATTTTGTAAAGCCCCAGTAATAAACTCTTTGCGCTGTTCTGGTTTGGTTAAGTGTTCAGTAAAGTGGCTGTTGATAGCCTCGCCGATGATGTCTTTACTTGGATCGAAGGCAATCAACAATTCGCGCATTTCGGGGCGCTCATTAGGTTTCATGTTTGCCAAAGTATGATTGATAAAGTCATGACGTATTTTGGCATTTCGATACAGCGGGTATAAGTTGAACTGTCCTGGTTTAGCTTGAAAGTGTAATAATTGCGTTAATCTGTTGGTACCTAATGAGGTTGATACTGCATCAGGTACAAAGTCAACGCTGTCTTTGGATAAAAAATATGCCACGTTAATCACGTTTTGAGCATATATGTTACGCAGCGCTTCACCGATGCCTGGCACTTCTTCTTCGTCACGGTAAGCTCTGAGTTTTGAGCGATTTGACTTAATTAAAACTTCAAAAAAACGTCTTGCGGTATTATTTTCTTCTGTGACAAAGTTTTGCAAATGTACTACGTGCTGGTCGTTAGATACATGTCTAACTATATAGGGCAAGTCTGACAACTCAAACTTTGAAGTGACTGATTGCAGTTGTGGAAAGCTCAGGGTGATTTTGGCTTTGTTGGTTTGATGAAAAAATTTATCTAATTCTATTCTCAATCCTTGAGTTGAAATATCTTCAGTGTGCCCTTCAAGTACCACATCATCAATGCTGACCTGCACCGCAGTTCGCAGTAAAAATCGCGTCTCTCTGCGCTGATTAAAATACTTGAAACGATAGACATCAACCAGTGCTGGCGGTTTATTACGTGGGTGGCCAAATACTTTAAGATTGACCAACTGTTCACGCTTTATTTTGAATTTTTGATAATGCTCAGTACTGATATCGTCAGTTATATTGGTGAGTAAGGCGACATGGTTGATATTTTTCAGGCGCGACATTAAACGCGGAGAGGGCTTTTGATTTTGTCTTTTGACTTTGTCGTTAATCGAGTTGGCAATAGACAATGGCCGATAACTTTGCTGTGGATCTACATGGGTAAACTGTAACTTATAAACTCGCCAACTGGCTTTGCGGGATCCATAACCCAAGAATAAACTTTTCAAATCAGGTTCTGCATCCAACTCCGCGTGAGTGGCCGAGTAAAAATAGACTTTTTCATTTTTTAGATGGTTGAATACAAATATATACATTTCTTGCTGTCCCTTGGCAAGGGACAGTCCATATTTAATGCGTTTTTCTGTTAACAAATAACCGATTTTTAGATCTTGTAATTCATTCGCCCAATACTGAATTTCTTCCCTGTTGCAGTCATTAGCTAAAGCATATTTGGGAATAAATCTATCTTCTATTTGTTCAATAAAAACTGGGATAGAAACAAAATTAGGAATGTAATATTGCTCGTAAGTTTTGTTTTGAATCGCGGTGATTGTATTGTCTAAATTGACTTTGTAGCGACGTTTATTACCGTGAATAAAGCGTTCAAAAAATTTGTCAAACGAAGGGAAAGGAATATCAAACTGACGTTTAAGATTAAGTCTTTGGTCATCTTTTGTGCGTTCAATGCTGCTAATAATATAGGCTACGCCTTGACGTTTATCGAGCAGATATTCTTTCTCTAAACCACGAAATTGTACGGTAAGGCGTTCATTAGGTTTGAACAGGTGTTCTTTGCTGGCTTTTACTTTTAACCCCTTCACTGATACATCGATAGTGGTGGCTTGAATGCTTTTATTCATATCGGAAAACATTTCAATGTTCACTGAAAAATTCATTCTTTCTTCACCTCTCTGGGCAAAGGTACCAAATTTAATAATCGGAGCTTGGAAGTTTTCAGCTTTAGGTTTGTCTACTACTGGCTTGTTTTGCCTAGTTTTCGATTCTTGTTGTTCTTTTTTATACATGACCCGAAAATTATTTTCCGTATTGGTCACCGCTTCATAGACACCAATGGTGTATTCGCCAAAAATACGCACTTGGCGTTCAAATGTTTCAATTGCCAGCTCATCTAAAGAATGCTGTTTGCCTTGATGTTCATACATCCTACACTTACCATCCACTAAACCACGTAAGTCAATTAAACGGATACAAGGTCGAGCTAGGCGCATCAATTCCATTTTTAATAAAAAACGCTTTTGCTTTGAAATTGCCGAAGCAACCTGGTTCAATATTTGATTAAACTCAGGCTCGTTGATCATAGGCTTAAGTTCTTCAATGATGTCGTGGTATTCTTCTAGATCTTGGCTCATGAATTCAGGGTAAACTCATCATTATTGTTATGGGGCTTAGCAATGGATGTAACCGTTATCGGCAATATTGTTAAAACTATGATTTATAGGACATATTACCCTGACATAACATACGACAATCACCTAGTGAATATCAATTTAAAATTCAAAACAATAAAAGAAAATTATCAATATGGCTAAACGCAAAACTGCTTATGTGTGCTCCGATTGTGGGGCGGAATATCCTCGTTGGCAAGGACAATGTAACGATTGTAACACTTGGAACACTATCACCGAGTTTGTGGTGTCTTCGACTAGCAGCTCAACTGGCCGAAATACAGGTGGGTATTCAGGCCAAACTCAAGCCAAAGTAGAGTCTTTAGCCAGCATTGATTTGCACGCTTTACCCAGATTCGAGTCGGGTTATAAAGAGCTTGATCGAGTTTTGGGTGGAGGGATCGTGCCAGGTTCGGCTATTTTGATAGGCGGATCACCAGGTGCGGGTAAAAGTACCATGTTGTTGCAGGTCATGTGTCAAATGGCAAGTAAGAAAAATGCGCTGTATGTCACGGGTGAGGAATCATTGCAACAAGTTGCAATGCGTGCAGAGCGACTTGGCTTACCCAAAGATAAGTTGAAATTGTTGGCTGAAACCAACATTGAAGTGATTTGTGAGCTCGCTTTACAACATAAGCCTGAACTCATGGTGATTGACTCTATTCAAGTGATGCAGGTACCCGATGTGCAGTCGGCTCCGGGCAGTGTGTCGCAAGTACGCGAAAGCGCAGCTTATTTGACTCGATTTGCCAAACAGCATCATATTGCTATGTTTTTAGTCGGGCATGTAACCAAAGATGGCAGTTTAGCAGGCCCCAAAGTATTAGAGCATTGTATTGACTGTTCGATGATGCTTGAGGGTGAAAGTGATAGTCGTTATCGGACTTTAAGAAGTCAAAAAAATCGATTTGGCGCGGTTAATGAACTGGGTGTATTTGCTATGACCGAAAAAGGTCTAAAAGAAGTCACTAATCCTTCAGCTATTTTTCTCAGTCGTGATGAACAGCAATCTCCAGGCAGTATCGTTATGGTGGTCTGGGAGGGATCGCGTCCACTGCTGGTAGAGATCCAGGCTTTAGTGGACTATTCACAGATGGCAAACCCAAGACGGGTAGCTGTAGGGCTTGATCAAAACCGCTTGGCAATGTTGTTGGCTGTGTTGCACCGACATGGCAATGTACAAATGAACGACCAGGATGTGTTTGCGAACGTGGTGGGCGGGGTAAAAGTAAATGAAACCAGTGCTGACTTGGCGTTGTTGTTATCTATTGTGTCTAGTTTTCAAAATAAAGTCCTAGATAAAAAATTAATTGCTTTTGGAGAAGTCGGGTTAGCGGGTGAGATCAGGCCTGTACCCAATGGTTCAGAAAGAATAAGTGAAGCGGCTAAGCATGGTTTTAAGCGGGCCATAGTACCTAAAGCCAATGTACCTAAGCAGCGCATAGCCGGCATCGAAATTGTGGGTGTGTCGAGATTATCTGAAGCTCTTGAAGC
>Ga0307488_10005520_pt1 | contig 10441 bp, 18 predicted proteins | sample SB02metaG_FD_202248 | JGI IMG/M metagenome (GOLD analysis project Ga0307488, IMG submission 202248) | Sea-ice brine microbial communities from Beaufort Sea near Barrow, Alaska, United States - SB 0.2 | ecosystem: Environmental > Aquatic > Marine > Coastal | place: USA: Alaska | collected...
CGCAAGTCGGCGCACGCGCTCGGGTGCGCGTAAGTAAATATGAAGACATGTCGGTCTCATCGAGACATCTTTACAAAATGATTACAAGTTGATCTCTCACTCTCATCTCATCGAGTCATCTGTATAATATGATGACAAATCTCACTCTCAATCTCATGTAGATTATGTAGTTACACATTCACATTGTAATACGAGTACCACTAATGACTCTGGGAGCATCGCGGTCGGCTTCGCTGTCCACCTCCCAACGCCTCATGGCGCACAGCGCATGTTTGTACACAATTTCGCTGCCGTCGCCTCCGTCAGCGGCCGCCCCGTCCTTCTTCCCACGCAGCTGCTTTACTTCTTACTCGCGCCCTTCGAGCTTTCCTCGTCGTCCTGTCCGCTCACCTGCATGTCCGCGGCAACCTCACCCTACGGCCAGCATGTACCGATCGCCACGTCATAGGATGAAATGTAACTCAAGAAACGAGGGTTACAGATGCGGTGAATGACGCGGCGGGCGATATTTGCTCATCCCAACCTCGGCCTCGACGTGCGTTTGGATCTGCACCTGTTTGATCCGCTCCAGGATATTGTTGGCCCGCTCCAGCGCCTCGGCCGCCGCCGCCGGGTCGCGTGCCGAGCCAGGGGGCAGGGCCGTACGAGTGCACTCTCTAAATAATGTTCCGAGCCAGGTCCGCACCAAAGTTGTTCTGGATGATCTGGGCTCTGTACGAGGCGATCTTGGGCGGTTTTGTTCAATTTTTGGGCGAATTCAGCATAGGTACGCTCCCAAAACACGCCTAGTTTCCAGGTTGCGGGGTTGGTACGTAAAATCATTTAAAAAGTGCACTCGTATCCACTCATCTATTAGGGGTGTATTAGAGCGGTTTTCGGGGGCTGTGAGACCCCTGTTGAGCACGCGCAGCCCTGCCGGGGGGTTGCAGGTGCAGGTGCAGCACAGGCGGCGGCACCCCCTCCGCCGCCGCCTCCTCCTCGTTCACCAGGTCCACCAGCGCCTCCGCTGTCGCCGTGTCGCGTGCGCGCGAGTCGGGGACCTCAACCGGCGGCGGCGGCGGCGGCGGCGGCGGCGGCAGCACCCCGTCCTCGTTGTAGCGGCGCAAGTTGAATCTGAAAGCAAAACTTGAAAGCAGTGCATCACATTTTTTTAGTTTCAAGTGCTTAGTTCCAGGCGGTTTCAGCTTGGGTTTGATAGGGTCAACCTGCACCGCTCTACCTCGTACACCACCGGCGGCGTTGCGCTCTTGTCCGTCACCAGCATCCCTACCTGTAGGGGCGCAGGTTGAAATTGAAAGCAAAACTTGAAAGCAGATGACCACATTTCAGTTTCGAGTGCTGCAACCAGGCGCTTTCAACACGGGTGTGAACTCGCGGCGCCCCACGCAGCAGACGCGGCAGGCCCAGCTATAGCGGCGCAAGTTGAATTTGAAAGCAAAACTTGAAAGCAGTTGATCATATTTTAGTTTCGAGAGCTTAGTTCCAGGCGCTTTCAACACGGGTTTGATAGGGTCAACCTGCACCGCCCTACCCAGCACGTGCGCGGCGGTCACGTACCCGTTGGCCAGGGGCTTACACTCGTCCACATTTAAGCTCAACTTAGGCGCTTTGTGTGGGATAGGGGGTGCATTTATGAGTTGCTTAGGGGGTGTTTAGGGGACGGGGGCCAAGGCGGAAGCCTGGTGCCTCCTCATACACGCTGACGCGTCTCTCTCTCTAGGGGATCTTCAGGGGGTGTTACGGAGTATTAGGGGGTGTCTGTGTCACAAACGGCTCAAGATTGAGCTGAAGAGTGGACGAGTGCAAGCCCCTGCCGTTGGCCAGCGCGCCGTAGAACCCGCCGAACGCCACTGCCTCGCCCACCCGCCAGGGCCAGGTAAACCCTAAACCCTAAACCCTAATTCCTAAACCCTTAACCCTTAACCCTAAACCCTGGGCCAATGGGCCACACCCGCTTGGACGCTCCCATCTCACCTCGGCACTCCCCGGCGCCGGGGAGGGCGGGGACGCGGCGAGTGTACGCCGGTGCACCGTGAGCATATAGTGCGGGAATGAGTGGATGTTGTGGGTTTAGGGTTGAGGGTTTAGGGTTTAGGGTGTAGGGGTTAGGGTGTAGGGTTTAGGGGAGGCGCAGCCCGCGGCCCCACCGTGAGGTACAGGCCGGGGATGCCCGCAACCACGGGGCTGAAGTACCGCTCCCCAACCCAGGGCCAATTGAAAAACGCTCGCCACGTCATAGGATGAATTGAACTGAATAAATCAGGGTTTAAACCGTGGTGGATGACGTGGCGGCTGAGGTCAAGTACACACTGCTCGGCTCGACATATAAGGCGCCATGTTACTCATCACAACAGGGTTTAAACCGTGGTGGGTAACGTGGTGGTGATAACGTGTTGGATAACGTGGTGGTGCATAACGTGGTGGATAATGTGGTGGTGGATAACGTGGTGGATAACGTGGTGGATGACGTGGGGTGGATAACGTATTGGATAACGAGGTGGATAACATGGTGGATAACGTGACTGCCTGCAGGTCGGCGTCAAAGTGCGCGGGGGTCCACTCGAGGCCGTAGGAGGCGCCGCCCGGTGCGCCGATGAAGTGCGCCGTGGTCAGCGGCGTCGACAGCTCCACGTGCGTCACGTGCCCGCGCGCCAGTGGGTAGTAACGGTACATAGGGCCTGGATTTCACAATTTACACCGATTTCGACCGATATTTACCGATTTTGGTCCATTTCGGACCAGACAATACCGGTTTTTGGGGTCAATTTGACCATGAGACGCGGCGGGTGGCATAAAATTCAATAAACAAGGGTTTACATGTGTTGTAGGACACTTCGAGGGAATTCTGCAGCGCCGGGCCTGGGCAGATTTTGCTCGCCGTGTCATAGGATGCCGTTTAACTTCAGGCGCAAGGGTTCAAAACGAGGTGGATGACGTGGCGGGCAGTATGTGCCTGTCCCTGCTGGTACAGGCGCTCCAGGAAGATGTGCTCGAACTTGGCCTCGATGTAGCGGCGCAAGTGGAATTTGAAAGCAAAAGTTGAAAGCAGTGTATCACACTTCAGTTTTAAGCGCTTAGTTCCAGGCGCTTTCAATGTGGGGTTGATAGGGTCAACCTGCACCGCCCTACCTTGAGGGCCTTGTAGTCGTCGGAACGGCGGCCCCACCGCTCGCCCTTGAACGGCTCGAACCACTCCACGGGGTAGGGACCACGTGTGTGAACACTATGGGTATCGGACAGAACCTGTTGACAGGAAACAGTTGCTGTCAACGAAACTTGAAGGGTCAAATACCCCTCGTTAACGGGCGTGTTCGTTGACATAGCTCCAAATGTCCCAAAATAAAGCAAAATTGCCTGAAATTGCCCGAAAAAGCGCCTGCGGCGCATTCTGGTAAACGGGTAATTTCGAGTGAAAAAACCCTCGTCCAACAAAGTATTTACGGAAATAAATAGTTTCTGTTAACAAAGTGGGTCCTCCTGTCCGATACTCGTATCATGCTACCCACGTCACCAGGCGTGGCTTGATCAAGAAACGAGGGTTTAAAGCTTGGGTGTGATGCCTGACGTGGCTAGGAAGCTTGACTCCGGATCACACCGAGAGGCCCTCCACCAGCAGCAGCGCGTTGGCCCGCCCCGGGTGCTCGATCGGGTACCACGGGTCCTTGGCGCTGGGGCAGGTGATGGTGACCAGCGGCTCGCGGCAGTGCCCGCCCAGCGGGGCCGCGTAGTAGTCGCGGCTGGCGCGCCCCACGTCATACTCGTACCCGCCCCGCTCCGCCCGATGCCAGGGACTTCTACGCGGCCCACGGACCCTCTGTATAAGAGAATAAGGTTGGTCTGACTCCGGTCGGCAATTACGCTAATAGGCCGATTTTGGTATATCGCTTCCCGCGCCGAGCGCTGACGCTTTGCCCGCAACTCTGTATTGGCATTCAACCTGACGCCCGCTTTCCCGCGCGGAGCGCTGACGCTTTGCCCTCAACTCTGTATGGGCATTTCATGCGGGCGATATACCGAAATCGGCCTATTAGACGGTGTCGGCCGGTCGAAGGGCCGGACGGCAATTTTGAGGTACAGTGTGTTTCCAGAATTCACCACTCAGAGGCAGGTCCGTGGGCCGCGTAGTTTACATGTCCACCTCCACTTCTCGTCCCAGACCCTGACCCCACTTGGGGTATCCCTCAAAGGTGCTGAAGGTGAGCAGAGAAAGGGGAACGATGGCGAGGCCCTGCCGGGTGGCCCAGCTGCTCGGGGAACGAGTGGATGTTCGCCGGGCGCAGCCCCAGCTCCCGGGGGCTCCGTCCCGCAGGGGCCCGCCCGCCGCACTGCACGAGTGCGCGTCACTACGTGCCAACAACCCAGGGTTCGAACTGAGACGCATGACGTGGCGAGCCCCGGCACACTATCATAATGTGGTGGACGGCATTCGCATGTTCACGGAGGTGATCTATTGCGGTTTAGGGATTTGTCCCTTTTCTTTAGTCAACTCGTCGGCCGAAGCTCAATGAATAAGCTTCCAACACGAGTTGACTCAAGAAAAGGGACAAATTCCTAAACGGCAATAGATCACCTCCGTGAATATGCGAAGACGTGGGCGGGAGCACCGTGCCCTGCTTGTCCATAGTGACGTAGGCGCAGACGTGGCCGTGGGACTGGCGCAGGCGGTCGGACACCTCGCCAGGGTCCAGCCCCGCGGCGGCCAGCGCGGGGGCGGGGGCCAGGGCCGGGGCCCACTCCTTCCCGATGCCTGCTCACCTGAGGCCAGTCTTGCTCCTGAATCCACTTAATGCTAGTGCCTGCGTGGTTTGTTCTGTAGTACGGAGCTTAACTTGTAGTACCGTCTGAGTGTACCAAAAGCTATGTGTCTTTTGGCCGAATGCCCAAATTCCAACCGCACTACGTGTAGTACGAAGTACTACATCTAGTACGGAGTACAGACCAGGCACTAAACGTGAAAGACGCTCAAGTTGAGCTGAAAAGGGAACGAGCGGCCCGACCCGGTATCACGCGCTCGAACGTGGTCTTGAAGCCGCAGGCACTGACGACGACGGGCGCCGCCACCGTGGCGCCGCCCTTGAGACGCACGCCCGTGGCCGCCCCCGTGCTCGGGTCCACGATGACCTGCTCCAGGGGCTTACACTCGTCCACATTTCAGCTCAACCTGAGCCGTTTTGGTCGCACCTCCCCGTGTCCCCCTGTCTAATAGACTGGGGGGACATTATGCACCCAACGTATCCCACAAAACGTGCTTACGTTGAGCCGGAAAGAGGACGAGTGTCAGCCCCTGACCTGCTCAACCCTGGCGCCGCACAGCACGCGGCCGCCCGCCGCCAGGGGCTTACACTCGTCCACTTCTCAGCTCAACTTGATCCGTGTGCGGCACAAGAAGACAGCCTACACACCCTAAACACCCCCTGAACATGGGCTACACAGCCCCCACGCGAACCCCCTATCCCATAAAAACGCTCAAGTTGAGCTTCAAAGTGAGCGAGTGTAAGCCCCTGCCCGCCGCCTCGATTACCTGGGCGATGGACTCGGCGATGAGCGCGCTGCCGCCCACGGCGTAGCGGCGCAGATTGAATTTGAAAGCAAAAAATGAAAGCGGTTTATCATATTTCAGTTTCAAAGCTTAGTTCCAGGCGGTTTCAACGTGGGTGCGATGGGGTCAACCTGCAAAGCCCTACCACGGGGTAGTAGCCGCCGTCCTCGTAGTAGTTCATCAAGCCCGCCGCGACCGCCCACGCCACCTCGTCCGGCGGCAGGTTCCAGTCGATCATCTGCCCGCCGCCCAGCACCAGGGGCTCATACTCGTCCACTTCTCAGCTGAACCTGAGCCGTTTCTAACACAAAGACAAACCCCCAAACGCTGCCTAATACCCCCTAAGACCCCATAATCACCCTCTAAATGACCCCTAAACCCACCCCCTATCCCATGGAAAGCGCTTACGTTGAGCTGAAAAGTGGACGAGTGTAAGCCCTAAGCCCCTGCCCAGCACAGCGCGCAGCGCCGGGTCGTCCGTGAAGCGCGCCACCACCTCGGCCGCGGTCTCCTGCCCGTCCGCCGCAGCGCGCCGCAGCAGCCACCGCCGCAGCCGCCGCCCCACCCACCCCCTCTCGTCAGGGCCTGCAATGGCTGTACGCTCTCCAGCTCAACCCGACTGTGTGTGCTCACAGTGTACTGGTGTACCCGTACACCCTCGCCGCACCGATACAGGGCCGCATAGGCAGCACTTCTCCCAGCCGGCACTTCCCGTTTGTTCCCTGAAACCACCTGAGTCATCTGACAGATTGGGGCCAGGGCGTTTCTCTCCCTCTCTCTGTTGCCCCGCTGGCACACTTCAAAGATGCTCAAGTTGAGGTGGACAAAGAAGGGATGTGATGGCCCTGCCACCCGAGCGGCACGAACTTGGCCGCCATCATCGAGTTGAGCCCCGACAGCAGGTCCCCGGAGCCCAAGGCTTTACCCTTTCGCATCGCCGCCACGTACGCCTCGATACCAGCGCGCTCCGCCGGGAAGCAGGGGCTTACACTCGTCCACTTCTCAGCTCAACCTGAGCCGTTTCTGACGCAAAATACACCCTGAAAACATTTTGATCCCTTACTACCCCCTGACACCACCCAAACACCCCCAAATCAATTCCTGACAGCACCCCTGTCCGACAGAATGCGCTTGAGTTGAGCCGAAAGGTGGACGAGTGTAAGCCCCTGCCGGGAAGGCCTCCACTAGGCTGTCCACCAGAGCGCCTTTGCGCAGGCGCACCACCCGCTGCGCGTCAGGGGACTCCGCGGATCGGCCGCCGATGTCGATCTCATCGTATGTGTACCCGTCCGACGGCGACCCCATGGCGGCGAATCGCATGGGGGCCCGCGGTTTAGGGCCAGAGTGACGGATATTATCCGTAGGGTCAGACGGATGTTATCTGTTGGGTTGAGGTCAGACGGATGTTATCTGTTGGGTCAGACGTAGACGGATATGATGCGTAAGTTGAGACACTTGGCTCGCATGCGCGGTGAGTGAGTGGGCCTACCCAGGGGCGGAGACGTGCGACAGCAGGCGGCGCAGGGTGGCGCCCATGCCCACGTAGTGTATGCCGGTGTCGAAGGCGTCCTCCCCGTCGCCAGGGGCTGCTTACACTCGTTCCCATTTCAGCTCAACTTGAGCTCCTCTGTCCACCGTATGACTCAAATTAAATCATGAACGTGTCCTGGAGTTGCTCAAGTTGTGCTCTAACGTGAACGAGTGTCAGCCCCTGCCCGTCACCCACCTCGCTGAACGCGTGCGTGCAACCCCCCGCGCGGTAGTGCGACTCCAGCACCACTACTTTCTTGCCCGCCTTGGCGAGGAGCGCGGCCAGCGTCAGGCCGCCGCCCAGGGTCAGGTGCGTCATGCTTGTCACGTCATTTCTTTTTTTCTTACCGTTCATCGAGCCCCAAGGCGCTTCACATCGTGATGCTTGTCACGTCATAGAATAATGTTTGACTCACTGTACCGGGCCGAAGAGGTGAATGACGTGACGGGCATCATATGTTGGCTATGTCACATGATGGCGCTTGTATTAAGACACCAGGGTCTGGACGCGGCGGGTATCACCCTTAAACCCTAAACCCTGAACCCCAAACCTTGAACCCCAAACCCTAAATTATAAACCCTATCACTCTCGCCGCCCTGCCGCCGATGCCGGAGCCGATGACCACTGCGTCCACGCCGCCCTCGAAGCCGTGGCCGGCGGCGGCGGCGGCGTTGAATTGGGGCCAGCGCTTGCCGGCGGGGCCGCGGGGGCGGGGTGCGGGGTCACGGGGCCGCGCCAGGGGCGGGCGCCCGTTCGGGCCGGTGGGGAGCGAGCCGGAGCGTGGCTCAGAGGATGCTGCCGCTGCCGCCGCCGCCGCTGCCTCCACCGCCGTCGCTGCCTCCACCGCCGCGGCTGCCTCCACCACCGCTGCCGCTGCCTCCACCACCGCTGAACGTGATGATGACAAGCGGGCGCCCGAGCCGCCGAGCGCCGAGTGTCCGAGACCGGCAGTCCCGGAGGCGGGGCCCTCTGCAGCGGCCAGCGCGGGGCCCGGGTACTCCGCCGGCCACAGGCTGGGCTCGGCCAGCATCAGCAGCCCCTGCCCCACGTTGGCCAGGCACCAGGGGCTTACACTCGCCCACCTCACAGCTCAACCTGAGCCATTTCGGACACAATATCACACCCTATACACCCGAAACACCCCCTTACACCACCTAAACACCCCTTAAACAACCCTTACGCGCACCCCCTATCCCACGAAAAGCGCTTACGTTGAGCTGAAAAGTGAACGAGTGTAAGCCCCTTGCCAGGCACCACATGGAGGCGGCGGCGTCCGTGGAGGCGCCCACCAGCCACGTGGCCACCAGTATCGCCACGTGCCAGGGCCGTCACCTGACTACGTGTTTCAGCCGGCATACAGCATATATGAGGCATTATGTGGGATAGCTCAGTGTTTCAGGGACAAACGGCTGACAGTGACATTCGGGAAAGTAATTTATAGCGAGGGTTTAGGGGTTTAGGGTTTAGGGTTTAGGGTTTGGGGATTAGGGTAAACGGCTGACAGTGACATTTGGGAATGTAATTACAGTAAGGAGGCCCTACGGCGTGCGCGGCGCCGCACGCGCGCGGCGTGACCAACCACCCATACGGCACCGCCATAGCCGCCAGGAACAGCGCCCGGAGCATGAGCGGTATCTCGCGGCTGCCAACGATGACTTCGCCGGTGCGCAGGCGGCACGGCACGGGTGCGTCCCACGGCGCCAGCGCGCGGTTGTATACGATGTCCAGCCCGCCGTACTGCAGGTGTCCCTGTGCGCGGCCGGGGGAGAGGGGTTGCGGTCAGAATGACAAGATATCCCATATCGATATGGGAGATATATCGATATGGTAGATAACCATATCGCTATACCATATCCCATGTCGATGACCCATATTCCATATCGATATTCCTATCAATATATCATTGATGTCCGATCTCCCATATCGATATCCCATATTGATCTCCCATATCGATATCAGATCATGTCTTGTCACTCTGGTCGGGGTGTCCCACGCCAGTGCCAGTGTCCGGTCACACACAGTCATAGTGACACAGTTCACTGACGCACCTGGGGAGTGACGGCGGAGCACACGCACGCGTCGTCCCATCGGAGCATGGTTTGCCACCAGGAGAGGCCCAGGGGCCGGCAGCTGTCACTCGCGAGGATCTCGCTGCTTTCACCCACGGCGTTGACCGGGCCTGCGCCGCCTCTGCCCCCAGCGGACACGGTCGCGGGGATAGTAGTGTCGGCTTCCCCGGCGGTCACGGTCGCGGCGATAGCGGACTCAGCGGTGGCGGCACTCCTGGCGGTCATGGGCGTGTGGATAGCGGTGGCTGCAACCCCGGCGGTCACGGTCGGGGCGTATGCAGCCTCGGGGGCACCCAGCAGCCCGGGGTCGCAGGCCAGGGGCAGCGGGGTGGTCGAGAATTGCCACGACCCCCCGAAGCGCGAGTCGGACCCCCTGGGTGCCCCCGACCAGGGCCGCGTGAACATCGCCCGCTGCGTCATAGCACATGATGATCGTTGAACTCCATATAGACGAGGTAGATGCGTGGTAACCAACGCTCGCCGCGTCAGAGGATGTCGTCTGTCTCAAGAAGCGAGGGTCTCTGAAGCGTGGTGCATGACACGGGGGCCAGGGCGGAAGACTGGTGCCTCCTCATACACACGGAAGCGTCTCTCTCTCTGTGGTGCGTGACGTGGCGGGGATGTGTCACTGACTCCGCCGACCACCGACCACCGGGCACCGGCGAGTGTGCGCAGGTACAGCACTGGTGCGCCATGAGCACACAGTCAGAGGATGATGCAGTCACTACACCCTACCGGCGGCTGGGAGGCGGGGCCTTGGCGCGACGTGCGCGACCCCTATGGAGGGCCGGGTGAGCGGTGTGCCCGCCGTGTCATCCTCATCCACAGAGTGACAAGATGTGATCCGATATCGATATGGGAGATTGATATGCCAGATCGATATGGGAGATCGGACTACAACGGGATAACGAGGGTTATCGATATGGGATATGGGATACCAACTTGGTCATCTACCATATCGATATGATCATCCTGGATGTCGATATGGACTATTGGTTAATGATATGGGAGATGTCACTATGATATTGTCATCTCCCATATGGATATGGGATATATTGTCACTCTGTTAGGCGGCCCTGCCCCGGGGTGACGGCGGAGTGGGGCAGGGCGGTGGCGGCGCAGGGCGGTCGGTCGACCAGCATGGTGGTGCCGGCCAGCGGCGTCAGTATGAAGATGGCGGAGTACGCGCCCACCAGGGGCTTACACTCCTTCACTTTTCGGCTCAACGTAAGCGCTTTCTACGGGATAGGGGGTGCATTAGGTGTTGCTTAGGGGTTGCTAGCAGGTGTCAGGGGTGATTGG
>Ga0307488_10005521_pt1 | contig 10439 bp, 6 predicted proteins | sample SB02metaG_FD_202248 | JGI IMG/M metagenome (GOLD analysis project Ga0307488, IMG submission 202248) | Sea-ice brine microbial communities from Beaufort Sea near Barrow, Alaska, United States - SB 0.2 | ecosystem: Environmental > Aquatic > Marine > Coastal | place: USA: Alaska | collected 2017-05-06
ACAACACTTTTAATATTACGCATTTGTGCAGGGTCATCAGCAAATAAACTTACATACTGGCGAGCCATATTTGTATCTTCTAAAAACGATGAAGCTACTTGTTCGTCTGACAACCAATATGAGGGAGCTTCTTTTGAACCACCACTACCTTTAGAAGTAACCCGAACAACACCACTTTTTTCAAAAGGTAAAATCACATTAGCTTCGTAATATGAACGGAAATCTTCAAAGTTCTTATTAGTTTTACCAAATGCTACACCCATTTTATCAAGGTTTTCACCAAGGATAGCAAGTGAACGTAAATCTTGGCTAGCACCTTGGCTGATGGCTTTACCTATACCTTGGCTAACTTGATCACGGAACCTTTTCCAATCTTGGAAAGATATCTGACCATCTTTAAATTTAAACTCAATAAACTCTTTTACTAATCCAGGCAATCCTTTGTAACTTATTGCTTTATCACCAGCATCACTTGTTAATGCTGAACGGACTGCATTTTGGGCTTCTGCTGTAGCATCGCGGCCAGCAAGGGGGTCATCTTTATTTACCCCTAGTTTTTTAGCCACTTCATCTGCACTTGCTTTTGCGGCAGTTTGAGCTTTAACAATAGTATCCCGTATAGAAGCACCAACTTCTGCGCGGCTACCTAATGCAGGATACACACCTGTTTCTGCATTTGTAACCATATCCCACTGGTTAGTAATAGTTTGTGCTTCATCATCTAACGCACCAATGGTTTTTGTATATGCTCCTGTTGCTTCATCAACAATGAATAATGGAGCATCGTCCACGGGACTTCCAGTAAGCTCCCCATCTATAAACCGCTGTGCCGCTGTTAATACATTATTTTTACGAGCATTATTTGCACGAGTAAAATCTGCTGTACCACCACCTTCAATTTTAGTTTGGGTAACTAACAATGGCATATCCATTGTTGTTTCAGCAGGACTGAGCGCAATAGGCTCATCTGCATACCCACCAAGGGTAGCTTCTATTTCTGAAGCTCTTGCTATATTTGATTGTGCTTCTGGGGTACTAGCGGCGGCTTTTAAATCTGCAGAAAGCTCAGCTGTTGCGGCTTCACCTCTAGCTCCAGCGGCAGGATCACCACCTTTAGCAATATCCACATCATCTTTTATACCTGTAACTTTATTTTTAATCCAGCTAAACCCCCGCCCTACTGGACCTTGCGCTACTTTTGACCCACCGTAAATTAAACCAGCGGGGGCTAATGGAGCTAAAGCACCTATCCCTGTATTTGTACCGAATATCTCTTGTTCTGCAACTGCACCCGCGCCACTAGCTCCACTAAGGGTTGTTTCAATAGCAGTAGCCGTTCCAGGACTAGACCTAAATGGGGCTATAAGGGTATCAGCTATCCGAGTTCCTAAACCAGCATCAGCAGATAATGCCGCAGGAGCCGCGCCTGACATTTGTGCGGCTTTTAATTCCATACCAACAATAGGTAATGAAGCGATAGTTGCTTGCCCTGTACCACGAGCTATCGCACTACCCGCACCTTCTGATTCAGATTGACCAGCAAAAGCACCTGTACCATAATGCAATAAGTAAGGGATAATAACTTTCTGGCTTTCAAAATCACCACTATTAAATATTCGTGCTAGATATCTTCTATCTACCGTGTTAGGTTCAACTAATCCAGCGGCCTCTAGCCCTTCAGCTACAGCGTTAATAGCCATATCAGGGATAGCAAGGATTAAATCATTTGCACCACGAGCAAAATCACCAAGGTAGCCTAAATTTACACCACTTTCTATATAATCTTGAGAAGTACCTTCGTCAAATTTACCCGTAACACGGCTTGGCTCAATAGGTGCAGAAGCCATAAAGGGGGCTTGGTCAGGGGTTGTTCCTGGATCCATACTACTGGAGCGTACATCAGTAGGGCTTACAAAAAGATTCTCACTAAAAGACTTTTCTGTTTCTGCCGCTGTAGGAGGAGAAATTTTTATTGGTTGTGCCATTATTATCCCCTAGAAATTAATATCTACGCCGACTTGTAGGTCAATGTACGGTTGGTTTGCACCTACTGAAATACCCCTAGCTCGAGCTTCATCACCTGACATGCGTATATATGTACCTTTTAATTTTTCACTGCCACCCGCATTTGCGGCACTAATTGCTAACGCTTCAAACTGTCCTGGAGCACTAAACATAATAGGATCGTTAGCTGTACCAGTGGGTAGAGTACGAATTTGTGGTATATTAGCTGAATCAGCCAAAATACCCCTTGAAAACGAAAGTTCGTTTTGCAAAGTTCGCATCATTTCTGTAAATTTGACTTCTGACATATTAGGGTTTTTCCAAAAACCTTCTGGATCATCAGCCATTTGCCGAATAAGATTTTGTTCGGCTACTGCGTAACGCTCAGATAATGCTAAACCTTGAGACAGTTTTCGCGCAAACAAATTCATACGTTGTCTGCCACGAGGTGCTTTGGCAAATTCTACCATACCAGCCCAAGAATCAGGAGCAACTGCACCAACAATATTAGAAGTCCATGATTTAACAGTATTTAACGGACCAATCGCATCACCAATAATAGGCAAAACTTCATTACCCTCAGATAAAGCTGAAGTCATATTAATGATTTTTCTTTGCTGTATTGAAACATCTTTTGGTGATAGCTGTGCCATGCTTATTCCAGGATTTTCAATAGTATAAACCATCGGGTTGCCGCTAACCAGAGCACCACTATCATCACGAACAGGAGCTTCAAGACTGAAAGCACCACCACCTTCAAAAGTAGTTCCTGCTATTTTTGAAAGATATGTTTCTCCTGCCCGAGGACCAGTTTTAATAGTCACAAAAACACGACCAACTGAATCTGTGTTTAGTTCTAATGCAGATGTGGTAGTGCCTCGAATAAATCCTGGAGGGGCTTTTATAGCATCTGCTTTATCTCCTGTTGGCGAGTACCAATATTCTCCTCCTATATAGAACCCAGCAAATTGATTATAACCAGTTTCCGAACCTCTTGCAGGAGTCACTGAGCCATCTGCATTTGTGACAGCAACGTCAGGGATTAACAAATCTTGTGGTTTAGCTTTAGAAAGGTCAAAAGCTCCTGTACCATATTTAGCCGCAAACGCATCTTTACTATAAGGTGAGTAACCTTCTGGAACAGGTACATACTTACCATCTTGAATATACTTCACGCCTTCTGCTGTACGCCTTACACCAATAATGTCGGTTTTCTTAGTTGCAGGGTCATACTTACCCCATGTTTCGGTAGATGTTACACCATACTGATTATTAGCTGTCCAATTTCTAATAGCTGTTTCATTAATAGCTTTTACAGCATCACCTTCTAACTTCAACCCATACTCTACAGCGGCTTTTTGTGAGTTTAGTATTGCTCCTTCTAATGTACCACTAGCTCTTGCGGCATCAGAAATTGCTGTTTGGGCTACACCTAATTGTGCTGACCTAACTGCATCTTCACGAGAAACACTTTCCTGCCTAGCGGCTAATTTACTTGCCCGATCATCAGCAGATTTTTTAGCGGCTATTTTGCTAAGAGTTGGGGCGGCTTCCCCAGCGGCATCAATCGCCGCGCCTAACAATGGTTTATCAGAACCCGCAATACTTTGACCAGCTTGTACAAGAGCTAAATATGCTTGAGTCTGAGCATCATCCATACTATCTGTGCCAAGTAACTCATCATACTCACTCATTATTTCAGCTGAAGTTTTTTGTTTAGGTAGATAAGGAGCAAGCAATTCCATACGTTTATCTATTCCAGGACCAGCTCCACCTGTCATCTGATTTAAATAAGGTTGCATCATACCCATATAATCACCAGCATAACCCCTAACTTTATCTTGATCTAAAGTTGCTTGGCTAGGTAATTGGGTAGCCCCAAGATTAGGCAGAGTCATGGTTATTGGTTGCCTATTAAGGGTAACATTAGCGGGGATGCGGATGTTTGGCCTATTAACCAAATCATTCTGCATTCCACCTAAGTTAGCTGTAACAGGTTGTTCACCTGCCATCATCCGTGCAACAGCCTCATCCATTCCCGGAGCTTGTACTGGTGAGGCCTCGTTAAAATTTCCAGCGGAGGAACTACCTCCCGCCATTGGCATTGCATCAGCTATACCACCAGCGGGGCTTTCTTGCTGAACCATATCCATCATTGTAAAGGTAGGCTGTACTAAAGCTAAAACTGATTCAGGGGTTTTCTTTGCATCTGCATTACCCACCAACTCAGCTAATTCTGAATAACGGTCTTCAAGGCTAGCTTCATTGCCGCGCAAAGCATTAATCGTTTCTTCTGTACTTTCAGCGGCATCTATTTGACCTAGCATATCTTGCATACCACCAGCCATCGCCGCAAACCCTTGTTCGGCGGCCATTTGCTCTTGTGCAGGATCAACTAAACCAGAAGTAATACCTGTCCCAACTGAAGTAGGAGGAGCCATAGGCGGTTGCATCATAGGCGGTTGTGCCATAGGCGGTTGCATCATAGGCGGTTGAGCATTAGCCATCCCACCATTTGCAAACATACGTCTTTGCAATACACGATCATACATTATATAAGCCCCGTCTTATTTGCCGCACCATATAAACCAAGTCCTGATGCCGCGCCACCTACTATTTGATTAAGTAAGCTAGGGTTAGCGGCACTTGAAGCAGTAATAGTAGATTGCGTAGTTGGTGCGCCACGCAATATATCACTGTAAAAACCAAGCCGTTGATAAGGTTCGTAAGCAGTTTGCATATCTGTTTGGCGTTGTGCTTCTAGCTGTTGTTGAGCTATATCACGGTTCATTGCACCCATACTCTGCAATGATTGTACATCTGCTCTACCTAAATTACTACCAAGCTCACCTAGCGCGGCTTGTTGCACTCCAAACTGACCTAATTGTTGTGCGCCTTGCAAAGCTCTACCTTGTTGTGCTTCAAATGCACCCATCGCGGCTTGTTGCGCTTGTAGATAATTATCAGCTTGTGCTTTAGCTAACGCCGAAGCTTCATTACGACCGATTTCAGCTTGTTGGATAGCTTGTCTGCTACCTCCAAAAGCACCCGCTTGAGTTGCTTGCCCTGCCGCTTGATTTCTTTGTATATCGTAAGCACGAGTAATTTCATTTTGCAATGCCTGTTGGTAAGGGTTCATAAACTGGCCTACTTGTTGGCTAGGGTCAAACATCCCCTGTGAACCAGCAAGACTACCAATACCACTTGTAAAAGCCTGTTGAGCCGCCGCTAATTGTGGCTGGTATGTACCAATACCCGCCCCAGCAAGAGTGCTTGCTCGTGTTTGTAAAGGGTCTGCCCCAGCTGATTGTATAGCTGGCAACCCGCCAGTAGGAGGCGCACTGGTTAAGGCTTTAGCTTGGGACATAAGCCCAAGTTTATAGGCTTCAATTTCGGGGGCTTCTCTTTGGATAATTTCTTCAGTAGCCATTATGCCCTCCGCTCAAAATTACGCATCATAGCGTACATTTTTTTAGCACCATCTTTTCTATCACCACCCCCTGCACCGCGCACTGCACGAGCATTCATAACAAACTCACCATCACTTAACATAGCTGGAATAGAATCACTGGTTGGTGTTCCAGGACCCATGATTTCTCCACCACTCGCTACTGTTATTGGACCCATATAAGATTGCTGAATAGCTTGCCCATCAGTACGGAAAGTAGGATCTTGATAGTATCTATTATCACCATAAAATTTATCTTGGTCATAAAAAGCATTAGGGAACATTACTTTGTAATCTTCCATTGTATAACCTGTTGTATCATCTAACCCATCGCCATCATCATCTGTGAACATACCAAGCACTGCGCCATCTGTAGCATAATCAGCGGCAACCGCTCCAGTTGCGGCTAGTGCAGTAATCGGTGCATATTTAGCTATAGCTGAAGGAGCTAGGTTTGTAGCGGCTTGTTCCATTGCCGCTTTTTGTATACCCGCTACATCAATAGGAGCGGGTTTTAATCCTGCCGCTGTAATAGCTTCATTAGCCGCTTGTGCTTGAGATATTTGAGCATTTGTTAATCTAGCTGTTTCTGTGCCTAATTCTGCACCTGTTGGTTGAATTCCTGGACGACTAGGGCTTACATAATCACCGTATAAATCCAAAGCATCGTAATTATCTCCTGGAATTACTGTTTTCTTTAAATCACCAAATAATGTTTTTTCTGGTTCAACCCCTTCTAAGGGTTTGAAATCAAATTTTTCACCCAACTTTCCTTGAGCAACATCACCTGAAACTGGTTGTGAAGCCGCCGTTGTACCCGCCGCTTGTTGAGCCGCTTGTTGTTGGAAAGCACTTAATTGTGCTTGACCTGCTTGACTAAATGGGTTTACAGGGGTAAAGGCATCTTTAAACCCAAATGTGCCAAGTCCTTGACTAGGAGCGGCGCGGCTACCAAAAAAGCTACCACTGCCAAATCCTTCGCTACCACCAAAAGCCATATTACCAAGCCCAGCCAGACCGCCAGTTATTACCGCACCTTTTAATGCTGTTTTAAAATCTTGCCCTGCTATTAACCCACCAGCCAAACTACCAATACCTGAAGCAAAAGCCAAAGGCATCGCAGGGAGTAAAAAAGGAGCTACGATAGGCAATACAATAGGAGCTATCTTTTTAGCTACTTTAGCTACCTTTTTGCCGACCTTTTTTACTGCTCTACTGATTTTTCTAAATGCTTTTTTAAAGAAAAACTCAGGTTGACCAGTTACAGGGTTAATACTATTAAGCTCATTACCAACAATATAACGGTCTGGTTCAATACCCATTTCTTCCATTTGGGAGAATAGCATTTTTTTAAGGCGGGGGTTATTATCCAATACTTCCATTGGAACCATTGTTTCGCCTTCAGCGGCATGAACAATGTAGGTATCGCCATTACGCCCAAACTCAGCCAACATATCTGCGGCATGTTCGTATTGTTGAATGCCTCCCTCAGGAACCATCGGGAGTTCATAAACTTCGTATGGGAGTGCCGCTATACCTTGCATCTTACTTTCCTTATAAAATGAGATGCAGGGTAGCAATGCCTGTTTTTATGCTACTTGCATCATAAACGTAATTTATTCTCTATGCAACCTTATGAAACAGCTATTGTTACTGTCCCAACAGAAATTGTTCCTTGTACACTGCCAGAATAAATTTCTTCTGATTCTATTATTTTTATAAAACCACCATCAGCTATATAAAAATCACCTTTTTCTAAAACATTAGCAGAACCACTACTAGGGATTCCTTGAAAGTTAATATCAGCAGACCTAACTTCATCTATTAATTGTTCTAATGTTCGTGCAAGTTGATGAATATAAAATTGGTCATACTCACTAGGCGCAATAGGCAGTATTGGCCTGATTACTTTTTTACTCATCTTCTGCCATCCGCACGGCTATCTAGCCTTGGTGCGCCTAACCTCCATCTTACACCAACTGCATCTTTTTCTACCCGAATAGCCATTTGTCTGCCACGAGCGCGTAAATCAATTTTATCTGTATATTGTTCTACAGGAGAAGTAGCAGTGCGTATTGCAGAACCAGAAGCTGATTCTGTAAAACTATCCCCCGAAAAATCTCTACTTTTTATAGTAAATTTGGCGGCAGGATTACTGGCACTAGAACCATCAAAAGTTAAATCAGGTATAATACGGTTTACCAACATAAATTGTTGACCATCGCCTATATCAAAATCAGATGATTCTACAAAAGCATTTATCGCAACAGCACTACCTGTACTGAAATCATCTTCACCATCTTCATGGTTATACAAATAAGTATCTACACCTGTAGCTTGTGGGAAACTACGCAACCCAGAAGCACGGTCATTCCAAGCAGTGCGTACTAATGTTCCATAATACCAGACTTGTTGTCCGTAATTGTAAACTACATAACGGTCAATTTCTGATGAACTAGAAGAACAATAAAACCACCATACTTCAGTTTGACTAGCAATAGAACCAACATGAAATTTAAATGATTGCTGGTTATTCATATCACTAAATACATAATCGCGTACTGTACATGGGATAGCTTGAATACGACCATCATATAAATAGAAGTTTTCTTGACCCATCCAAAATACGATATCATTTACAGCAATAGCCGTATTTGGACCAGCTATACGAGTATTATCACCAATAAGTGAAACACCAAAAGTAAAAGGCGCACCAATAAACTGCATTGAGTAAAGTGATTGGTCTGTCCAAACAAGTATCTGACGGCTTGTCTGTATAGCTGTGATAATTTCACTACCTTTAGAAAGCCGTAAATCACCTGCTGTATTTGTAGCAGTAGGTGTCCAATCTACTACAGATTCTTGGCTAGAAAACCTAATAAGCAAAGGGTCTTGCGTACCATCAGTTATAGGGTTTGCGCCAAAAGCTATACAATGTCTATCTACATCAGAAACTAAAATCTTACGAGCTACCACAGGTACATCACTAGCTCCTGTTAGACTCGTTAAAGCTACAGCCCTAGTGCTTGTGCCATTAGTGGCATCCCAATAAAAAATTTCACCATTTACTACATTGAATATTAAATCTTCACCAAAATTATCTACCGCCCACAACCGCAAAGTTATACCAGATAAAGCACCCGAAGCAGAACCCCATGTAAATCTGCCCCATGTGCCAGCACTCCACCCTGAACCTAAAATAGTAGTATTAATACCAATAGATATCTGGAAAGCCGCTGTGCCTGAACTACCGCCCCCTGCTGTAGTGCCTGACGTAGCCGCTCCCGCTGTTGTTACAGTGAAAGTAGTAGTAGTGGGGATAGAAGTAATTTCATGTTCGATATTTAATTGAGCCGCAGTTATACCATCTGTTGTGGTTAAACTGGCAAAAGTAACAAAATCACCTGTAGCCGCCCCATGAGCCGTTTGTGTTGTTACCGTAATAACACCACTCCCTGCTCCACCTGAAGTATTAACAGGGTTTGACCCTAAACTAAGGGTAGAACGGATAGGCGTAATATCACTGAAAACACCAGCATTTTCTAAAAATACCTTCTTTTCAGTGCCTATAAACAATAAATTCTGAGAAGTTAAAGTAACAAAATCATATATTTTGCGAGCAGTACCTATGAACTTGTTATTAGAAACTCGTTGCCAGCCGCCTATGCTTTCAGGATAACCCGACCTAAAACGTATTTTATCGCCATCAAACCAACCACCTTCATTAGAGTAGTTTGTACCCTCTCTGTTGATTCCGGGTTTGAACTGTAGTTTGCTTAGAGGCATTCATTAATCCGCATCTGCAATGGTCAACTCGCCAGCCGCTACCTGACGCATGATTTCTGCGTAGTGGCTATTTTTAGGTGCATTGTTAGGAACACACCACTCAGTGTCATTTATAACAGCGATAATTATGTCGTTTTCTTTTCCCGAAACAGGGTCGTTTTTATATCTAGCCGATGTAATATTCATTTTTATAACTCCGCTTCTAATTGGACAAAGGCATTTGTCCCAACAGCCCTTAACCAACCAGCACCGCCAGAATTTAAGTCACCAGACCAGTCGATGTGTGTTTCCGATGAGTTTTCACTGTTTCTACTATTTATTGTCATTGTTGAAGGGGTTTTAGTGTTAGCGGCTGAGTAGTATTTATAATCAGCAAGTGTGCCAGAATATGCACCACTTGGCTCAGCACGCATAGTAACGATATGTTCTATTACACCATAAGCGGAAGTCGCATTGAAGTTTGCCCCAACCCATATAGCATCAGCATCTGTAAACACTCTTTTTTGAAAATACCGCTGGCACTTCTGCAAAGTAGCCGCATAGCTTTCGTGTTCAAACGGCGTGGCTACCTCGCCTACTTCAAGCTGGATGCCGGTGATAAAAAATGTACGGTTTGTGCTATCATAAAACGATGTGTTTGAACTGCTAATCCTGTTGGCCTGTACTTCACTCGCCCAAGTTCCATTTATAAAAGTTCCACCTGTGTATGTTGACCCAGCGTGTAAATACAGATTTAAGGCAAAACTTAAAGCGTTATCATTGTTAAGTTTACCTGTTGTGTCAGCAGGATAAGTTAATTCAACTCTAGTCCAACTTGTAGTGACATTAAATATTTGCCCATTTGTACGAGAGTTATCTGTGTCTTTAAGTTCTGCTGTATAAGTGGCTGACGCATTCCCTTTTACATAAAAACTTAGGGTTAGAGATTTTGCTGTAGAATACCCTTTTTGTATACGCTGAACATTTTGTCCTTCAAAATAGTGAGAAATGCCAAAAAATTCTCCTGCTGCAATGGAAGTGTCTTCCGTTGTGCAAGCAAGTTTTAATGCAGTTGGAAATCCAGCTAAGTCTGTAATGGCTTCTTGCGTTGCCGTATACCTTCCAGCAGAAGTGCCACCGCTTAAATGCTTTATTCTGTCAATAGCATAATATGCTTCTGCATTACCGCCTAACCCCGCAAAAGACGTTCCCCGCTGCGCTA
>Ga0307488_10005524_pt1 | contig 10438 bp, 11 predicted proteins | sample SB02metaG_FD_202248 | JGI IMG/M metagenome (GOLD analysis project Ga0307488, IMG submission 202248) | Sea-ice brine microbial communities from Beaufort Sea near Barrow, Alaska, United States - SB 0.2 | ecosystem: Environmental > Aquatic > Marine > Coastal | place: USA: Alaska | collected...
CTACAATTACATTATTTTTTTGGTCGCTGTGATCTGAGTGTATACGTTTACTTAAATTAAAATCTGTATTTGGTTGTTCTTCATCAATGTATTTATTTACACCAACCCAATCACCATAGATATCACTGCACCACGGTTCTAATTCTTTTAACATATTTACATCACAATTGTGTACTACAAAACCTACATCATATTTTGGTGGTATGATGGGATACATCAATTCATCGTGTTTAACCATATGCCCCCACTTACGAATAAAGTTTCTTGTACTCTTTAGATTTTGAGCCAACCACTCTGATGATTCTCTTCCATTCATAAAGACTTGACCTGCTGGATTCCTCATAGCTCCATCCTTAAATCTACTACCTCTACAAGTCATATGATATACAAACCCTTGCCAAGTCTGAATTAATTCATATCCAGCTAATACAAACCTATTGAATATATCTGAATCTTCTTTTGATTGTGGAGCATACAAAGGATCGTGCCCACCTATGGCCAAGAAGTCATCCTTATACATAGCCCACGGTGCAAATATACCTCGTGTGTATTTTTCATCTGAATGTTCTAAATCTGCTTTTACAAATTCTAATAATTCTTTCTCTTTAAACTCTTCAGGTTCTATCCCAAAGTCTTTCAATATCTTTTCAGGCCCATCTGGATGTAGTGGTGGTTCTATTCTCGTAGCGGATACAACACTACCTCTCGTTAGCTTTCTTAATACTTCCACATCCATATAAGGACAGGCATACATATCAGCATGATAAATCATTATAATATCACTCGTTGCTATATCCACCAATGTATCATATAAAATAGTATGACCTAATCTAGTTGGCCCTTCATTCCTATGTATCTTTACATTCCCATCTTTCTCAGCAATCTCTTGCATCCACTCCCAAGTTCCATCATCTGAAAAATCATCAGCCCAACATATCTCGTGATGAGAACCTAAATTCTTTCTGATACTATTGTAAGACCATTTTAGATACTTTAGATTGTTTCTACTTGGTTGTATGAAACTTATCGTTTTCATATTATATTTTCCTTAATAAATTTAATTATATCACTCGTTGGTATCCATTTTAATACATCTCTAGCCTTATCATCTGTATTTAAAGTTTCTCTCATCTCACCTGGTCTAGCGTCAATATACTCTGTAGGATAGTCTCCAAATGCTTCAGCTAATTCATTAATAGAACGATTATTACCATTGCCCAACTCAAATTCTTCACCTTGAATCTCAGCCATGTATAAACTATTTCCACACTTAACCAATCCATCTACAATATCACCGACATAGGTAAAATCTCTTCGTTGTTCTCCATCGCCTGTAATAGTTAGTGGTTCTCCATTACTAAATTGTCTCTCAAAAATACCCAATACACAACAATAATCACCATCGGTTAATTGGTATTCACCATACACATTATAAAACCTACATATTGCAGTTGGTAAGTCATATACCTTAGTATACAATTTACACAACTCCTCACCTTGATATTTTGAAAATGTATATGGATTTGCATAAACATCACCGTGTACTGATGAAGATCCAGCATACACTACAGGTATACTCTCACTTCTAGCATACTCCAATACATTCTCAGTTCCATCTACGTTTGATTCAAAGGTACGATGTGGATTATCTATTGATGGTTGTATTCTTGCTCTTGCGGCTATATGATATATTATATCAGGTTTCATCCACGACATATGTATCAGAGGAGTTTTTGATATATCTATATCATGATACACACACCCATCTTGTTGGTTTTCTCTTTTACCTGTGGAGTAGTTATCAACTGAAACCACTTCACACCCATCTTTCAGTAATTTTTTTACTAAGTTTGTACCAACAAAACCAGCACCACCTGTAACTAGCACTTTCACGATGTAATCCACTTGGCAAAAACTACTGCCCCTACTATACTAACCCAAAATAAAAGTATAAATATCAAGGATAATATTGGCTCCCACCATTGTGTCTTACCATCTTCATTCCAATCAGTATACTTTATTAATTTCTTTTTTATTATTTTATTCATCAAATACTCTCCCGTATTAAACTTAAAAACTTCTCATAATGACCTTGTCTCATATCATTACATTCTCGGTCTATAAATGGAATAATGTTTGGGTTCATCATATAGTAGTAATTTTTAACATTAATGTTACCATTCTTACTCACCCAAAAATTCTCTCTTAAATCTGAACTATTATATAAATATGTTACAGTTGGTTTCTTAAATAAATTCAATAACAAAGTAGTACCACCACTCATAGCTACAAACTTCTCAGCATTAGCAAACACTTGTAACTGAACTTCATTGTACGTTAAATCAGTATTTTCATTTACTATATCATCAAATAATATAACATCATCATAATATGAAGTTAATTGATGATCTGTAATTTTACCTATACCATCTACATCAGCTGTAAGTGTTTCTTTATGGTGTAATGTAGCCATCTCATTCTGATCTGGTGGAAACTCTGTATTCTTTGGTCTTTTATAAATAACCTTATATCCTGCACTAGTTAGATAATTAAATATCTCATATAAACACTTAATATCAAAATACCCTACTGGTTTAGTTCCATGCTCCCAATTGTATCTGTTAGCGACGACTACAAATGGTTTATCAAATACAAACCTATTATTTTTATATTTTTCAGTATAATTTGGCATTTTCCATTGTCTATAATCTAATATACCACAACCTTTTTCGTCACACATAAACTCTTCCCAAAGAGGCCATTCGTCTTTATAGATATGTGCATTGTCTTTAAACCCATAAATCCACGGATTGGGTAATGAATCAAGACCGGCTTCTGAATTATCTATTGTTCTAAAATTATACTTCTCTTCCACATTATCACAAAAGTAGTAAAATGGTTTCATACCTTTACTTACAACTACCTTTTCCAATTGATTGTTTTCATGTAACCAATAGGCATAAGGTAGCCCTAAAGCTAACTCTATACCAAATTCTGGATGTATATCTAATGTGGTCATATCATTTTCTCTAATTCTTCAATGGTGTATTGTTCCATTTCATTTGACATCAAACCACCATCAACTATTTGTTCGTGTAGATTTTCATTTGGTTGCAGTCCAATCTCCTTAACTTTCAATTCCTTTCCTTTAGGTAAGTATTTATTAGCCATAGCCTGTAATAAGTTACCAATGGAAGTTGACTTTGGTATATCACAATAAGGTTTTGGACTATCAGTTTCAAGTCCATTTAACATCAAGTCAACAGATTGACCTTTTGTCATAAAGAATCTAGTTGCTTTAGGTTCGGTCACCATAACCTCTTCACCTTGTTCTAGTAAAGATTTCCACTTGTATAACACCGAATCTATGGAGTATATAACATTACCCATTCTCACCACCCTATACTTTATATCTTTATTTGTTTCTTGAAACTCTTCAAATAACCGTTCCATTAAGAACTTAGTTGCCCCATAAGGGCCTGATACTTGAACTGCTTTATCGGAACTAACACCCAACACAAAATCCACTTGATAGTCTCTAGCTCCATTTAGATAAGGGCTAAACATCTTAGTGCTAAGAGACTGATTTAGTACATTCATCGAACCAATTAGATTTGTTATGATAGAATCACTAGCTCCACCAGACTGCATTGCTTGTGCTAAAGCGGCTAGATGGAATACACCTGTAACATCTATGTATGCTTTAGCTAAATTATTATTATTTGTAACGTCACCTTCTTGTATTTCTATACTTTTATATTTTTCTTGTAGTTTAAGTAACTTATCTATACTACGTGACATTACTCTAACCCTACCACCCAAGTATAATATTCTACTACATAGTGCTTGACCAACAACACCAGTTCCACCGGTTATCAAGTATAACTTATCTTTTTTTATCATATTGATTTAAATCCTTTTAGTTCATCATAAGAATCTACTAGTTGTACTTTAGGAAATGCAACTAGATACTTATATTTTTTAAATTGAGTTTTCTCTATTATCATTCTTGAGTAGTTCCAAGCAAATATAATTAATAAATCTATATCACTATTTTTTAATGTTTCAACATCTACGATTGGTATTTCTGTATTAGCTATGTATCTACCACATCTCTCAGGTGATTCATCAACTATAAACTTAACAATATTTTGATTTAATTCTGTGAGATTACAGAACATATTAGCCCTACCTGACGCTCCATATCCACCAATAGTATATTCTTTGGATAGTTCTTTTATAGTATCATTGAAATCTGAAATATGTTCTTTCACATCTCTACCATAATTTTGTAAATACTCTACATTGGCTATAGTTTTGGACTCTAACTCAATTCTATCCGATACCTTTGAGGGTATGGATGTATTTGTATTTTTAACAGTTACTCTGATAGAACCAGCATGTATTGGTATCTCTTCAAAATCAACTACGGTCATATTGTATTTTTGAAACATATTCTTAATAGCTGTTATTGAATAGTAAAATATATGTTCGTGGTACACATTATCCCATTGCTTTTCATCTATTAAATTATTTAAATAATGTACTTCAAATATAAAATCACCATTTGGTTTTAGAACATGATTTATACCCCTAATAACACTTTGAATGTCTATGATATGGGCAAATGTATTATTCGATATTACTAAACTATATTTATTCTTAAACTCATCAGTACCAAATGTATGTTCGTTGAAGTAATCATTATAAACTTTTAGACCTTTATCTGTTGCTAACTTCACAACATTGCCTGCTGGATCAACCCCTTCGACTTTAGCTCCTAGTTTTGACAATGGTTCTAGTAACACCCCATCATTACAACCTATTTCTAATATAGTTTTACCACTAACATCATATTTTTCATCGAGTATATTCGCCACTTCAGTAAAATGGTTAGTAAGTCCAACGGAAGATAAATATCTGTAATCCTCAAATAATAACTTAGGATTTATTACTGAGTCTGTTTGTGTCAATTTACAATCAATACACACCAATAAACTTAGTGGGTATTTACTTTCAACACCCATCTGATCTTCACTAGGAAAATATCCAGCAAGAGGTACAGTACCCAAATCTAATATTGTTTTAAAATCACTACCATTACAACTACCACAAGTTTCTCTTTTATGATAACCTTTTTCAATTATAGTGTGTTCCATTTATATTACTCCTGAATCTTGTAAGAATTTGTATGCATCTACTTTACCCATCAATGTGTCCTTTGAATTATAAGACCATATATCAGAATTTACTTGGTGGTTGTTAATTAAATAATTCTCATCATCTTCAGTTCTAAACCACTCTTCCTCTGAAATCATCTCTTCATGTAGTTTTTCACCAGGTCTGATACCAACCACCTTCAATTCTACTTGATTCGTCTTATCAACTGAATGTATTAGACATTTAGCTAAATCAACCATCGTCATTGATTTTATTTTGGGTACTGCAATCTTACCATGTGAAGTTGGGTGATTATACGCCCAATCAATTAAATTCACAGCATCATCTAATGTTATTAAAAACCTAGTCATATCAGTATGCGTTATTGGTAGAAAGCTACTATTTTCTTCTAGTAATTCTTTGAAATATGGAATAACAGAACCAGTAGATTCTAATACATTTCCATACCTAACAGTAACAACTTTGGTGGTTGTTTCCGTTTCAGCATAGTTTGAGTATAACTTCTCACTAATCGCCTTACACATACCATATATGTTTATTGGTTTACAGGCTTTATCAGTTGATACAAATACTAGTGTTTCTATGTCTTTAAACTCACGCATTACTTCGATAACATTCTGATGTCCAAGTATATTAGTCTTTACACTTTCCATTGAATTACTCTCACAGATCGGTACGTGTTTCAGAGCCGCTGTATTAATGACAATGTCTGGTTTGTGTTTTTCAAAACAATTTCTTATAGAATCCTTGTCTCTTATATCACCAAGATGAGATTCTAATTTATCATATTTTTTTAATAAGTCAACGTGTTTATGTTCATCTCTAGAGAATACTATTATTTTTTTATTCTTATAATAGTATTTCTCTATAAGTGCTTTTCCTAAAGCACCAGTTCCACCTATTATTACAATTTTTTTATCTCTAATCATTCCAAATCCTTTTCCAATTATCTACAAAAACTTTCTCTGAATAATGTGTTTCAAATCTTTCTTGTGTTTTTTCTACACACAACCCATAATACACATCACTTTTTAATTTCTTGGCTATGTCTTTAGCCATTTTAATATCACCAACTTCAACCGTAGTTAGTGGGTGTAAGATTCTCTGAGTATTTAAATTAGAATATCCAATACAAGGTATCCCATGAAAACTACAATTTAATTGAAACTGACCTGCAGCTGCTGTTCCTAATTGTATACCTATCTTAAAGTTTGATAGTAAATCAATCCATTCTCTCCACATAACCCACGGTATATGTTTTAACATTTGATTCTCTTCTGGTTTCATTCGACCAGTAGTTATAGCAGTAATATCATCTGATATTTCTAAAGCCACTTGGTAGGAATCAAACCCACCATAGTCCTTTACCCAATTACCACCGATGATTACATCACTTTGATTGTGACTAAAAGTAGAATCTATGTCATTATAATTATCTACTAGTTTATCTGTTCTTCTATCAATACCATCAGTAATCATAACAGTTGGTAACAATTCAGTTCTTACATTAGTTAGCCCATTATAATACTTTAAATCCACATCATTGTGACAAAATATCATATCCATTTCTGTTATAAAATTAAAGTACCATATTTGTTCATCAATAGGACTATCTTGCCAATAGTTGTAATAACTTTCCTGCATAACAGTTACTTTCTTACAGACTCTACGATAACTATCTAATAGTGGAGTTGGGAAGTAATTTAATAATGATTTTCTATTCTTAGGTAATATCATAACCCCTACATCATATGAATTATCTGGTAAACTATGTAACCTAGGCAGTGGATGATGAGTAGCATCTGTTAAATACATCCAAGCAGTATCAGTTCTGATATTGTTGTAGTCTTTTGGTATCTTACCCTCAAACCCACCTTCTGTAAAGAATCCTACGTTTAACCCCATACTAATTTACCCATCTCATCTGATGTCATTTTTGGTGCACTCTTTGAATTATATGGCTCTGTTAATCTATTATCTTCTGACTTATTTTCTTCCATTCTAATATGAATATCATCACCATGTATATAGGTTCTACTTATTTCTCTCTCACTAATTAAATCTTCATCAGTTTTTTCACCTGGTCTCTTGCCAACTATCTCTATATCATCAGATATAAATTTAGCTAAATCTAACATATTCACACATTTCATCTTATACGATTGTACAAACCCACCACCATTCTTTCTGGTAAAATCAACAGTCCTATTAATTAATTTAGCCGAATCCTCTTTTGTAAATATTAACCTATTCATATCTGGATCTGTAAGCTTTAATGGCTTACCTTCTGATTTTAACTTTAACCAAAATGGTAATACTGAACCAGCACTATGAGCTACATTAGCAAACCTAGTTAATGCAAATCTAGTAGCGTCATCATTATTCACATTCATAAAAACTCTTTCCATTAAATACTTTGAAGCGCCATAAACACTTTCTGATAAACAAGCTTTGTCCGTGCTGACTCCAATAGTTATTGGAACATCATTTATTATACTAGCCTCAACTACATTTAAACTACCTACAACATTTACATTACAGCCAGCGATTGGATTCTGTTCCATCAAGTCAATATGTTTCATAGCAGCTGTATGTATTACAACGTCTGGTTTTACTTCCTTAAACACCCTAAGTAATAAGGATTTATCTTCTATATTACCTACATAACATTTTACATTTGGATACTCTCTTTTTAAATTAGTTATGTTCTCTTCATTTCTACTGATACTGATATATTCATTATCATTTTGTTCTATAAGAGCTTTACCTACTGTTCCTGTACCACCAGTTATTAATACTTTCAATACTCTCCTCCAAATAACTCTATTATTTTAAATTGTTCTACGAAACTTAAACCTTTCTTACTACATTGAAAGTTACTATGAAATGCATTAAGTGTATCTTCTTTAAAATAAACTTTATCACTCTGTGATTTAAATGATTTCAAGGATTTCATTTTTGTGGTGTGTTGGTTGTTTATACTCACAAAGAAGTTAGGTCGCCAACTATTTAATGTACTAAATGCATGATATTCAATTAAAGATATATCTGAAAACCTACATAATGCTGAACCAAATTTATTGACAAACCTATGTTCAAACATTGAATCATCGCCACTAGGTGTAAATATACAATCATAACTATATTTCTTTACAAACTCATTCTCGATGTAATTAATCCAACCTGGTTCACTAGTATCTTCAAAATAATCGTATTTGGAATGGATTATTTTAACGTTTGTAATACCAGTAGTTTTCCATGCCATATCAACTTCACTTCTTCTGTCAAGTTTATTTGTAGCATCATACCCCTTAGCACCACCCTTAGTGAGACATAAAATATGGAATTCTGTATCCCAATATTTCATAATAGTTCCCATCATTCCAAGCTCTACATCATCTGGATGTGGTGATAGACATAATATAGTATCTAGTTTTAGTAATTTCATATTGACTTAAAAAACCTATCGGTGTATATTTTAATACCTCTTCTTCGCAAATAATCTCTCAAATCTTCTGAGACATTATTTATATGACCGGTAATTGTTCGTTCATCTATATTATAAATAGTTTCAAAGTTGCTCTGATACAAATATATTTTTTGATTTTCATATCTAACTTTTATTGTACGGGTTATCTTTTTCATATCACATTGAATTTTCCAATCTGAAAGTATACCTTCAACCATAACTTTAATTACATCTTCACTTAATTTTTTAGGATATACATTTTCTTTTAAAACCTTACAAGGTGAACCAGCAGCTAAACAACCACTTGGTAGACTTCTATTAACGATTGAATTGATTCCTATAACTACATCATTACCAATAGTTACATTGGGTAACACAACACTTCTAGCAGGTAACCAAACATTATCACCTATCTTGATAGGCCCAAAATCTGCAGGAAACCCTTGCGTTATATCTAACCAAGCTCCATGTGTCCACATCATTACATCAGCACCTATACCACAATTGTCTCCTATCTCTACTGACTCTGATGGATTTATTACTGTGTTTTCAAATATACCAACACCCTTTCCAATCTTGACATTTGAATTAGGGCTACTACAACCACCCCTACCAATTTCAACCCCATGCCACATGAACAACCAACTATCAACTTCAAAACTACGACATTCTATTGTTACATTATCTCCTATAATACAGAACTCACCTAGTTTTATAGTATCACATTTTATATTTACATTTTTACCAATTTTAACACTTGGATGTATGTCTATATGATCTGCTACTATTTTACTATTTTTACCCATTTTTATTTTTTGCATCTAATAAACCCCCTCGTACTTTCATCCTCTGTTGTAATGCCAATGCAATTGATCTATATCCTAATAAATCAAAATCTTCAGGATAGTAATCTAGTATAGCTGAAACTATTTCATTAGAAAAATAATACCCCTTCCAATGAGTTTGATGTAACTCATGTCTTGTTTTATTTGTCGCCTGTTGGGTTCTTGAAGATGATACAAATGGAAGTGTAGTATTTACTTTTATTTTTTTTGCAACATATCTCCAATCAGTTGCTAAGTTCTCATATTTTCCTATAAAATCTACAATTGGTTTTTTATTATAATGTGATAATATATGTTGAGGCATCCAATGAACTGATTGTTGATTAATATCATAATCTGGTAAAACTCTCATTATAAATAAATGAAATAATAAATAGATGTGGTCAAAAGATGTTTTAAATATCCCATATTCATTAACTAACCTATCTTGATCACCACCAACCTCTATTAACTCCATGTCCCTATGGTAGCTATTTAATGTTCCCTCAACCACAATATGGCTAAATGCAGATACGATTCTATCAAATGGGTTTCTGACAAAGGTGAACTTAAAATATTTCTTCAGCTCTTTATCAGTTAAATTATCCCACCACTCATCAAATTGAGTTGGTTGGGATTTATATGAAACTAAATCAAGAATTTCACGCCTCATTACACCTCGATACATTGAAGTACCAGCGACTTTAGCATTCTTAAACCAAATAAATTTTCTACTAGGTGAAAATATCACTTGGAATTTACCTATATTTTCTTTAATGTGGTCTGTTATTGGGTTGTTCACGTTTACCGCCTCTATTATAATTTTTCTATCTTTTCTAAAAATATCAAATAAATTAATCATCACTAAATACATCATCCCAAGTATAAGTCTTGGATTGGTTAAACATATTATATGCATTATGATGGCTCATTTCACTTGCTCTCTTATACCAATCATGCCTTA
>Ga0307488_10005525_pt1 | contig 10438 bp, 12 predicted proteins | sample SB02metaG_FD_202248 | JGI IMG/M metagenome (GOLD analysis project Ga0307488, IMG submission 202248) | Sea-ice brine microbial communities from Beaufort Sea near Barrow, Alaska, United States - SB 0.2 | ecosystem: Environmental > Aquatic > Marine > Coastal | place: USA: Alaska | collected...
GGGGATGTTTTTGAGTGTCAGAAGCGGCTCGGGTTGAGCTGAGAAGTGAACGAGTGTAAGCCCCTGACGCTCGGCATCAGCCGCGTGCCCAAGAAGGACGACGACGAACCGATCGAGCTGGATGACACCGCCCGTCACTTCGCCAACACGTCGGGTTTGACCGCCGAGTGCGCGGCGGTGGTGAACGTGCTGGCGCCCACATTGTTTCTGTTCAGCCCGTATGATGACCGCAACGAGTCGTGGCTCACGCGCGAGCAGATGGTATCGAAGCTCCGGGACCTGCAGCCCATCGACGACTCGAACGGGATCTTCAAAACAGTGCTCAACCTGGAGGCAGGGGCTTACACTCGTCCACTGTTCGGCTTGCCGTGAGAACCTTTTGAGGGACACGTTGGGTGGTTCAGTGTGTTTCAGTGACAAGAACGGCTCAAGTTGAGCTCAGAAGTGGACGAGTGTAAGCCCCGGCCTCAAGGACGAGCACGCGCTGCGGCAGATATGCTCGCACCTGGTGACTCGCGGAGAGGGCCAACTCGAGGTGGGGCGGCCACGTATCGATAGATGTACTACAACGCTAGTGCCTAGTCTGTGAAGTACTAGTAAGTACTAGTACTAGTAAGTACGTTTGGCGAGTCACGACTCGCCAAACGTACTTACTAAGATACTATATATAGTACGCTTTACAGATTAGGCACTAGGATGCTAGAGAAACGTGTGCTGAACACGTGCGAACTTGCGAGGATGCGAAAAACCTGTCGCTCGTGGGAGCAACAGGAAAAAGTGCAGGTTGACCCCAGATCGACCCGGGCTTGACCGCGCTTGATTTCAGCGCTTGCGTCGGGAGAGAGCAGAGAGACGCGTCCGCGTGTATGAGGAGGCACCAAGTTTCGGCCTTGGCCCTGGTGTAGCGCTTGAATCTGAAATATGCTTTCAAATTCAACTTGCGCCGCTACGTGGCGGCGAGAGAGTACCCGGAGCTGAGCGGCACGCTGCGCCAAATCGCGAGCCTGCGCATGGTGGGAAGCGGGTACGTGTCAGAGCTACTGGTGGAGGCGTTGGTAGGGCCTGGCGGAGAGAGACGCGTCAGCATGCATGATGAGGCACCAGCTTTCCGCCTTGGGCCTCGCGGCCTGACAGATATTGCTTGCCGCAACATCGACCCCCGATCCGCATTTTGAACCCTCGTTGGGACATGGCATCCTATGAAGTGGCAGAAATATCTGCCAAGCTCTAGGCTGGGTAGTGCTTTCAGTTTATCGTTCGCGATTGAACCCAACCCCCCGTCCTTGACTTGAACGTTATCCAGCGAGCGTTTTGTGAAGGCACTACCAATGCATGCCAGGCCCTCGGCGCTGGAAAAGGTGCGGCGCGTAATCGACGCGAAGGACCAGGCGGTGACGCGCGACATCAGCGAGGGGAGCTTCGATGCCGCGGAGCAGGCGCTCGCGGAGTTGAACGACCTCGCCGAGGGCATCGCAGGCGCGGGGGACATCGCCAGCGACTTAGTCGCGCAGGTTCGCGGCATCGTCGTGGACGGGAGGAGCCTGCTCGCGAAGCGAAGGGCGGACTCGGAGGAGACGGAGCGGCTGCGGTCGGAGGCCGAGGAGGCGACGCGGCACGCCGAGGAGGCGACCCGGCAAGCCGAGGAGGCGAACCGACATGCCGAGGAGGCTACCCAACGCGCGGCGAGCGAGGAGGAGAAGAGCGCGCTGCTGGGGGAGGAGAAAGCGGTGCTGACGCAGCACGTGTCGAAAATTGAGGAGACCAACCGGGAGCAGCGCGAGGCGGCGGAGCGGCTGCAGTCCAAGGTCGGGCGGTGCAGGTTGATCCTGTGAAACCCACGTTGAAAGCGCCGGATACTAAGCAGTTCAAACTGAAACATGGTAAACTGCTTTCAAATTTCGCTTTCAAAATCAACCTGCGCCGCTACACCAAGGTAGAGGAGACCGGGCGGGAAAACCTCGAGTTGGCGGAGCGGATGCGGTCCCAGCAGGTCGGGCCTTGCGGATAATGCTCGAGTACTCCCTACTCCACGTCATAGGATGCCAATTGACTCAAGAAACGAGGGTCGGCAACTGTCGATAATGACGTGGCAGGCATTATTATTATCCGCCAGACTCTACTAGCAGGAGAGCTCAGAGGCGGAAAACGCCGCCGCCATCGAGAAGTTGCAGGCGGCGTCGGCAGGGGCTGGTCACTCGTCCACTTTTGGGCTCAACGTTACACACTTTCCTTGGGTGGCGCCACGGGGTATTTGGGTGGCGTCCCGGGCAGTCTGTCATTCACGAAAGCGGCTCAGGCTGAGATGAAAAGTGGCCAGTCCCTGGGCGGCGGAGGAGGAGATCGAGCGCGTGAAGAAGTCTGGGTAAGGCGGTGCAGGTTGACCCTATGAAACCCATGTTGAAAGCGCCTGGAACTAAGCACTTGAAACCATAATGTGATGAGCCACCATCAAATTTTGCTTTCAAATTCAACTTGCGCCGCTACTTCTGGGGTGCAGGCGGGCAGCGACGAGGAGCGGCGGGCGCTGGAGGATCACCTGGAGAATATGCGGGCGGAGGCGGCGGCGGTCAAAGCGCGGCGCTTGGCGGGCGTCGCGCCGGAGGCAGGGGCTTGCACTCGTCCATTTTGCAGCTCAACGTCAGCACTTTTCGTGGGATACACGCGTCTACTTTTCGGCGTGACGTGACCACTGGTTATGGGTGACTCATTGGTGCATTGGCAAACGTCTCGGGTTGAGCTTAGAGGTGGACGCTTGATGCAGCTTCAGTGACCAAAAAGGGCTCAGGTTGAGCTTGGAAGTGGACGATCGTAAGCCCCTGGCGGGAGGTGACGCATATGAGGGCCGCCGTCGGCCAGCTGGAGAGCGCGACGGCGGCGACAAAGCTGACGCGAGCTGCGTCCATCGCCAAGCAGCAGGTGGAGCAGGTCGAGCCGAGCCCAAGCAATTCGGAAGCGCCGACGCATATTTCGCCACCGGCGCTACAGCAACAGCAACAGCCGCAGCAGCAGCAACAGCAACAGCAGCAGCAGCAGCAGCAACAACAGCAGCAGCAGAAGCAACAGCAGCCGCAACAGCCACCTATTTCGCCACCTGCTCAGCAGCAGTCGCAACAACCGCAGCCGGCGCAGCAACAGCAGCAGCAGCTGCCGACGGTTGCGGCACTGCCACCGCCTCCTCCGCCGGGCCCGGATGACCAGAAGCCTCCGTGGCAGGGCTTACATTCGTGAACATCTCAGCTCAACCTGAGCCAATGTTGGTCATTGAAGCCACAGCTAGCGTCCACTTCCCAGCTCAACTTGAGCCGCTTTCATGACAACACACAGCTTAGCCCACCGCACGTGCTCGCTACGCACTGAAAAGTGGAGGTGTGCAGCCCACAAAAGGTGCTTACGTTCAGCTGAGAAGTGGACGAGTGTAAGCCTCTACTCCGTGGGACTACTTCGTGAGCCACGTCCAGACCGAGACGGGGTCGTACGCCGTGGACCTGTGGTCGTCGTTGCGCGCGTCGGGGGCTAAGGTGGGGCGGTGCAACCCGTGTTGGATGCTCACTGACGGAAACGGCTTAGCTTGAGCTGAGACGTGGACGAGTGCGAGCCCCTGGTTGACACCATGACACGGGTTGAAGCCCGTGTAAAAAGAGCCTGGTCTCAACGCTTGAGCCAATGTACGAGGCAAGTTGAACCTCGACCAGCTTGCCTGCTTTCAAGTTCTGGATTACTATTTCAACTTGCGCCCCTGCACCAAGGTGTGGCTCGACGTCAAGATGGACCAGCGCGACGAGTCCGCGATGGAGCGCGGTGTCATGGAATGCGACGCCGTTGTGGTGGGTTGGAGCAAGCTCAAACCCATGTTGCAAACGCCTGCTTTTGGCGCTTGAAACGCAGGGGCCAGGCCGAAACCCTGGTGACTCCTCATACACGCCGAAGCGTCTCTCTTTCTCTCTCTTTCTCTCTCTGGCGCTTGAAACTTAAATTCAAGTCAAATGCTTTCATGTTTTGCCTTTAATTCGGACGTACGCCCCTACATCGTGGTGCTGCTCAGCAAGTCTTACTTTGGGAGGCCCTTTTGCCTCAAGGTAGAGCGGTGCAGGTCGACCCTATGAAACCCAAGTTGAAACCGCCTGGAACTAGACGCTTGAAAGTAAAGTGTCAAATCATGATTTCAACTTTTGCTTTCAAATTCAAGTTGCGCCGCTACATGAAGGAGCTGGCGTGGGCTTGCAAGCACGACAAGCCCGTGATCCCGTGCGTGCCCAGCGACCTCAAGGGCTTCATAGGCGAGTTTGGCGGTGGCCCCCCGCGGGACGGCGCCGCGCCCACCGTCGCCGCTGCCCCGGGTAGGTCCCGGCGGATCATGCCCGCCACGTCATATATTACAGCTGGCAAGGCTGGCACAGCTGGCACAGCTGGCTCAGCTGACATACATCTCATTTGCCAACTCTCGTGTCTTGAGTGCCAACCGCCGACGTGTGACGTGCAGAATGGGATGGGTCCTCGCCCCGGGCTTCCTTCGCGGCATCCTCTCCATCAACGTTGAGACGCTCGACAGGAGCGACAACCAGTATTGGGAGGTTGGCGCGGGGAAGATTCGCAACGCGGAGCGCAAGCTTGTCCCGCTGTCGCTCGGCGATGGGATGACGCTGGAGGCGGCGGTAGCGGCGGCGCAGGGGGAGCTCAAGGTAGGGCGGTGCAGGATGACCCCAGGTTGACCCCAGTTGACCGCGCTTGCTCTCAGCGCTTGAAACCAAACACAGAGAGAGAGAGACGCATCAGCGTGTATGAGGAGGCCCAAGGCTTCCGCCGCGGCCCCCGTGAAGCCAAAATATGATGAAGTGCTTTTCATTTCGAGTTGCGCCGCTACATCAAGGCGCGCGTCTCCGAGCGCGCGGAGGCAGCGAAGGTGGAGGCGGAGGAGCTCCGCGAGGCGCGGCAGCTGCTCCAGGCGAAGGGGGCGGAGAGTACTGCGCGCGCGGAGGAGGCGCGGCGACGCGCGGAAGAGGCCGGCGCGGCGGCGGCGAGCGGTGGCGGCGGCGGCGGAGGCGGAGGCGGGGGCGGGGATGCATCCGCGAATGCCATGGTGGCGGCGGCGGGGAAGTTGGCGGCGGAGGCGGAGGTGTTGTCGGCGCAGGTGCGCGACGCCACGGCCGCGCAAGAGGCGGCGGCGGTGCGCGAGCGCGAGCTTCAGGACGCGTTGGCGGAGGCGGAGGGAGCGGGGGCGACTGCGACGACGGTTGAGGAAGCGGCCGTCAAGGTTGCCAAGGATCCACCTGCCGCCGGCGGCTCTACCGAATCGGACGCGGACGCGCTCCGGGCGTGGCGAGCGGAGTGCCCCGAGCTGCGCAAATTGTGGGACGAGAGCGAGCCAGTGACGGAGTGGGAGGGGGTCACCTTCGGCGAGGCGGGTGGCGCGGACGCGGGGCGGGTGGTAGGGATTGACTTCGAGAACAAGGGTTTGACGGGCGACGTGCCGGCGGCGCTCGGAGGCCTCACCGCGCTGACGTCGTTGGACCTTCACGAGAACCAGCTGACGAGCGTACCGGAGGAGCTGGGGGAGCTCACCGCGCTAGAGACGTTGATCCTCAGCAAGAACCAGCTGACGAGCGTGCCGGCGGCGCTCGGGGTCTCACCGCGCTGGAGTGGTTGGGCCTCAACGAGAACCAGCTGACGAGCGTGCCTTCGGCGCTCGGGGAGCTCACTGCGCTGACGGGGTTGTACCTCGACGGGAACCAGCTGACGAGCGTGCCGGAGGAGCTCGGGCACCTGACCGCGCTGACGTCGTTGGAGCTCCACGAGAACCGGCTGACGAGCGTTCCGGCAGAGCTCGGAAAGCTTATCGCGCTGGACGGGTTGGACCTCCGCGGGAACCAGCTGACGAGCGTGCCGGCGGAGTGGGAGGAGGGCGGGGCGTTGGAGAAGAGCGGCTGTCACATCGACCGGTAGGAACATCCGGGAGTGGTTGTACGAGGTGTACTCGTACCGTTCGTTGCCGGGGAGATGTGAATGTGGTGCGACGGAGAAGTGTTGTATGAGCATTGACCATGAAGGTCAGTCGCATGGGCACATCCGACCTCGGCTCGAGTGCTTGTTCTCAATGACCCTGCTGCAAGGCAGGCGGGGTCGGACTCGGACGCGGGCTCGGACGCGGACTCGGACGGACTCGGCTCGTCGGACGCGGACTCGGACGCGGACGCGGACGTGGAATCGCACGTGGACTCGGACGAGGGCGCGGACGACGTGCTCCGGGCGTGGCGAGCGGAGTGCCCCGAGTTGCGCGCGCTGTGGGAAGAGAGCGCGCCCATGACGGAGTGGGCGGGGGTCACCTTCGGCGAGGCGGGCGGCGCGGACGCGGGGCGGGTGGTGGAGATTAAGCTTGAGAATAAGGGCTTGACGGGCGACGTGCCGGCGGAGCAGGGGGGGCTCACCGCGTTGACGGGGTTGTACCTCAACGGGAACGAGCTGACGAGCATGCCAGCGGAGCTAGGGGGGTTCACCGCGCTGAGGACGTTGTACCTCAGCGGGAACAAGCTGACGAGCGTGCCGGCGGAGCTCGGGTGCCTCACCGCGCTGACGGGGTTGCACCTCGACCGGAACCGGCTGACGAGCGTGCCGGCGGCGCTCGGGGGGCTCATCGCGTTGTCGACGTTGATCCTCAAGAAGAACCAGCTGACGAGTGTGCCGGCGGAGCTCGGGGGGCTCACCGCGCTGACGTTTTTGAGCCTCCGAGACAACCAGCTGACGAGCGTGCCGGTGGAGCTCGGAGGGCTCACCGCGCTGACGTCGTTGGACCTTCGCGAGAACCAGCTGACGAGCGTGCCGGCGGAGTGGGAGGAGGGCGGGGCATTGGAGAAGAGCGGCTGTGACATCCGGCGGTAAGAGCACTCGGCGGCGGCCGCTGGATGTGTTCCATTTCTTCGCCGGAGGGATGCGAATGTGATGCGACGCGGGAGTGTTGGGTTGCGATGCGATGGATGAGTATTTTAGTGATTAGCGGGCCGAGGGTCGGAGGGAATTTTATGATATTTCTGTGCCTTCGACCAATACGAAACGCAATTACATGTTTCCGACGGACTGCTCATACAACTTGTCATGAGTGCGGCCATTCATCCCATTTGCCCATACCCACACTCCGCTTCTCTTGTTATGAGTTGGGGCGTTTGTTTGAATAGAAATGGACCGAATGTCAAGACTAAGGCACAACTTTTGACCCACAATTGGCCAACAACGAACGGCGGTCTTTGACGTCGTGAACATGGCTCAAACTCACAGAGCGTTTGTTTCGTACCAGTAAGCGTACCAACTCGTGACCAAAGCTTGAGCTGTGCTCACGAAGTCAGAGGCCGCGCTTTGGCGCGCGCCAATGATTAATTTCTTAATCTAGCCTAATCGGAAATTTGACCCAATCGAGATTACTTGGATGAGTGAGTCGGTCAGGGACGGTCGCACGGGCCTGGACGGATTGTGTGGGACGTGTGTGTTGTATCTGCGTCATTGATTTATTTGAGCTGAGTCGGGAGGTATACGGTGTGCTATTGAAAAGGCCATCGAGCAATCCACCCCCAGAAGGCGTGATGATCACACGATGTTTGTTGTACATACGTTCATCGAGTCTCAATGCACTCATGCGGCGAACATTAACCAGCAGCCTCTGCCATTGCAAACGGATAGACTCGCGGCCGACTTGTGATGGCACATCGCGCGGGTGTATGTTGCTTGCATAAACGTGTGATGGTCACACGATAGCAACAGAAATATAGATTGAAATCGAAGCTAAGCTACGAATGCTCACGCCGGGTCAAGGGCAAGATTTAGGGTTGAAGTGTTCAGCTAGTGTTCAGCCGTTCAGCACGCCTCGCGCGGCACCTTGGCCATGAAGCGCGCCATGCGCACGCTGGCGCGCATGGCGTTGCCCGCGTATAGGAACTGACGAATGGAGCTCGCCTCGTCATCAAACGCATTGTGATACCCCGTTTCTTGAGATAAATGACGTCCTGTGACGTGGCGAGCATTTTCTCGACACGTCATTAAACGCATTTTAAAAGCCCGTTTCTTGAGCCAAATGACATCCTATGACGTGGCGAGCAATATCCATCAGTCCTTACCCGCGTACGCCACGCGCTGCTCCGCCTGCTCCGCCGTAGCGCCCGGCCCGATGATGCCCATGCCCACCGGCTTCCCGTGCGACAGCTCCAGCTGCTTGAAGATCAGCGAGCACCAGGGTCCCACACTCGTCCACTTTTCAGCTCAACGTAAGCACCTTCTGCGAGATATGTGGGGTGTACTCTGGGGTGTACACTTGTTCGATTTCCAGCTCAACGTAAGCTTATTTTGTGGGGTACATGGGGTGTATTGTGTGGTTTCAGACGCGAAAGCGGCTCAGGTTGAGGTGAGAAGTGGAGGAGTGGAAGGCCCTGCCGAGCACGTCGCGCCCATCTCCTGCCCGTGTAGCGTCGACCCCGTAGCGCAGGGCCTCACTGTTAGTGTCTGCCTGGTTTTCCTGGTACAGACTAGCGACTCACTGGATTAGACGCAGCTGCGCTGAGCGAGCTTACCCCAGGCCGTTTGTGATACAAGTTTGAGTTTCCCCAGGCGTGCACCACACTACTACGAGTGGTATCACAGTAAACGCTTCCACGCGTGGCACACCGCTGCGTGGCACACCGCTACAACAGTCACACTGCCTGGTGGCCGGCCCCGCCTTTTCGATGTAACCCAGCACCAGCACAGTGTCCAGCTCGTCATTCTCCAGCATGCGCTCCACAACGTAGGAGCTGGCAGATATTGCTCGCCGCGTCATAGGATGCCGCTTGACTGAGAAAACGAGGGCTCGAAACACGATGCGCGGGTTAATGCGGCGAGCAACATCTGCCAGGATAGAGAGAGACAGACGGTTCCGCGTGTATGGGGAGACACCAGGCCTTTGCCTTGGCCCCCGTGGAGCAACATGTGCCGGGCCCTACCACCACCAGCGGCGCCTCGTACGTGCCGGGCACCCACACCACCTCCTCGATCGTCGCGCCCTGCACCCAGAGCCTTCCAATCGTGCACTTTTCAGCTCAACTTGAGCCGTCTTACCCTCTGAGATTACCTGAAACCACTCGAAGCTGCTGAAGTTAAGCTGGCAATGGAACGATTGGAAGGCACGGCCTGCACCACCCTGGAGATTCAACTCATTCAACGTCGGCTGAGTGCGTGTTTTCAATAAGCCTCCTACCATGGTGGCCGCGGCGACGCGCGCGTCCTTCACCCAGGGGCTCCCACTCGTTTTGATTACAGCTCAACTTGTGCTGTCTTTGTCCCCCGTACAACGCAACGTAACCCACGGATGTGTCCCGAAGGTGCTCAAGTTGAGCTCTAACGTGAACGAGCGTAAGCCTTGCCTCCAACATGCGGTCCATCAGCCGGTTGTGGAATTCGCCGATCACCACCCCCACGCGCACCTGGAGAGGAGAGAGAGAGGAGCGATGTGAGTGGTGGCAGATGAGTGAGCAGGGATGAACGAGGATAGAGAGGGGAGAGAGGCGAGAGGAGAGAGAAGAAAGGAGAGATGAGAGAGCAGAGATGAGAGAGAAGAGAGAGGGGAGAGGGGAGAGAGGAGATATGAGATATGAGAGGAGAGAGGAGGGAGAAGAGAGGGGAGAGGAGACAGGAGAGAGAGGGGAGAGAGGAGAGAGGAGGGAGGAGATACGAGAGAGGAGAGGGGAGGGAGAAGAGAGGAGAGAGGATAGAGGGAAGGGGAGAGACTGAGGAGATGGGGGAGGGGACAGAGCAGAGAGAGGAAAGAGAGGAGACAGGAATGAGGAAACAGGTTGGAGATGGGACAGAAGAGGGCGCACCGGCGCCGCGCTGCCGTCCCCGACGTGCTCCACCGGGGCGGCCATGCCCGCCAACCAGGGGCTTACGCTGGTCCACTTTTCAGCTTAACGTAAGCACTTTTGTGAACTACTCCGACCCCCCATTGCCACCTCGCACCCGCCCTCGCCTCCCACGAGCAGCGAATCCAAGACGTGCCACATGGCGGGCGCCACGGTCCCGGTGGGCGCCCCCGCTCCGGAGGTTTCAAAGAACAAAACGGCCCAGGTCAAGACGAGAAGTGGACCAGTGTAAGGCCCTGCCGCCCACTTGCCCGCCTCCTCGGGTCGCTGGTGCTGGAACACCACGGCGTCATCCGTCTCCTGCACGCTGCCGGGCGGGAGGGTCATTGTCAACAAGCACTCGAACCGAGATTGAAATCCTGACTCAACTGCAACGTCAACGCTCATACAGACGCGCGGAGGAGGAGGAGCTTCAGGGAAGATGCTCACACAGACGCGCCGGGGAGGAGGAGGAGGAGGAGGGAGGAGGAGGAGGAGGGAGGATGAGGAGGAGGAGGGGGAGGAGAAGGACGAGGAGGAGGAGGAGGAGGAGGAGGAGGAGGAGGAGGAGGAGGAGGAGGAGGAGA
>Ga0307488_10005526_pt1 | contig 10437 bp, 9 predicted proteins | sample SB02metaG_FD_202248 | JGI IMG/M metagenome (GOLD analysis project Ga0307488, IMG submission 202248) | Sea-ice brine microbial communities from Beaufort Sea near Barrow, Alaska, United States - SB 0.2 | ecosystem: Environmental > Aquatic > Marine > Coastal | place: USA: Alaska | collected 2017-05-06
GCCCAACGTGCTGTCATAAAGTCGATGGTCTCAACCGCACGCAGTGCAATTACCCACTCATAGCGGCGTGCATCGCCCACTACACCGACGGATTTAACCGGCAGGAATACGGCAAAAGCCTGGCTGGTTTTTTGGTACCAACCAAAGTTATGTAGCTCTTCGATAAAGATTGCATCGGCTTCACGGAGAATGGCGCAGTACTCGCGCTTCACTTCACCCAATATGCGCACACCGAGGCCGGGGCCAGGGAATGGGTGACGGTAGACCATGTCATAGGGCAGGCCCAGCTCGACACCGATCTTGCGCACTTCGTCTTTAAACAGTTCGCGCAGTGGCTCAACCAATTTCAGGGCCATATGATCCGGCAGACCGCCAACATTGTGGTGTGACTTGATAACATGGGCTTTGCCAGTTTTTGATGCGGCAGATTCAATAACATCGGGGTAAATAGTACCCTGAGCAAGAAACTTAACATTGTCTATTTTGTGGGACTCTTCATCGAAGATTTCGATAAAGGTGTTGCCGATGACCTTACGTTTTTTCTCTGGGTCACTGACCCCTGCCAGGCCGTCTAAAAATTTGTCTTGGGCATTGGCGCGAATCACTTTGACGCCCATGTTTTTGGCGAACATTTCCATGACCATATCGCCTTCGTTTTTACGCAGCAATCCATTGTCGACAAAGACACAGGTCAGCTGATCGCCTATGGCTTTGTGGAGCAGTGCAGCAACTACTGAGGAGTCGACGCCACCGGAAAGGCCCAAGAGCACATGGCTGTCGCCAACCTGTTCTTTTACTCGGGCGATCTGATCTTCGATAATCGCGGCGGCGGTCCAGAGGCCTTCACAGCCACAGATTTGCAGAGCGAAATGTTGGAACATACGCTCGCCCTGAAGTGTGTGTGTCACTTCAGGGTGGAACTGGATGCCGTAGAATTTTTTCTCTTCGTTGACCATGCCGGCGATGGGGCATGATGGAGTCGAAGCCATCAGGCTAAAGCCTTCAGGCATGGCGACCACTTTATCGCCGTGGCTCATCCACACATCGAGCAGTGATTCACCCTCATGGCCTATATGGTCTTTAATGTCTTGCAGCAGGGCTGATTCGTTTTCTACCTTGACCTGGGCATAGCCAAATTCTCGGACAGTGGAGGTATCTACTTTACCGCCCAGCTGGCTGGCCATGGTTTGCATGCCGTAGCAGATACCCAACACAGGCAGGCCCATTGTAAACACGCAGTCTGGTGCGCGGGGTGCTGATGCGCCGCCGGTAACAGATTCAGGTCCACCGGAGAGGATTATGCCTTTGGGATTAAATTCGCGAATTTCTTCTTCGGTGATATCCCAGGCACGGATCTCTGAGAACACACCAATTTCACGCACGCGGCGGGCAATTAGCTGGGTGTACTGGGAACCAAAATCGAGAATAAGAATCTTTTGCGAATGTAGATCTGACATTGATGGTCTCTCTAAAATAAGCTCTCTAAAATAAGCTTTCGATAATTAATATTTTAAAAAACGCCTGTGCGTCTTCTAAGAAAAAAGAAAGGCTGCGACATTAATTGAACGCAGCCTTTTCTAAAAACACTAAAGCACTCCAACAGCAAAAAACTGTTATCGACCACCGGCCGGATAGTTTGGCGCTTCTTTGGTAATCTGCACATCGTGCACATGACTCTCGTTGGTACCAGCTGAAGTCACGCGAACAAACTCAGGTTCGGTGCGCATCTGCTCCATGGTGCTGCAACCGGTGTAACCCATTGCCGAGCGCAGGCCACCCATCATCTGATGGATAATAGCTGACACTGGACCTTTATAGGGCACACGACCTTCGATGCCTTCGGGAACTAATTTCTCGGCACCGTCGTTTACATCTTGGAAGTAGCGATCACTGGAACCCTGGTTGCGCGCCATTGCACCCAAGGAGCCCATGCCGCGATAGGATTTGTAGGAGCGACCCTGATAGATTTCGATATCGCCCGGCGCTTCTTCAGTACCGGCCAACATGGAACCCATCATGACGGCGCTGGCACCTGCGACAACTGCCTTGGACATATCGCCTGAATAGCGGATGCCGCCATCGGCAATTACTGGAACGCCAGTGCCTGCGAGAGCTGCTACGGCGTCGGCGATGGCGGTGATCTGAGGTACGCCAATACCTGTGACTATACGTGTGGTACAGATTGACCCTGGACCTATGCCAACTTTGACGCCATCAGCTCCGGCATCGGCCAGGGCTTTGGCACCAGCACCGGTAGCTACGTTGCCACCAATAACCTGAACATCAGGGAATTTAGTCTTGATCCAAGTAACACGATCGAGAACATTTTTTGAGTGGCCGTGGGCTGTATCTACTACTAAGACATCAACACCAGCGGCGACTAGTGCAGCGACACGTTCATCTGTGCCCTCGCCTACGCCCACTGAAGCGCCAACACGGAGTCGGCCCTGGTCGTCTTTACAGGCGTTGGGGTGCTGTTCGGCTTTGTCGATATCGGTAACGGTGATCAGACCTTTGAGTTCAAAGGCATCGTTTACAACCAATACTTTTTCAATTCTATGCTCGTGGAGCAGTGCACGCACTTCGTTGGCCTCGGCACCCTCTTTGACGGTGACCAGCTCTGCTTTAGGCGTCATCACTGAGGTGACCAGCGCACTCATATCCGTGGCAAAGCGCACATCGCGACGAGTGACTATACCCACAAGGTTGCCATCTTCCAAAACTGGCAGGCCAGAGATATTGTTGGCCACGGTCAGAGCGTAGAGTTCGGCAAGGGTTGCTGAAGACTGAATTGTGAAGGGGTCTTTCACCACACCACTTTCATATTTCTTCACTGCCAAAACTTCTTTGGCCTGCTGTTCGATGGTCATGCTCTTGTGGATGATGCCAACGCCGCCTTCAGCTGCGATGGCAATAGCCAGGCGCGCTTCGGTGACTGTATCCATAGCCGCTGAGACTAGGGGGATATTCATGGTTATACCACGAGTAAGCTGGGTATGAGTCGACACGTCTTTTGCTGTAACAGCAGAATAGCCGGGTACCAACAGTACATCGTCAAAGGTTAATGCTTCATGGGAAATGCGTAACATAAGGGGACGCTTACCTCAGCGAGGTTTTGGAAAGTAAGCGGTGCATTATAATTCAGCGGCTGTCTTAAGGTAAACAACTATTTGGGCTGCTAAACGACTATAAAAAGGACGCTAAACAGGAACATAAGGAGACAGGATAAAGAGGCCTGTAAAGAGACAGATAAAACCGTGACTTAAAGTGGTCTGCGTCCCTACAATAGCAGCATGATAACCAATCCCTCAGAACGTCAAATTTTCAGCGTCAGCCAGCTTAATCGCAGCGTCCGTCATCTAATCGAAACTCAGTTGCCACTACTGTGGGTGGAGGGTGAAATTTCGAACTTTGCCCGCCCTGCTTCCGGGCATTGGTATCTGACCCTGAAAGATGATCAGGCTCAGGTGCGCTGCGCTATGTTCCGCAATTCCAATCAGCGAGTTGGCTTTAAACCTGCCAACGGCACTCAGGTGTTGGTGCGCTGCCGAGCTGGCCTCTATGAGGGCCGCGGCGAGTATCAGTTGGTTATTGAGCATATGGAAGAAGCGGGCTTTGGTGCGCTGCAGCGGCAGTTTGAGCAGCTTAAGCAACAGCTTAGCGATGAGGGGTTGTTTGATAATCAGCATAAAAAGCCTATGCCGGATTCAGTCTCACATATAGGCGTGATTACCTCGGCCACTGGTGCGGCGGTTAAAGATGTTCTATCGGTTTTGGAACGGCGCTTTCCGTCTATTAAGGTGAGTATTTTCCCCACTGCAGTTCAGGGGGATCAGGCGGCGAAACAGATTGTTGAGGCGATTGCTAATGCCAATCAGCTGGGCCAGTGCGATGCGCTGATTGTTGGGCGCGGTGGTGGTTCGCTGGAAGATCTCTGGCCGTTTAATGAGGAGGTTGTGGCTCGGGCCATTTTTGCCAGTGCGATACCGATTGTTAGTGCGGTGGGCCATGAGGTGGATTTCACTATTGCGGACTTTGTTGCTGATCTGCGGGCACCGACGCCTTCGGCTGCCGCGGAGCTATTGAGTCCTGATGGTGAGGATATTCTTAATCAATTTGAGGGTTTTGAGATTCTGCTGACTGAGGCTATGGGCCGCAAGATCCAGCAGTTGGGACAGCGTGCGGATTATTTGAAGAAGCGTCTGCGTCATCCTGGGCATAAGTTGCAAGAGCAGAGTCAGCATTTAGATCATTTGGATATTCGTTTGCGCCGCGCAATCAATAGTCGGCTTGAGCAGCAGCGTCAGCGGATGAATTTGGTGCAGAGTCAGCTTGCTCGGGTGCATCCTGGGGAGGCGATCGTTAGCTATCACCAGCTGGTGGCTAGGTATGTGAAGCAGATGTCGCGGTCGGTTAAGCAGCAGCTTGAGGTTAGACGCAGTAGGACTGGGCAGGCGATGCATTTGTTGGATACGGTTAGTCCGCTGAAGACGTTGGGGCGAGGGTATTCGATTATTCGCGATGCTGATGATGCGGTGATTAGATCGGTGGCTGCTGTGGCTGAGGGGGATGTTTTGCGCGGGCAGTTGGAGGACGGTGAGGTGGTTTTTGCTGTGACTGGAACTACTACTAAGACTCTTTAGGGTTTTTAGTGGGTGCGGGGTTGGTGGTCAGTGCGCTTTAGCCCCTGGGTCTGGCCTTGAGATCGGTCCCATGGGCGCTATTATTTTCAGCGCTCGCACAACTCGCTGTCGCTCAGACAGGTGCTCTCTCTTTCTGAAAATAATTGCTCCCATAAGCGGGCCCTGATTGATCTCAAGGACAAACCCAGAGACTATCTGGGCTCTCGCAGTGGGCTGGTAACAGTTATAATTTCGTTTAAGAGTTCTTCTCTCTTAACTTTCTAGGGCCTGCTCTAGGTCCGCGATAATGTCTTCGATGGCTTCTAGTCCGGCTGAAATACGCACTAGGCCTTCACTGATGCCGTGAGCGGCACGCTCTTCTAATGTGTATACGGAGTGGGTCATGCTGGCTGGGTGTGAGATTAGGGTTTCTGCATCACCTAGGCTGACGGCTAGTTTGGCTAGTTTGAGTTTGTTGAGCATGCGGACGCTGGCTTCGTATCCGCCTTTGAGTTCTAGGGCAATCATGCCCCCGAAGTCGTCCATCTGTTTAGCGGCGATGACGTGCCAGGGGTCGCTTTTTAAACCGGGGAAAAATACCTGATCGACGGCTGGGTGCTGTTCGAGCATTTCGGCGATCGCTTGGGCATTTTGGCAGTGACGCTCCATTCTTAGTTGCAGGGTTTTAATACCGCGCAGGATTAGAAATACGGTCATGGGTGAGATGACTGCACCGGTCATATCCTTTAAACCAAACAGACGAATATGTTGAATGGTCTCTGCATCGCCGACTACAGCTCCGGCAATTAAGTCGCCGTGGCCGCCGAGATATTTAGTGGCTGAGTGGACGACAAGATCGGCTCCGAGAGTTAGGGGGCGCTGTAGTGCGGGCGTGCAGTAGGTGTTATCGACCATTATTTTGATATCGCTACTGTAGTCTTTGACCAAGGCGCTGACTACGGCAATATCGATAACGCGCATATTGGGGTTAACTGGGGTTTCGAAATACACCACTTTGGTTTTGTCGCTGAGCTGGCTCTGCAGTTCGCCGTGGTCGGTGAAGTCGACATAGCAGATATCGATGCCAAACTTTTTCAGTCCATGTTCCATAAATGAAAAGGTGCAGCCATAGAGTGTCTTGTCGACGAGGATTTGATCGCCGGGGCCAACTAGGGTCCAGAGTGTAGCGGTGATTGCACCCATACCTGATGCGGTTGCCAGTGCAGCCTCGCCCTCTTCTAGATCCGCTAGTCGGGTTTCGAGAATTTCCTGAGTAGGGTTGGAAATGCGGCTGTAAAAGTGACCTTTTTCTTCTCCTGAAAACCGTCTTGCGCCCTGCGCCACGTTGTCAAAGGCGTAGGTTGAGGTCATATAGATGGGTGGATTCAATGAGCCTTCGTTGGCAGATGAATCATAACCGGCGTGGACGGAGCGAGTGGCGAAGGAGAGTTTTTTGGTAGTGTCGATGGGCATGAGATTGCTCTATAGAAAGTATATTATGGATTTACAATAACCCTCTTAGCCAGGCTAAATCCCCCATTAATGTTTGTTTTATTTATCATATATAGCTATATTCGCTACATTATAAATATTTACAGGTGAGTTATGCCAATCCCAAAGTTGGACCGAATGGATCGTCGTATTCTTGAGGAAATTCAGACTGATGGCAGCATTAGCAATCTGGAGCTGGCTGAGCGGGTGGGTCTTTCGCCCTCCCCCTGTGCTCGCCGTGTAAAGCTGCTTCAGGAGAGCGGCATCATTAGTCGGCAAATTACTCTGCTGGATCAGAAAAAGCTGGGGCTGCCGATTAGTATTTATATATCGGTGAGTCTGGATAACCAGAGTCCGGATCGATTGGCGAATTTTGACAGCAAGGTTAGAGGTTGGCCTGAGGTGGTTGAGTGCTCATTGATTACTGGCAGTGACACGGACTATTTGCTAAAGGTGGTTATGCCGGATATGGATTATTACCAGCGCTTCTTATTGGATAAGTTGAATCAGGTTGCTGGGGTCAACAGTATTAAAACCAGCTTTGTATTGCGGCAGGTGGTGCAGCGAACTGAGATGCCGCTGGATCATATTTGACCTCTACCGATAATAGTCGCTATCGGTAGAGGTCATCCTGAGAGAACGCAGTGAACCGAAGGATTTCCTTGGGTGTGCCACCTTTCGAGATCAGTGCCCACTGGATGAGATCCCTCCACTACTATCCGGATGACAGAGTACTTGGTCGGCTCCCCTAGCTATTAAACTTCTCAAGCTCTTTCGGGGAAGAGATCGACAAACTGAGGTCTTTCAACAGCCCGTTTTCAATACTGTAAATCCATGCATGCACTGAAAGGTCAGCTCCGCGCTTCCAGGCACTCTGAACGACCGTGGAATTACACACATTGGCAGCCTGCTCTAAGACATTTAGTTCACAGAGTCGCTTGAACTTTTCGTCACCTTCCAACTGACTCAACTCCTCAGCATGAAAACGACTGACGTCTTTAATGTGGCCCAACCAGTTGTCGATCAGACCATTTTCTTCATTGCCCATGGCAGCTTTGATACCGCCACAACCGTAGTGACCGCAGACAACAATATGCTTAACTTTTAACGCATCCACCGCATATTGAATAACTGACAGACAATTAAGATCTGAGTGAACAGCGACATTGGCAATATTGCGGTGAACGAAAATCTCACCAGGGGGAAGTGCAACTATCTGATTGGCCGGTACTCGGCTATCCGAACAGCCAATCCAAAGGTACTCTGGAGCTTGCTGCTTGGAAAGCTGAGTAAAAAATTCCGGATCCTTGTCTTTAACCTCACTGGCCCACTTAACGTTTCTGTCGAACAGATGTGATAGATTTTTCAAGACTGGTTCATCCTCTTTAGGGCTGCCATAAGGGCCTTTCATACAGCCGTATTTTACAGATAGCGGGCTCAATTAATAGCCTGTTAGATGAATAGTCCGTTGAATTAAGTGCACGGCAGATAAAGTGCTCAGCTCATAGAGTGCTCGGCTCATAGAGTGCTCGGCTCATAGAATGCTCGGCCAATAGAGCCCACGGCGAATTAAGAGCCGCTCAGAAGAATCCCCGCAGGAGTCGTCGGGTCGGGCCGCGCACTGGTAAACGCACGCATCAATGATCGACTGATATCCTCACCCAGATACTCGGCTAGCTTTTGCTCCCGGTGCAGGGCGGCATCTCTAATCATCTGGATACCCTGTTGAGGGTTAGACTTGCGCACAAAGTAACCTTCGATCATCTGCTCCTCACCGTCAGAGATAATTTTGTAAGCCGACAAGATTTGATCTTCGTTTAAATAATAACGCTCTCCAGCCGCCTTGAGCTGTGCATAGCGGTTATCTAAATTGGCCAGAATTTTCAACCCGTCATCATTACCCATTAGCTGTTTGAGTTTGTTGCGCTGGGCCATAAGCGTATTCGCATCAAAGGCATAGCCCTGCCGGCTGTCATAAATGGGCGCCAAGGCCATATAGCTGTCGCGAAAGCTCTGCTCCGTAAAACGTACCCCACTCTTGAGCAGTCTGGTGGCTAACGATGAATAGCGTAGGCGATATTCCAAGGCACCACTTTCAGTTAAAACTTCAGCGCTGACCAACTCATCAACACTGGTAGCCAGTTCATTAGCGAGACCAACCTTTTGCGAGCGCAACTGATACTCGCGCAGTGCAATCTGATCCCTAGCTGACAGAAAACTCTGAGATACCAGGGGAGAAAAGCCCTGACCCAGAGATTTATGAGCATAACCCTGATCACCGAACAAGCTCGCCAAAGTGCTGCGCAGTGCCCTCTCACCTTCGATCTTGACTTCAATCTGCTGAGCTAGTCCATCGGCGCTTCTGGCATGCCAATACTGATCATTAAATAGCTGTGATCGGGCACTATTTTGAGTTCTGAGTTCCTGCAAAATAAGCATTCTCGCCTGCTCGTCGCTCAGGCCAATCTCCCGAAGCTGCTTTAAGTCGCTGTGTTGATAAGACTGAACTACTAAACCGGCTTCAGTTTGAACGGCTACATCGCTAGAGAGTTCGATGGCTGATGTTGCAGATTCAGTGCCAGCAGCGGCGCCATCTGTAGTATTAGTAGTGTAGAGAAAGCAGATTGCCACTATATTTAGCAGCAATGACAGCGCTAGTATTATTTTGAACTTCATATTCACCCTTTTATACCAAGTTTATTTCCATATAACCTGTAGTGAATATAGGTGAGATTTACTGGGTCTGCCGAGGGTATCTATTACCTGACGTTGGGTCGAAGAATAAAAGGCTCAAGGAGTCTGCGCTTAATGCTTACTCCAGGTCTGCTCAGCCGCACTAAGGGCGTCACGACTATCATCACGGTCCCACCCCTTAGCAAAGGTATTGGTGATTTCCAGATAACCATCTCCAATCTGGCCGTTCTTCGGCGTTGCGCGCAAAGTATAAGTAGAGGCAGTGGAGGCTTGAACACTGATGTCATAAGACTTGGTGCCACTGTCCCGCGGTGACTCACGTAATTGCACGGGCAGTGCAACGGCGGTGCCACCTGTGTCTTGATGGTAACGATTATTTTCGGTGTAAAACCGTTCCATGAATTGAGCGGCTTCCATCAACACGGCTTGGGCATCGGCGCGGCGTGATTGAGCTACCTGATTGAGATAACTGGGATAGGCGATGGAGCCAAGGATTCCGACAATGGCGACGACGATCATTAGCTCGATAAGGCTGAATCCAAGAGGCTTTCTCTTGGCTGTCTTAGGGTTTCTCATAGTTACCTCACAACCATTTGATTGATCATTTTTGGATTTTATCGATACGTTTGATCTGGGATCGGCTTTTGTCCAAGTACAGCCAAATTTTATTACCCGGTTTTAAATTAGATAGGGCAATGGCTGCTTGGTCGGGACCATAAATATAGGTATTAAAGGGAACATCAAATTCGCGATCAGCCACCACAATGGAACGGTTTTTTAAATCCACCGAATCAATAGTTGTTTTAGCCTTTTTCCAGCTTGGATCTAGCTCCTGCTCTGCAGCCACTGCTGGTGTTACCAGCGGGTAAGCAACCAAACCCAAGATTAAAACTGCTGTATGTTTAATCATCTTCATTTTGCTATCCCTGCTTTATATTCCATCAACGGATTTCTCTCCATGGTGTCTGGCGATTGCGACCAGAGTCCTCGAGTATGGATTCAACTTTCCCTTTAGAGGTGGTGACATATTTTGATTCGGTGCGACCATCTGGGTGATTGATAATGCCTGGGCGTGAAAGTATGCCGGCATTTTTACGCTGGATTCCCGAGCCGTGAACAAAGTTATCTTTGCCATCACCGTCTATATCGCCAATATTGATCATGTCCGCATCGTTGAATTGGCGATCTTTATTGAAGTCAAAAACCGACTCATTTAAGCGCCCGCCGGTGACTGCATCTACTTCCATCAGCTAACTTGTACCCTCACCGGCACAGGGATCAGTAGAGGGCGTGACAGTGACGAAGATAACCCTACCGTCTCGAAGAGTTGGCGCCTGATGCACACGCTCACCTAGCTCTGGCAGGTCTATATACCAGCCAAGCTTTTCACTGGCATCTGGAGAGGAGCTCCCGTCATCCCAAATAATCGGGTATTTACTGACAACTCGCCCACGTAAATCTGTGGAGGCAGTGGCGTATTCGGTAATGGTCTGCTGCAACAATCTTGCGCGGGTAAAGCCATTAGCATTGTTCTCCATACGATCGAAGATGGCATAAAAGGTCTGTTGGCTCTGGTCGATTAAATCACTCTTACCTAAATATTGACCAGTACCAAAATAAATCACAAAGC
>Ga0307488_10005527_pt1 | contig 10437 bp, 10 predicted proteins | sample SB02metaG_FD_202248 | JGI IMG/M metagenome (GOLD analysis project Ga0307488, IMG submission 202248) | Sea-ice brine microbial communities from Beaufort Sea near Barrow, Alaska, United States - SB 0.2 | ecosystem: Environmental > Aquatic > Marine > Coastal | place: USA: Alaska | collected...
TCGGTCCCAGATATTTTGATAGATACCAACTACATTGTGAGGGCGAACAATATTATACCGAAGGCCATGCTGATCCCCTGCAATCTTAATGTCCATTTCCACTGCGTATTTTGCCACTCCATATGGATCTACAGGCTGTGGTGTCATCTCTTCCACAAATGGTGGCTCTTGGTTTCCGTAGACAGCCATAGAGGAAGTAAAGATCAACTTCGTATCGTGATTGATACAAGCGTTGATGACATTCATAGAGGCAATAACGTTGTTTTCGTAGTTATAGCGACGGATAAAGGGCGATAGTCCCTCAGCCGCATAGGCTGCAAAGTGAAAGCAAGCGACTGGTTTCTCTCGACTGAAAATCACGTTAAGAGCAGGGGCACTGTTGCATAGATCAATAGGAACGAACTCAAAACGCTCCGCTGTCGAATTAGGGAGATATTCCTTATATCCACCACTTAGGTTGTCAATTCCAATGACCCTATATCCCCTAGCGATTAGATATCTAGAGAAGTGACTACCCAGAAGACCCGCACATCCAGTAATTACTACCGTTTTCATTGAGGCTGCCCCTTCTGTTGCATAACTTGAGATCTACGTTGCTCCCAATTATTTCTTCGTTCACACAGTTGAATCATTTGATCATAAGCTATGTTGAAATCAAACGAGACACGCTGGTTCATGCCGTCAAAGGCCGCTGAGGATTCGTTGAAGTACATTCCTCCAGTAGAGTTAGTAGAAGAGCGATACGTCAAATCCCTCGTTAGACGAGACTCGAAGAAGGTGTTTAGCTTAGAAGGGTCTCCGAGGGCTTCGACAATAAGCCACTTAGCTAATTGCCCAGCGTCCACGTTCTCAATTTCACCAGCTTCAAGTCTTGGCTTAGGTTGATGCAACTTGGGCTGTGAGAACCAAGTCTGCTCAGGAGGCATGATCTCAAAGCTATCAAAGATCGCTTCCCACTTTTTACCGCTAATGTCCCACTGATAATGTTTCTCGAACTGCTTTCTAGTGTTGTCTCCAATTGCTTTTCTTTCTTCTTCAGTAGTTTCTTCAAAGAACTTAAAGAAGTATTGGGCGGCAACTTCATTGTCGGGAACGGCTCGTAAACAACCAGTCTCTAATTCTTTGTAGAGACCCGCTGGCTTGATTGGCTCACCGCCTAATTTACGAAGGACAGATTCCATAGCTGAATAGTCAGTCCCACAAACAGGAACTCCGCAAGCAGCGGCTTCCACTTGAGGCAACCCAAAGCCCTCGCAATTAGCGTATTGGGTAAACAGGTCAAACAGGTTGATAATGTCCGATAGCTGCTCATAAGATACTCCATTCTTAACGTTAGAAAGGGTTGATCCCCATTTTCCCGTGAATGGAGATTGAGCGACGGCACCCTTGAACAGAGAGGGAAAGGGCTTTTTGGTCTCTGGGCAGATGTAGGTGAATAGAACATGGGAAGCTAAATCGTGCTGTAGAATAAGCTCTGGAATGTCCCAACCTAGATCAGGATAAGAGGTGTGACAGTATAGATAGTAGTTTTTGTTGTCAGTGCTGTCTAGGAATTTTCTGAAAGCCTCAAAAAGGTCAGGATATAGCTTGCGTCGTTGATTACGCATCACTGTTCCTATGATCTTATAGCTAGGGTCGATTCCATATCCCAACTTGTGTGCAGCCTTGTCTTCAACTGGCTTGTAGGCTGGATGAGCGGAGGGTGGTGCAGAACCCCAATACTTAATCTTGTCTCCAGATTGATCCTTTAGCACTCCACCAGCCCAGTCTGAGTAGGTCAGGACGGCATCGGCACCCGCATATGTGGCTATCCACTGGCGGGCTTGAGGGCGAGCGTCAACAGTAGGCATGATGGCCCACTTGAAGTAATCCCTAAAGGGAGAACGCTCACCAAAGTCCAACATCCAGAAGTCTCTAATATCACAAACGATATCGGGCATGAAATCAAGGCAAACATGCTCAAAAATCCACTCTCCGAACTGGTTTGTTCCGCTAGACCCATAAACCTTCTGCTCTTCCTCAGATGAAACTGGCTCGCAATCTGTGTTTGGGGCTACCCCATAGTATTTCCAAGGGATATTGGCCGCTCTAGGGTCATTACGCTGGCCGTAAGATCCCATTTCAGCGATTTCGTACTTGCCGGTTCCGTGTAGGTAATTGAGGATTTCCCTTGTATATGTAGCATATCCAGTGTTTAAAAATGTGGCTTCTGAACAAAACAGCACTCGTTTTTTTCGCATGTTCTAAATCTTCCTTAGATGACTTTAGATGTGTTTTCAAAAATTTTAACCAACTGTGGGGACATATCGAACCTATTCGCGTTATGTTCAATAGACTTCGTTACAGGCTTTTTGTTTCTGAGTCAAATTATCCATTTTCCCCTATCCTTTTCCCATGATTCGAATAAACACAAGCACCAGCGAGAGTGGCACCTCTACTGGTATGAATATAATCGCAATGAATTTAGAAAAACCCTTCTTATCAGGGCCAACTCTTTCTTCTAGCTCTTCCCTTGATATTTTACTATTCCAAAGGGCTGACTCCATAGCTATGTCCGTTAGCTTTATATATGTCTCTAGGTTTAAGTAAAAATGCAAACAGCCCAACGCTAAATAGATATAGAATACTGTTAAAGGCTCCATATTTCTCTCTCCTTATTATAGTCTACGACGCTAGATATAGCAATCATATTTCATGAATTTTATCAACAATAAAGGAATTTCCCCTTTCCACTTCCCCGCAGAGCATTAGGTTGTTCCCCTCATACAAGATGTATTGATATTTCTCTCTCGTATCTGGAAAAACAATAACGCTATCCAATGCACAGGAGGCGTCCTCAACCGTAAGAAATGACATTACCTTACCAAGCTGCTTGCTGCCCTTCTTTTTAATCTTATGGTCAGCCATTCTTGTGACATTCGCTACAATGCAGATACCTTTCCCAAACTTGCCATTCATAATATCCTTACAGGTGGTATTAGAGGTGGATGTATCAACCTCATCAATCTTACTTAGAGAGATAGGGCACCCTAAGAACTTCTTCTCCATCTCCACGATCCAGCTAGGGTCGTCAGACAGGTCGTAAGGGGGATTTTCTAACATTTCAGACTCGTTCATTACGATTTGACTGCGGTTTGCATTGCTGCACCCACCGCCCATCTTTTTAACTGGAGACAGGTCTAAGAAGCAGTCTCTTAAAGTTTCCCACTTCTTCTCTGGATAACTCTTTACCGCCCACTTTACCTCCGCTTTAGTGAGTTCCTTGAAGATGAGGTATTCATACAGGGACTTATTCCTACTTATCCCTGTAGCCTTAGTGGAAAAGAAGCCTATAGAGCTTAACGCCTTGAAGGACGTAGAGTTGATCTTGGGGGCAAGATAGACCAAAACCTCTAGCCATGTGAACTTAGAGGGGCATTTGCCTAGCTCTTCCGACACCTCGCTAATTGCGGCTACAACCTTATCCCCCGTAACCCCCGTCATTCCCTTGATATCTTTAATCCCGAAATACACACCGTCGTCCTTGGACTCAAAATTCATTCCGAAAGAGGACAGCTTTGGAATTTTCACCTCAATGTCAAACATTTTAGCTTCGGAAACTAATTCGTACACCTCCTGATGAGGGTCTTGCTTGTCACCGGCGTGGTATAGGTAAGACGTGAAGAACTCACGGGTATGCTTTTGTTTGTACCAAGCGGACCAGTAGGAGTTCAGTGCGTAAGCAACGGCGTGGGACTTGTTGAATGAATATCGAGAGGACTTTTCAATCCAACTAAAGATTTCCTTAGCCAAGTCTTCATCTACAATCCCCGTCTCGGCACAGCCTTTGACGAACTGGTCGCTAATTTCAGCCATTAGTTTGGCCTTTTTCTTACCAATAGCCTTACGTAGGTTGTCCGCTTCCTGCTCGTCGAAGCCAGCAAGTTTAACAGCTATACGCATCGCCTGTTCTTGATAGACCAAAACCCCGTAGGTTGGCTTCAAGATATCCTCTAGGGACTCGTGGATATATGTGACAGGCTCTCTATTGTGTTTGCGGTCAACGAACCGTTGGGTCATGGATTTGCCCTCACTGATTGCCTTCAAACATCCGGGCCTTAGCAGTGCCATCAGTGCAGCCAGCTCTTCCATATTCTCCGGTGCGAGCTTCTTAGACCAAGACCTACCAAGGTTACTTTCCACCTGAAAAATACCCTTAGTTAAGCCGTCTTTGTAAAGTGCCCAAACTTCCCTGTCGTGTAAATCAATATTCATTTATTCCCCTTTTTAGCACTCGTCGTCATCATTGAACATTCCCGAACATACGTTTCCAATGACTGAGTATTCGCCCTTTTTGTCCATTGTTTCTGGGTCAAAGTTAAACACAAACCCAGTAGCATTTCCCCAGTGAAAGTCCTGATCAATATCTTCTTGCCACTCTACAGTGGAAGTCGAAGATCCAGACTTAACTATATCACCCTCATAAACGTCTATGCCGTTTTTGTCTTGAACTCCTATGAACTGCTGGATAACAATGTTTTTCATTAAACACGGAAGATTAGACCACTCTCCCGTCCCCCTCTCGTATACAGACACCCAGCAACCCTCTCCGCAGTCTTTCAGGGACAACTGAGGGTCTTCTTCACCCCAAGGGTCAAGCCAGCGTTTTTCCAGCTTGTGCCAAACTCTAAACTTGATCTTTCTCATACGAATAAGTTCCCATCTGCAAACGCCTTCTCGAACTTCATGTTTTGATACACGGCCCGTCTTGACTTTTGAAGTTTGATGAAAATATTGGCGGTATCTCGAACGTCCTGTAGGGCATCGTGGGCATTCTCGTCGGAGAGACCCATTAGGGCACGCATAGAGTCCAAGCTAATTGACTTGATACTTGGGTCGCCCTCTGTCCATAAACGCACGTCATCCATCACGTCGTACTTGTAAATCTGATGAAACAACTTTTGACAACCCCTCTTGTCGTCATAGGGTCCATATTCCGCACAAAGACGATTAACAATTGGCATGTCGTATCCAATGATATTATAACCGCATGGAATGGGTGCAAAGAAGGGCGTTCCTTTCCAGTTATATTTGTTTACAAAAGTGCAGAACTTCTTCCAGACGCCCCTTGGTAGAGGTGCCTTAGCAAGCTCTTCTCTCGTCTGCCCAGTGACCTTGAGTGCCCCCTCTTCGATAGGGTCAACTCCAGCGGCGATTGCCTTTTCGTCGTCAATGATGGGACGCATCATGCTGTTAAATGTGCCCTTGGGCTTGAAGTTCCTACCGTCGAGGGCCATTGCAGCAATCTGCGTTGGCTGACAACTGTTAGGGTTACGTCCACCTGTCTCAAAGTCGAATACAATAATATCTCTATTCATTGTTAAATATCTTTCTGTAAGTTTTCAACACAAGAAATTGTCCTTGAGATGTATCTAGCGACACTCTCGGTATAATAAAACCACTCTTTTTTACCAGCGGCTCTCCACTGTTCTAACTCTTGATGAATTGATTTTTCTAAACGGTCAGACCCATGAACGATGCCCAACGTTTGTATCTCTCCAGCGTTTGAAGACCTGTGAGATTTTATCCTCTTACTTGGGTCTCTGCTAGTTCCAATTTTCACTAGGGTCGTCGCTGGATGGAACAAAAAGTAAACGTAAGACCCTTTATATTCACGATAGGTACTCTCAAAATCCCACTTGTTATCGCTACAGAATCTTTTGTCACTACATTTTCGATGCCCACAGACTTTGCACAGCTTACGCCTAAAAATAGAATTAGAACAAAATTCTAAGACCTCCCTCTTTAAGAAGTAATTATTTCCAAAATTCCCTCGAACAACCGGTAGGACTTCCCCGAAAAAATCAGCTAAACATCCGTCCGTGTAGTCAGTAACGTACTCTTCTGCTTCTTCTAGTCTTATGATCTTGTATCCAGTGTGCTTGGAGAGAGTATCACAAGCGTCTAGTAGTGGGCTTCTACCAATGTCTGCCGTACAATAGGGAACGGAAATGTTAAAATCCTTCCCCGCAACTGTAGTTTGCACAACCGTGTGTGGGTCACAATCACATCCCTCTCTATAATGATCCACATAAAGATTATGTGACTCTGTATCAACAAGCATCTTTTTAGTTCTCCTAATTAAATTTAGCCGATTCATACTGTGATTTTGAAGGCAACATCCACGTTTCCGTTTCTATTACTTTGGAAACCTCGCAGGTCGCGGCTGGGTTCATTTTTGATAAGTCGTAGGATTCTTCAGACCAAATTCCATTCCCATCACCCTCAATGATCCAAATATTGCCTTGACCATTTTTACACCTGATCAAGAACAACCCAGAGACATTCGATTCACACTTTAGATACTCATACTCGTCGTCTGGCTCGCACGTTACTTCTACATAAGGGGGAATTCTCTTCACGGTTATCATTTCACTTACCCCTGTCGTAAATTTCCTGAGTAGTATATCCGCGACCCTTGAGCCTGTCGTATGCTTCGTTCGCCTCTCGAACCTTACTAGGGGTAGACTCTAAGGTAACATTAACCACAACAACAACAAATAAGATCACAACAACGATCCAAAAAATAATCTCAACGATCCCTAGCTCTTTATTTTTATTACTCATTTTAATTCTGTCCCCAATCAATTGAAGGAATACCATTTTCTATAGAGGTTCGTTCTACACTGAGAATTGTTCTTGAACCGTCAAAGTTTGAACAATCCCCCTCTATTACGAAGCTGACATCTCCGAAAGCTAAAGATGTCATCCTGTTAGTAAACATAAAGTTCTCGTTACTGTCGTGGTAATTAACCACCAATCTTCCGTCTTCACTGACAGTGTCTTCGCGGTCGTGATAGAAACAGTCACGTTTGTATCCAGCAGCTTTCATTTTTGGTAGATAACGTTCCTTCCACCACTCTATGAAGAAGTCTGAGGTCTCTTCGGGGTTTCCACAGCAAATGATAGCCGCACCGTCTCCGCAAGATTCACTTACTGAGAAGTAAAACCACTCCATGACATATTCTGCCCACGTACTATCAATCCTTATCAGATGAAGCATCTTACTCATCTATTAATTCCTTAACATACATCAATTTATCCAAAAGATTTATTGATAGAACATCGAACTTAATGTGCCCTAACGCTTCAAGGTCGTTCATTTCCAGTCCAGCAATCTTGTCCCCACCGCTCTTCTGATTTACCATAGGGCAAACCTCGTGGAGGGGAGAGGCAGATATAACAACGCCAGCAGCGTGCTTTCCTTGAGTCTTGAAGGTGCCCTCAATATCAATGGCTTGCTGGAAGTATTCAGCGTAGTCGCCCTTCAGCTCTCCATTTTCCTCAAGGTGACAGTAATCACGCAGCTCTTCAACGTTGTTTTCTAAAGCCCAGCGAATGATAGAGCGGTCCTCTTCATCCATTTGTTCAAGCTGGTCAGAGATTGCAGCTTCGTCCGGTATGTATCTGGTGATCTCATTCATTTCTCCAAAGCCACAGGCTTCGCTTATACGTAGAACTTCCTTGATGGCACTTCTGCCCTGAAGGCGACCGAAGGTACACATTTGACTAACATTTTCAGCTCCGTACCTCTCTTTTAACTGAGCGATGATCTCATCTCGTTTTCCACTTGGAACGTCCATGTCGATATCTGGGAGTGAAATATGATCCTCAGTATTTCGCCCAGCGTTATAGAAACGCTCGAAAAGTAGGTCGTATAAGATTGGGTCGATTAAGGTGATACCGACAAGGTAAGATATTAAGCACCCAGCGGCAGAGCCTCTACCGGGACCAACCATCCACCCTTGCTCTCGGCAGAAGTTGAGGATATCCCAAACGATCAAGAAGTACCCCGAAAGATCAGCTCCGTCGATGACTTTAAACTCTCGTTCGTATCTCTCTCTGTACTCATCCCTGTTGCTCTCTGTAATCCCTCCATTCAAAACCATACGATCCCAACCGTCAGAGCATAGTAACGCAAGGTAATCTCCCTCAACCATATCGCTTGGGCAGGGGAAGGACGGAAGCATTGGCTTATTCAAGATGTTGTAATTCTCTATCTTCTTGAAGATCTCACTAAAGATATCCATTTTAGGGTCATCAACAAGCATCTTTGCCGTTTCTTGTCGATCCTTTAGGTAGAAGTCGTTGGTCTCAAAGAATATTTGATTCTCAAAGACTTCTCTCTTCTTGGCAGACATGAGTTGCTTTACCTTCGGCAGAGTAGTCTTCATGCCGGAACACAGTAGAATTCTGTGTAAAGCCGCTTGAGCCTTTTCCGCATAGTACGTATCAGGAAAGGCGTCGGTTTTTTTGTAGAAATCTCCGCTGTCGCCAGAGATAGGAGAGAAAATCTCATCCTTTGCGACACAGATCATGTTGCCCTTATTAGATAGGCTAACAAGTAAATCCCTGTCTATGTCACCGTTGTCGTCTAGGGTAGAAACGATACGTATAAGTTCTAACCACCCGGACTTATTCTTTGCGAAGAGGGTGAACCTATCGAACGAGCAGCCAATGATAGGCTTCACGTCGTTGGCAACGCACGCCTGATAGAACGCCACAGCTCCAGAGAGGGACTTATAGTCAGCGATACCGCAGGCGGGGTAAGAGTTTTCTGAACACTTTTTAGCAAGCTCCCTTGGCTTTGAAAAGCCTTTTTGGAGAGAATAGTGCGTATAGTTGCATAGTGGGAACCACTTCATATTTTTTCCTTCTGAATCCTGTCCTGTTTACTCTTCTTATTATAGTCTGGAAATCGTCAATGTCAATGCTGTTTCTTAGAAAATATCCAGATTTCTCCAATCTAATAGATTACCTTCCTCCATTCTTCCTCAAAACGCTCTGGAGAGAACCTTGCGAGTAGATAGTCCCTGTTCTTCGCGACACTTACGGTCTCTTCGCACTCTCTAATCGCCCTCTCCCATTCTGAGGGGGTGGCACAGTAGGGAATTACTTTGTCTGAGTAGATGCCAATTCCAGCCCGATGAGAAATGGAAGGGATTCCGTTCACAATACTCTCAGCCACGGACAGTCCAAACGACTCATCGTAAGACGTAGAAAGAGAAAGTGAGCAGCTCTCAAATAGTGTCCGCATCTGTTCCTTATCTAAGTGCCCGTAATAGAGGACATTCTCAGGAGTAGAATTTTCTTTGTTGGAGAAATAGTGGTACTGATAGCCCACCTCGCTCAGTGGAAAACTCTCACGTTCTTTTGGATTCCAGCTTCCAGCGACATGAAAAGTGAAATCTGGCATTAGATCAACTATGCCCCTCAGTGTCTCCACGCCCTTATTATACTCTAGCCTATGATGCCACAGCACATTTCTTTTACATGGTGCCCTAATAAGACCCTTTGTTCTCTGAACCATTGGGGGAATGCAGACTCCATTGTAGTAATCGGCGGCAAACCCATCTATGAAGACGGAAACGTCTGGCGACATCTTCCCTATCAAGAACTCGTCGCTTCCCAACCTTAGACCTCCATGAGATAAGAAGACGATCTTCTTTTTTAGGGGGTTTTTCCAGATAAAATCTGGCAGGTAGTCCACGTTCTTATTTTCCAAGATAGTGCTAGGGTCATAAATCCAGTAGATCATAACGTCAGACTTTACGTATAGTTCATATAGCTCGTCAACGCTATAGCCGCGATCTATCCCTAGCCTTGCCCCTCTAGGCTCATTGCTCCCTAGAGAAAATATCCCCGTTATTTCTTTACTGAAACATTTAATGAAGTCTTCCAGCCAAACAGTAGAGCCTCCACTGGCTAGCTGATTAAACACTATTCCTATGCGGTTCTCTTTAAACTTATTCGTTACCACGGGTTTTTCGTGAGGTTTAGTTATCTCGTCAATAACTTCAGGCAGCTCTTGCTTGAACCAAGAGAACAGTTCAGGCTCAGACTTGGTGAAGTCTCCACATTCTATTTGACGTAGTAGAAATTCACGAAACTCTGGAATCTTCCTTAGCCCGTTGACATGTATGAAGTTAGCTTCTGGTAAGTTGTACCAAAACACATCCTTCAATACATATTCGAGGTTCCACTCTTTGCCTAGAGGGTTAAACTTTTCCGCTGGAAGAATTAGCGTCAAATAGCTCTGATCGAAACACCAGTAGTTAGGGTATTTCTTTGCGGGCTGCTTATAGTAATCGGCACAACTCTGAGGTATCATCATGACACCCCCGTTAATCATGGAGTTTGCTGTGAACTTTCCGTTGTTAAGCAGTCTCTCTCTCGACTCTCCGTCGCAATGCTTGTAGACAAGTCTTTCATGTTGTCTCTGAATCCAGTCCGTGGAATCTGTGTCTTCCCACGTTTCGTATTCGTCATATGCAGAGATCTTATCGTCTGGAGTTGCCCTGAATAGGTTGGGAGAGTTGGGACTGACTAGAACGTCACAGTCCAGATATAGGGTTTTTTCATAAGTAGAGGAAACGTTGTGTAACCTGTACTTATTAG
>Ga0307488_10005528_pt1 | contig 10435 bp, 13 predicted proteins | sample SB02metaG_FD_202248 | JGI IMG/M metagenome (GOLD analysis project Ga0307488, IMG submission 202248) | Sea-ice brine microbial communities from Beaufort Sea near Barrow, Alaska, United States - SB 0.2 | ecosystem: Environmental > Aquatic > Marine > Coastal | place: USA: Alaska | collected...
GCGGCGGCCGGGGGCATGCAGCGGCGGCGGGGTCACACCCGCCACGCAGCCCGCCCCGCCCAGGGCCGCGACTTGCTTGCAGCCGCGGAGGTCCCATCCCCCGCCGCCGCGCACGGATCCACCGCCTCCATGCTGTCCAACGTGCAGGGCCGCCTGCATTTTTAGGGTTTAGGGTTAAGGTTTAGGGTTAAGGTTTAGGGTTTATGGTTTAGGGTTCAGGGTGCAGGGTGCAGGGTTTAGGGTAGTCGCATCAGACGATGCCACGATGCCAATATGACAAAATGCATGAATCTATTGGCAAACTCGATCGACTTTAATCGAGTTTGATAGACTTTAAAGGTATATACCCGACTTTTGCCCTGCTGTGATTGGTCAAGAGCATGACTTTTACCTCTGGACCAATCACAGCAGGGATCATGCTCTGGACCAATCACAGCAGGGCAAAAGTCGGGTAGTAACCTTCAAAGTCAATCCAAAGTCGATCGAGTTTGCCAATAGATTCATGCATTTTGTCATACGCAAGAAACGTGGATGACGCGGCAGGCCAAGCACTGATGCTCGCCGCGTCGCATGATGTTGTTGACTCAAACGGGGGCCAGGGCCAGGGCGAAAGCTTGGTGCCTCCGCACACACGCGGAATCGTGTCTCTCCCTCATTGACTCAAGACACCAGAACCTAGGGTTGTGTTGGACGACATGGCACGGCGCGGTGGCACATTTAGCTCGGCATCGTTCACGTTATTTCCTTAGCCCCACCCGCGTGCTCCAGATGCTGGTGCCCTCCTGCGTGCTCCAGATGCCGTGGTGGCTCTCGTCCTCAGTGCTCCAGATGCTGTGGGCATCGCACCCGTCCCGCCTCGCCATAGTGCAGGGCCGCACCCTCGCTCCCTTATCCAGCTTAAACTCAGTGTCGGAAGGACATGTCCTTTTTATCTCCTCGAGATCGAGGGTCTATTGACTCAAGGATCGCGACCCGGTCGGACTTTTGGCGAGTCGGTCAGTGGGATTCTCGAAATGGACTCTTCTGATTGGTCCAGTGGGATTCGACATCATGTCTTCGATACCAGATCCGACACTGAGTTTAACTCAACACCATCCAGGTGCCAAGCAGGCATGCGATATAAGGAGTGGTCTCCACCGGGAACGGCTGCGGCTGGCAGTTACGCTGAAACGGGAACGAGTCGAGGACCCGCCAAATTATCGAAGGTGTTGTCTTCGTCGGCGTCGTCCGAGTCCTCGGTGTCGTCCGTGTCGTCCGCCGCCGGGTTCGTGCACGCCATGTTAGCGATGACCAGCGCGGCGCTTCTGGCCTCCGCCGCCGACGCCGCCACTGACCGCGGGTCCGCCCAGTGAATAAGGTCAAGCGTATAATCATCGACAACAAGACGTCAGAACAACAATGTGGGCCAACGACCAGGGAGATTGGGCGAAAGCCTGTGCCTCTTTGTACACGCGAAACAAAGCCTCCCTCTCTATACCCGCCAGATCACGATAGCCGTGTCTGCTGAGGACGACGTTAACGTCGAAGCAAGAGGGTTTACAGCGCGGTGTATGGCATGGCGAATGGCGAGCCGGGACTACTGACAGCGAGTGCCCGTCTAATAGTGATTTCGACATTCTCAGATCGTCGCTTTTCCGTATGGGCAAAATGGGGGGGGGTCCCGTAACGGGACCCCCCCGGACCGACCACTTCCGTTCCGGCCGGACATTCGGACGAGTTACAACTCCTGGATCAGATCCCCTTTTGACGAGTCATAACTCCCGAACTCATTTCACTAAACGACAGGGGGATTTTGTCAGTAGGATGTGCTCAACTATCCTCACCAGCTGCAGCGGCGGCGCGGCATGGGGCGGGACATGTCGAACCCGTCACTCCGCCGAGCCGGCAGCCCCGGCCGCCCGAAGTTGTTCAGGACCGCGTGCTAGGGCCGAGCGTGACCATATGATGACATCAGACATGGGTGCTAGGGCGATAGCCTGGTGCCTCCTTATACACACGGAAGCTGCTCTCTCTGCCATTTGACATAATAAACGAGGGCCAGCCAGTGTGGTGACTGCGGGTAAGTATTCCTCGCCACACAGTCCTGTGCCGTGTAACTGTAACTCAAGAAGCGGGGCTCCGCAAACGAGGTGCATGGTGCGGCTCGTGACAGGCATTGTTGACGGCTCCCGGCCTCGTCCATCCCGTCAGTGCCGGCGGCAGACTCCGAGCCTCCGGCGGCGCCGCCGGGTGCGTATGCGGATCCCGTGGAGTCGCGCGATAAGTCGAGCACCGCCAAGGTGTAGCGGCGCAAGTTGGATTTGAAAGCAAAAATTGAAAAGCAGTTAATCATATGTTAGTTTCAAGCGCCCGGATTTGATAGGATCATAGGGTTTGATAGGGTTATCCTGCACCGCCCCGCCGAGGTGTTGGCGGAGCAGTTGGAGAACCGCCGCATCCCCAGCCACCGTACAGGGTCCGGCAACCAAGGTGACAAGACGTTATCGGGATATCGATATGGGGAGTGAAGGTGTTGGTGGGCTGACTGACAGGCAAAAAGGGGCACGGTGTGGAGCGGGGGGTGGATGTGGCGGTGAGGAGACGGGTGACAAGGGTCCAGGTGAGGGTGGAGTGGCGAGTAACGCCGGTCAGGAGAATTGTGAGAAGGGGCCAGGTGTGGAGCGGGAAGTGTGGAGTGACGGGCCTGGGCCTGGGCCCAGAGTGACAAGATATGATCCGAGATCGATATGGGAGATCGATATGGGAGATCGATATGGGAGATCGGACATCTGTGAGATATCGATAGGGATATCGATATGGCACATGGATCATCGATATGGGATGAGGCATATCGATATGGTCATCTGCCATATCGATATGGTCATCCCGCATATCGATTTGGGATATGGGCCAATGATATGGGAGATGACCGTATCAAAATGGTCATCTCCCATATCGACATGGGATATCTTGTCACTCTGCCTGGGCCCTGCCGCCGCGTGCCGTCTAGCACGCCGTCCATGGCCGTCGCAGCGCGCGAACTCTGCCTCCGCGGCCTCCGCTCCGCATACTGCGCCTGCGCCTCCACGTCGGCCGATGGACCCCTCATGTGCCGCCCGGCGGACCCGCGAGCCTCAGCCGTGCCGGCCCTCCCGGCCTTCTGACCCTGGACGTGCCAGGGCGCCGCGGGCCACGTGCTGCTCTTCTCGCACGGCCCCCCGCCGCCGGGGCCGGGCGCCTCAGGCAGTGTGCTGTTCTCGTTCCATGGTGTGTTCTCGTCGGAAACCACGGACGTCACACCGCTCTTCATCCTGATGAACTTGAGCGACACCCCGTCGGCGTCGGCGGCGCTAGCGGGGACGGGGAGGGCGGCGGCGGGGGTTGGGGACCGGCCGCCGGGGGCCACCCGCCCGAGGAACACCCCGCGGATCGTCGCGGACCAGCGGCGCACCCTGCTGGGGGCGGTGGTCAAGGACATGTGTACATTCCTCGCCGCGTCATACGCTGCCATAGTCAAGACTCGAGGGTCGAAAGTGTGCTGGTAGTGTGAGTGTGTGTGTGTGTGCGGGCGTGTGAGAGTGCAAGACGCTTCCGCGTGTATGATAAGGCACCTAGCACTGGGCTTTCGTCCTGGCTCCCGTGTGGGTCTAAAGTGCAATGAATGACGTGGCGGGCGGTCTAAAGGGGTGATGTGTCCTCACCCTCGATGTTCTTCCCTAGCATATCCCCACCGCCGCCCCCGCCATCGGCAGCTTGGGACAGGCCGGGGACGCCTCGGGACGCCGTGCTCCAACGGCGCGCCATGGAGGGGTCGGCAATCAGGGACAGATATCACATTGCTCGCCTCGTCAGAGCCTGCCAGCTTAACGCAATTCACGACTATTGTGATGAATGTAGGATGTTGACTAGGGGCTTACACTCGTCCACTTTTCGGCTTGACATGAGCACTTATACCCTATAGTGGGATATGTTGGGTGTACTGCGTAATTTGGTTTCAGTGACAAAGACGTCTCAGGTTGAGCTGAGAAGTGGACGGTTGGAACCCCCTGATGTATGTTGACGTGGCGGGCGATGTGTTCCGGGCCCGACCCTTGGGTTGCGGCTGTGACACGCGCGGGAGGCGGACCTCCGCGGCCAGGGCGGGCGGAAGCTCGAACCTCGCGTAGTCCGCCGCCACCGCCGCCAGCACCGTGCTCAGGAACCGCACGTACTCGTCGACCTCCACGCTGCTGCACCACTCGGGCCAGGGCCGGGAACTACAACACCGCTCGCCACGTCACAGGATGGCATTCCACACATGACACGGGTGTTAAGGTGCGAGTCGAGGACGTGGCATGCATTGGCTTGGCAGATATTGCTCGCCAACGTCATATGATAAGATTTTGTTGTAGTCAAGAAACGAGGGTTCAAACTGCGTTGGGTGACGATGGGCCGAAGCCAGCAGGTGATGACAATGTTCGCGTCGTCGCAACATGCCGTTTGGCTCAAGAAGCGGGGGTGCAAAGTGTGATGGATGACGTGGGAGGCTCCGCATTATGTACTCAGCCTTCAGCCCTGCCACATCGGCGACTTCGAAAATGGACTCTTGGAATCGCTTCCTGGAGACGATGGTGCCGTATTGTAGTGACGCAACTTGAAGTTGACAGCAGCACTTGAAAGCAGTTTAATATGATATTACCACACTGCCAAGCGCTGACACCATATGCGCTGTCAGCACGGGTTGTGATATTGTCGACATGCACCGCCCTACCGTAGCCGCAGTCCCGCTCGTAGTCGCGCGTCAGCTGCCCCTCGTCCACCTCGGCGCCTGGGGACACCGCCTTGCAGCAGGGGATTACACTCGTCCACTTATCAGCTCAACCTGAACCGTCTTTGTCGCTGAAATACACTGAAACCACCTGACATGTTCCTCAAAAGCTGCTTACGTTGAGCCGAAAAGTGGAGAGGCGTAAGCCCCTGCCTTGCACACCAGGTAGATGACGCGGAAGTACTCCAGCTTGCTCACGGACACCCCCTTGCAGGAGGGTCATTCAGAACCAGCACTCGTCGAACCGATATACTAGTACATGGACGTGCCCGCAAAACCCAAATTCAGGGGAAATGCTTATAACGATGCGCAGAAGGGGAAGAGAGCAGGAATCTCAACGTCGGTCGAGAGCTTGTTCGCATACAGAGGAATGTCGGTGGTGTACGGTGTTCTCAATAGCCCCCCTGCCTCGTCGGTGCGATGCGTGGCGTCCTTCACCACCAGCGCCCACCACCAGGGGCTTACATTCGTCCACTTTTCGGCTCAACTTGAGCGCACTCTGTGGGATAGGGGTGCATTGAGGGGTTGTGTAGGGGGTGCTTAGGAGGTGTCAGGGGGCAGAAAAGAGTATCAGGGCATGCTTAGGGTGTATTTTGTGTCCGAAATGGTTCACGTTGAGCTGAAAAGTGGACGAGTGTAAGCCCCTGCCCACCACCGCTCCAGCTGCTCGAGAACCCGCGGATGCTCGCGCAGCTTCAGGCGCTTCTTGCGCGCAGCCTTGGTGTACGCCTTGAGGTCGCCCTGCTTCGCCAGCGGCGTCGCCATCAGCGTGCGCCAGTCGCCACTGGTCACGATGTTGAGCTCGGCCGCTTTCGCCGCCGCCTCCTAGTAGGGGCTTGCATCGCGCCAGTTCCGTTTTCAGCTCAGTTGTTGAATTCAATCTTCGGTTCGAGTTAGTGAGGGGGAGCGATGCGCCTCCACGGGTGCCCCCCGCGCCGCCGCCAGTGGATTCAGGGACAATCCAGCGCACATCGACGTTACAAGGGACGAGTGTCGGGCCCCGCCTCGCGCGCATCCTTCGCGAACGAGCCTTCGCGTACGAACGGCAGAGAGTCAGCCCTGATGAGGCTCTTGGGGGCCACAGCAGCATTCGAGATTCGACGGGATGCGACCACCACCCGGACGGCGCCCGCCAGCGAGGTGCGCGAGGGGTAGGCGCCCGGCGCGCTATGCCGCCGCGACCGCGGTGACACCGCTGCATCGATCTCGTCGCGCATGCTCGTCGTTGCCTGCGTCGTGCGGAGGCTTGTGGCTTAGTGGCGGGGACTGGCATTCAACAAGTGCACTTTGACTTTTCAGATCCCGCGGCCGCTGCTTGCGAATCGTCCCAATCGGGACGAGAATCCAATTTTGTCTCTTTCAGCCGTATCGTGTAAATGTTAACTTTGGCCTCACTGTCAGACTGTCATATTGCCGCGCCACGTCTTGGTCTGCAACTTGCGCCGAAGAAGTGGAACGTCGCAATTACGTAGCTAACATGGTCGGTTGCCCTAGCAGTGAAACCTCATTGTTCACACCCGAGCGGAGGCTCAAGCGCTCAACATCCGGGTACGTTCGTATCCGCCCGCTTGCACAGCGCATGACTCAGTGGCATGGCGCGTCCGGTCCGTCACTCACACATGTCACCTCTACATCTGTGTGAGGTTCGGCACGCATCCATCTTCAACCATAACGGGGGCCCTGGGCGAAAGCCTGGCAAGGGGTGTAAGGAGAATAACAGAATGACAAGATATGGAGGATCGATCTCCAGGATGACCATGAATCCTGTCATCCTGTCGTTTTGAGGATGACCTTATCATCCCAAATAAAGCCTTAGAATCCTGAGGACGAAACCCCAAAATTCCTGTCATCTTGTCATCCTGTCGGTCAACCGGACAGTATGACCAGATCATATCTTGTCACTCTGGAGAATAAGCATTGAAGTTGCTACAAGACGAACGTTTGGGGCGATAAGGCGACGCTGCAGCAGTCATTTTGCTCATACGGTTTCTCAAAGCCGAACGCCTTGTCGGACAAGGTGTTCTGCAGGATTCGTGTACAAAATGGGTCTGAACCCTGAGAACAAACGCCTTTCTCACTGTATTAGTCCCACTGCCAGATTCTCCTTACACCCCCTGTTTGGTGCCTCCTGATACACACGGAAGCATCTCCCTCTGCAACTATTGGAATCGCGGAGCCGCGTCTGTGGCAAAACAGGGTACCCCACCGGTACGGCCTGACTGTTTGATTATAGTGTACCGGCATACGCCAACGGTACGGCCGGAATGTTTGATCAAAGTGTAGCGATATGCGCCAACGGTACGGCCTGACTGTTTGCTGATAGTGTACCAGTATGCGCCACTGGTATGGCTTGATTGTTTGCTCATAGTGTACCGGTATACGCCACCGGCACGGCCTGACTGTTTTCTCATAGCGCACCGGTATACGCCACCGGTACGGCTTGACTGTTTGCTCACAGTGTACCGGCACACGCCACCGGTACGGCCCCACTGTGTACCTGTATGCGCCACCGGTACGGCCTGACTGTTTGCTCATAGTGTACCGGTATATGCCACCGGTACGGCCTGACCGTTTGCTTATAGTGTACCTGTATATGCCACCGGTACGCCCTGCCTGATTGCTCATTGTGTACCCATACACGCCACCGGTACGGCCTGACCGTTAGCTCATAGTGTACCCATACACGCCACCGATACGGCCTGACTGTTTGCTCGTAGTGTACCGGAATACGCCACCGGTGCGGCCTGACTGTTTGCTCATAGTGTACTGGTATGCGCCACCGGTGCTACCTGACTGTTTGCTCATAATGTACCGGTATTCGTCACCGGTACGGCATAAATGTTTGCTCATAGTGTACCGGTATACGCCACCGGTGCGGCCTGACGGTTTGCTCACATGTGTATCGGTAAACGCCACCGGTACGGCCTGATTATTTGATCATAGTGTACCGGTATACGCCACCGGTACGGAGGGACTGTTTGCTCATAGTGTACCGGTATAAGCCACCGATACGGCCAGACTATGTGCTCATAGTGTACCGGTATATGCCACCAGTTCAGCCTGTCTGTTTGCTCATAGTGTACCGGTATACGCCACCAGTACCGCGGCCTGACTGTTTGCTCATAGTGTACTGTGTGGATGCAGGAAGTCCGTGTTGAGTGTATCCTGAAACAGTGGGCTTCGGCATCTTACAACGCCGCCGTCTTGTCCTGAAGTGTAGTGGTTATCTCGCCCCTGCCGCTGACTAATTTCCGGCGTCGGCAGACAGCGACGCGTTCACGTGCGGGCGCAGGTGTGTCGAGTCGTGCGCGGAGGAATTCAACAGTTTTGGGGCTCTGAATTCACCGTCTTGAAGGGGGATGACCCACCCCAACATTAAGTCATTAACAGTGTTACGAGTAGCTCTACTGCCCCTGCAGAAGAGTGGGGTGGGGCGAGGGACGAGTCGGATCGGCGAGTCGGTCTAAAATCGAATGGGCAAAATCTGGCAAGGTGACCGATGACACAAACCCTAAACTGATAAACTAAAGAGCAACCCTAAACCCAAAACTCTATTTCCGTGCAGCGTCATTCCCATTTGGGCATCCTGGGGCCGGGGACGGGGCAGTGTGAGCGACCAAGCGGAGGGTACGCTAGTTCCTCACCCCTTAGCGCGGACCAAGGCGCATCCCGAAGAGACCAGCCGCGTCAGTCGCGCTCTCAGCGGCGGCCGCCGGGTGCTCCCCTACTTGCCTGGGTCTCCATTTCATAGGGGGCCGAAGCGAACAGCTGGCGCTGCGTGAGTGGGTGTCGCCACTACTGCAAGAATGGCCGCCAACATCGGCCGAGGGGGGGGACTCTCCCTGAGCATGAAGGTACGCTCCGTCGTTAACCTCCGCTCGCAGCGCGCTCCACGTTGCAACGCGCGCTCAGATGTTGCTCGCATTCGTGGCACCGCTGGCGTTGAAGCTGGCATGCCAGGGTCTCGTTGAGCGTTGATGGGTCGTGGTCGATTGACCCGTTTAGGTTGACCGCAGCTGTGGGGGTGACGGTGGTGATTCCGCGCGTTGCGCTGAACCCGGGTTGCCGCCGTGTGGGTCGCAGGGTCAGACCAGCGAGGTGGAGACGCAGCTGGCGGAGCTGCACCGCAAGTACCGCATCATGGAGGCACGTTCACTCCCCGCTGCCGCAACGCCGCCCGGCCACCCACCCCACCCCGGCCACCCAAGTTTTACACCACTTTTACCATTCCCAGAACGTCACGGCGACTCTCACACCGCTGGGCACCGCCCCGCTGTACGAGTGCCGGTACGCCCTTGCGCAAGTGCTCGGGTGCCGCCTGCGTGCACTGCACGTGCTCCTCGGGGGCTCGGGCCCGGGCGCCCTCCCCGCTCCATCACTGTTTGCTCATAGTGTACCTTCGCTCCCGACTGTGGGCTTGGTAGCCCTCCCCCCGCCCCATGCCCCGTGACTGTTTGCTCGTATTGTACCGGCGGACCGCACAGGCTGACCGTGTACACCTCGTGTGTGTGCCACCAATCACCAGGGTAACCGCAAGTCGTACAGCGAGGACTCGCAGAACCACATCCGGCGGCAGCGGGAGACCATCGAGAAGCTCAAGGCAGGGGCTTACGCTCGTTCACTTTTCAGCTCAACTTGAGCCGTGTCTGACACACACAAAACACCCTACACACCCTAAACACCCCCTAACACCCCCTTAATTGGCTACACAATCCCTCCGCGAACCCCTAACCCATATGAACCGCTCAAGTTGATTTGAGAAGTGAACGAGTGTAAGCCCCTAGCTCAAGGCGGACAACCAGGCGCTGAAGAACGAGATGGCGCTGGAGCTCAAGGCAGGGGCTTACACTCGTTCCCGTTTCCGCTCAACTTGAGCTTGCTTTGCCCCTTACCGCTCAGCTTAAGCTCACTTTGTTCCCGATATGACTCAAATTGACCCGGGGCTATGTCCCAAGGTGCTCAAGTTGAGCTCGAACGTGAGCAATGTGCTCCCGAAGGTCCTCAAGTTGAGCTGAGAAGTGAACGAGTGTAAGCCCCTGGGTGAAGGACGCCGCCCTGGCGCCGCAGCCCACCGTGCAGGCGGAGATCACCAAGCTCCAGGACACGGCGGATCTGTTCACGCGCAAGATTGAGATCGAGCGGCGGCGCGTGGAGGCGGGGCCGCCGCTTTGTACCAAAAATATAGTTCTCATCAGGGGCTTACACTTGTCCGCTTTTCAGCTCAACCTGAGCCGCTTCTGACACAAAATACACCCTAGACACCCCCTAATACCCCCTCACACACCCTCCACACCCCCTGGACAACCCCTAAATGTACCCCCTATCCCGCAGAAAGTGCTTAAGTTGAGCCGAATAGTGGACGAGTGTAAGCCCCTGGTGTGGAGGACCTGGACCACCACCTACAGCTGTCGGACCTCAAGATCCTGGAGCAGCGGCGGGCCATGGGCAGGGGCTTACCCTCGTCCACTTTTCAGCTCAACCTGAGCCATTTCTGAAACCAAAACTCACCCTGCACACCCACCTCCTGACACCCCCTATTACCCCTGACACCCCCTCAACAGATACCCCTTTTACCCCTAAATAGATACTCCTTAAATACATACCCCCTGTTACCCCTGATACCCCCTAAATAACCCGTAAACGCAACCC
>Ga0307488_10005529_pt1 | contig 10433 bp, 5 predicted proteins | sample SB02metaG_FD_202248 | JGI IMG/M metagenome (GOLD analysis project Ga0307488, IMG submission 202248) | Sea-ice brine microbial communities from Beaufort Sea near Barrow, Alaska, United States - SB 0.2 | ecosystem: Environmental > Aquatic > Marine > Coastal | place: USA: Alaska | collected 2017-05-06
GGGGGATAGCCTTTATTGAGGTTGCGAACAAAGGTACTAGGATGAATACCAAGTATTTTTGATTTTTCAGATATAGATAACTCTAGTACACTAGCTGCTTTATCAAATGCTTTCATAAGTAAACTTGCACTATCTTTCACTTGTTTTGTCATATAAGCCTAGCTATTTTTTCTATTTAGAGTTAACTACGAAAAACCAATAATGTTCTTTAATTGAGCTTAGTTTACTAACCTCAACAGTATCAGTAAAGAACTACAAAGCTTGATGGTTACCTAGTTCCCTTTAGCTGACTGTAAAATCCTGACACTTTAACTAATTCATCTCCGCTTAGCGCACCAAGATAACATTAGCACTAACAAATATTAGTGCCCAAAAATGAAGTCACTTGTGGGATTGGGTTCAATCGTCACTTATGCCACAAAGCAAACCTAATTTCGCATTGAATTCACCACAACCAATAGTCCGCTTGGCCACCAAAGCGGTCATACACTTTGGAATTATTAACGATCACTTTGTGCGCTTAGTTGACGTTAACTACTGGTTATTCTTTAAGTCAACTGATAGCCATTACCTGACATTAGTTTTTGAGTTAATAACAGCAGATCAGAGATTCTAAAACTTCCTTTTTCATTCAAAATTCACATCCATTCACAACTAAAATTATGACTAAAACTTTTGCATGGCGTTAGATCTCAAATCCCCAAAGCAGACATTGGAATTATTTAAGTTTTGAATAAATATAGAGTATTAAGTCTAAGGCACTAACGCCCCATAGCACCATACAAAGGTAGGTTTATATTAGCAAAAGATTACTCTCTAATTAAAAACATAAGGTTTATGACTGTTTTGAGGAGGTAAAATAAACGGTATTTGTTCATTCAACTTCATGAATTCATTTAAGGTAAGTGGCAAGGATTTTGATGATACATAGCTAATACAAGAAATTCCTCTCCTATTTTAAGCGACTTATATCGCACTATTTAGATTAGTAATATCGGTTAAGTTAATAGCATCATATCGGGTTTCGGGTTTCGGTTTGCCAAAATAATATCCTTGAAATACATCACAACCAAGCTGGGTTAAGAACTGAACTTGATTTAAGTTTTCAACACCCTCAGCGATAACAATCATCCCTAGAGTATGTGCTAAATCAATGATTGCTTTGATAATTAAATCGGTACCTTTATCAGTATTAATCGCTCTAACAAAAGAGAGGTCTATCTTGATGGTATCAATAGGCAATTTTTGTAAATAACTCAGTGAAGAATAACCCGTACCGAAGTCATCAATCGAAATTTTAACGCCTAACTCATGAATGTCGTTTAATAATGTAGTGGCATATTCCTTGTTTTCCATCAATGCTGTTTCTGTCACCTCAAGCTCGAGTAAACTTGGTGCAAGCCCTGAACTTGTTAGGTTTTTTTTGAGAGTATTAATAAAGTCTTTACTTGTTAATTGTTTTACCGAAACGTTTACCGCCATTGATTTTTGTAAGTGAGGTGCATTATTTTTATTCCAAAGTACAGCTTGCTCAATAGCCTGTTTCAATACCCAATTGCCGATAGTGATAATTTGCCCGGTATCTTCTGCGATAGGAATAAACTTATCTGGACCTATGACTCCTATTTTCCCACTGTTCCAGCGTAATAACGCTTCCATTCCTATAATGACATTGGATTTAACATCGACCTTAGGTTGGTAATGCAATTCAAATTCATTATTTTCAATAGCATGGTGTAAACCTTGTACTATCGATAAACGCATCAACATTTTCTGCTGCATTTCAGCATTATAAAACTGAAAACCATTACGAGCTTCTTTGGCTTTATACATGGCGATATCTGCTGATTTATTTAATTCAGCACAGCTTTCACCGCAGCTAGGGTAAGTGGCAATACCTATGCTGGCTGTCGTTCGTATTTCATCATCAAGATATTTAGTAATAACATTAATTTTCTTTAATATTTCTTGGGCGACGACTCCGGCATCTTCAGAACAAGTAATCGTTGACAAAATAATGGCAAATTCATCCCCGCCCATACGTGCAACAATATCACTATTACGCAAGCAATCCTTTATATTATTAGCAACAGATTTTAATAATATGTCACCCGCATCATGACCTAAGGTATCGTTGATTTCTTTAAAATTATCAAGATCTAAAAATAAAATGGCAAAGATACTTTTATTTCGAACCGCCGAATTAAGTACCGATAATTCGTAACTTTGAAAGTGAGCCCGGTTAGGTAATTTAGTTAAGGTATCAGTTGTCGCTAATCGATACATTTCATCGTGGGCGGCATTCAAATCTAGAAATATTTTTACTTTACTGATTAATATATGTGATGAAATGGGTTTTATTAGGTAGTCTACCGCCCCAGTATCGTATCCCTGTTTTACAAAAATTTCATCCTTATTAACCGCCGTAAGGAATATAACGGGTATGTGTTTATAGTTATCATTTGAATGTATGCAGGTCACGGCTTCAAAGCCGCTCATATTAGGTAAGTTTACATCCATTAAAATTAAGAAAAAACTGTGGTTTACCACCGCTTTTAACGCGTCTTCACCAGACTCGACCGTAATAATATTGATGTCTAATTCTTGTAATATACGTTTAGTTGAATGCAAGTTTTTAGGGTTGTCATCTACAACAAGCAAATTTGGTCGTGGCGCTTGTGCCTTACCATCAATGTTATGGACCATTGCAACATTCCTTAAGGTATTGACCAATTTTATCAATCGATAACACGTGATCGGCTCCTGCAATTGTTATTGCTCGCTCAGGCATGGTAGAAAACCCTGCGGTAGCAGGGTTTTCTACTATGGCTAGTCCACCTAATTCTCTAACTTTCTTTAAACCATTACTGCCATCATAATTGGCACCGGTAAGAATAACGGCAATTAATTTATTTTTAAAAACATCGGCAGCACTTTCAAACAACACATCAATAGAGGGACGGGAATATTCCACTTTAGGATCACGTGATAGTGAAAAGCTTTTATCTGCCTCTATTTGCAGGTGGTATCCTGATGGGGCAACATAAATGGTTTGTGGTTTAATCACTTCATTAAACTCAACGTCTTTTACTTGCGTTGTAGTCATGTTATTTAACAGGTTTGATAACATATTTTCGTGCTCGTCTTGTCGATGTTGTACAATAATGACAGGGGTTTTTAACGATTGATCAAAGTGAGGTAAAATACGATTTAATGCTTGTAAACCTCCAGCAGAAACACCAATAACAATAGCTTCGTAGTTGTTCATGTTATCTCACTTGATAAATTCTTGCTTTACTAGAAACCGCAGTAAGTTTAGAATTTATTTCCGAATAATCAATACTTTCTTTATCACCTAATAGTAAAACCCCTCTCGGCATTAAGCTGTCATAAAACAAGGTAAATACGCGGTTTTGTAAGGTTTTATTAAAATATATCAGTACATTGCGGCATATTATTAGATTCATTTCACCAAATGCTTGATCAACCCCCATATTATGATGACTAAAGGTAATGCGTTCAGTTAATTCACGACTAAATTTGGCTACATCGTATTTAACATCGTAATATTCTGATAACGAATATTTACCCCCCGCATCTAGGTAATTTTTACTATAACGTTGCATCTTTTCAAGTGGATAAATGCCTTTTTTAGCAATATCCAAAGAATGATTGTTAAAGTCTGTGGCGTAAATACGAGAATATTTAAGTAGACCTTCTTCTTTAAGTAATATTGCCATGGAGTAAACTTCTTCACCAGTAGCACAGCCGGCATGCCAGATATTAATTTGTGGGTGAATGCGCAACTGCGGAATGATTTTTTCTTTAAATATCTTAAAAACCCATGGGTCACGAAACATATCAGTTACTGTGACCGACATACCTTTTAGGAATTTATCCAAAAAGTTATCTTGATATAATATTTTAGGTATCAACTCAGAAATATGCTTGCAATTACAGGCGCTAGCGAGGTTTTGAATTCTTCGTTTAATACTCGCACGCGAGTAATCCTTAAAATTGTAACCGTAACATTTATCAATTAATTCAAGTATGGTATCTAACTCAAATTCTTCTATATCATGCGGGTTCATTTTTTAAATAACCAGACTTTTAACATGGAACATAACTTGTCAAAATCAATCGGTTTAGTGAGGTAGTCAGTTGCCCCTGCTTGAATGCATTTGGCGCGATCTTGCGGCATGGCTTTAGCTGTTAAGGCTATAATAGGCACATCTTTATAAAGGGGGTCTTGTCTTATTTTTTTCATTGCCTCATAGCCGTCCATCACTGGCATCATAATATCCATTAATATTAGTTCTATATCATTATGCTGGACTAATTTATTCAGTGCGGTTTGGCCATTGTCAGCTTCATAAATGGTTAAGCCTAATCGTTGCAAGTTTTTTGATAAAGCAAAAGTATTGCGTATATCATCATCAACCAGTAATACTTTTCGCCCGGTTAGTAGCTTGCTTTCATCATGAATATTGTAGATGGATTTTTTCTGGGTAGAGGATAAATCTTTACTCATACTATGCATAAACATTAAGGCTTCATCTAATAGTTTATCTGGTGAAGCCGCATCTTTTAAAATTAAACTAACCGAGTGTTTGTTAAGTTGACTGCGCTGCTCATCATCGAGTTCTGCGCCAGTAAAGACAATAACAGGGGTCTTTTTAATACTAAGGTTATCAGCTAATATGTCTAAAAAATCAAAACCACTGATATCGGGTAAGCCTAAATCAAGAATAATACAGTCAACCTCATTATCATGAAGGTATGTAAGGGCGCCATTACCGCTATTAATGCTAGATGTTTTAATGCCCTTGTTTTCAATGAGTTGGCTAATGGCGTGCCTACTGTTCTCGTCATCTTCGATGATGAGAATTTTTCGTATTTCCCCGGAATTAATATATTCAATATCTTGTAGTAATTTTTCTATATCGTCTGCGTCTACCGGCTTTTGTGCAAAACTACGAGCGCCCATTTTCAGTAGCTCGGTATCTTCTTCTGTACCGGTAATGATATGAACTGGGGTATGTTTGGTCGATAAATGGAACTTCAATTGTTCCAATACCTCTTTACCGGATAAGTCAGGTAAACCCAGATCAAGAAATATGCCTTTAGGTTTATATTCAAACGCTTTATACAAGCCATTTCTACCATCAGTGGCTACGAGGCCTTTATAACCATAACTGCGCACCATTTTTAATAAGGTTTTAGCAAATGCTTCATCATCTTCAATAATCAAAATGACATTATCACCTTCACTGATGTTATGACTATCATCCCCCATGAGGCTTTCAACGTTATTAATGGGGGTGGTCTCTATAAGACTTTGTTGCATTTCAATTATTGGTTCATTTACCAAAGAGGGTGTAGTGTAGTTGTTTATCGTGTGCTCTGTCGTATTCGACAGTGCAGCATTAGCAATAGGTAAATATAAGGTGAAAGTAGAGCCTTGCCCTGGAATACTACTGAGTTGTATTTCACCACCAAGCAGGTGTGCTAATTCTTTAGAAATGGTTAAACCTAAACCAGTGCCGCCATATTTTCTGCTGGTTGAACCATCAGCTTGTTGGAAGGCTTCAAATATTTCGCGTTGTTTATTAGCAGCAATACCGATGCCTGTATCAGTTACTGAAAGTGCCACTGCACTCGTTGGCTGTAAGTTAGCATGTAAAAAACGAACATTATTGGGAACATTCTTAATGGTAAATTCAATAGTACCTGAAGGGGTAAACTTAAAAGCATTTGATAAAAAGTTTTTTAATATTTGCTCTAAGCGTTGCTGATCCGAAATAATCGTTGCCGGCGCGTCATCGTCTCGTGTCACAGTGAAGGCTAATGCTTTATCTTTTGCACTTGGGGAAAATAAATTCTGTAGGTTTTTACAGATATGATCTAATGTAACTTCCTCATTTTGAAGTGTTAACTTGCCGGCCTCAACCTTAGATAAATCCATAATGTCATTTATTAAATGCAGTAAATCTGTACCGCCTTCATAAATAATCTTGATATCTTCAAGTTGCTCCTCATCCAGGTTGCCTTTGGGATTATCACTCAATGCTTTAGACAGTAATAAAAAACTATTTAGCGGGGTGCGTAATTCATGAGACATATTGGCGAGAAATTCAGACTTATATTTGCTGCTAACTTCAATGGCAGCGGCTTTCTCGGCGATATCCTCCGCTTGTTTTTGTAAATCTTTTTTCTGTTGATCTAACGCTGAATTTTTCTCTTCAAGCTGCTCATTAGTCGCCCTTAATTCTTCCGATTGTGATGCTAACTCTTCAGTTTGGCTTTGTGCATCTGCTAGTAAGTTATCAATTCTGTCTTTACCTTTACGCGCCTGTAAACCCGCCGCGATAGCTTGAGCTATCACTTCACAATATTTCAGGTGTGATGAAGTAAACTCGGTAACAGCCGCTATTTCAATGACGCCTACGACCTTGTTAGCAATAAGTAATGGGATCAATAACGCATTACTGGGTAAGGTGTCACCCAGAGATGAATTTATACGGGTGTAATGCTCCGGTAGATGAGTGATCGATAATATTTTTTTCTCAAAAGCAGCTTGCCCTAATAAACCCTCCCCCATTGTAATGCGATTATTGTCGCCTTTACGGTGAGTAAAAGCGTAGCTGGCTGTAAGGAAAAATTCATCTTGCTCATTTTTAGTATCATCATCAAGCTCATAGAAAGTGCCTACTTGGCCATTAATGTATTGTGTGGTGTGGCTGATGATGGCTTCGGCGAGTTCTTTGACATTTTTGACGTCACGAATAACTTTATTAATCTCTATTTGCCCTTGAGCTAACCATTCATTATCACTGTTTTTTAAGGTGATAGAGGCTAGCCTTTTGCTCATAACATTTAAAGACTGGGAAAGCACATCATGAGTACTACGTTCCACGATTTTTTGATCATAATTGCCGTTGGCAATGTTATTGGTGGTTTCGTTAACTTCTTGTAGAGAGACGTTAATAGCATTGATGTTGTCAATTAATTCACCAATTTCATCATCACGCTTTTTTTCAAGACTAGAAGTTAAATCCCCTTTGGCGATACTTTTTAAATAAATGATGGCATCAGATAATGAACTGTTAATGGTATTGGTTAAAAAGAGTGCGATAAAAACGATAATAATAAGGCTAATGAGGGTTAAGGTAATGAGGAAGTTGCGAGCATCTTCAATGCGCTGGTCGTTAGCTGCTTTGTCGGCATCTAAGTCCGATTCCGCCTTTTCAACAATGGCAGCCATTTGCTTGTGTGCTAAATCATTTAATTGACGCCCTTTACCGGTAGATAAATTGTACGCTTTGGCATTGGTATTAAGGAGGGTTAATTCTTGAACTTTGTTATATAACAGCTCATAATCGTTATAGGATTGAATAAAACGATTACCTAGTAATCGTCCTTCTTCTGTTAATAAAGGTTTTAATACTTCAAATAAATTACTGACTTCTTCTTTTCGTAATTTACCGGTAGCGATAAATTCTTGCATTTCTTTTTGTGTTTTAGCCAAAATAAAGTTTTTTTCTGCCCGTTGCATTTCGGTTAAGGCTAAGGCTAATTGAGTACCTAGTTTCATTTTAACAGCAACTTTTCTTAATATTTCAATCTCTTTGGCGGCAACGGCTTCTAACTCATTTGAATCGGCAATTTTTTGTACTGCTAATACGGCGCGATCGAATGCTTCCCGTGCTTCGCCTTGTGATAGTTCCCTGGCATGTGTATTAGCGTTAACCCTTCCTAAGTTATTTATTTTATTGCTTATTCTTAAGTACCCCCCCCAGGTTTTAGAAAACTTATCGAGTAATACATTACTTTCATCATCAACTAAGCTACGTAACAACTGACGACGTTGTTCCATATCTTCGGTGGTAAAGCGAATAAAATCGATATACTCATCAATCTCATCGGTATCTATTGATAATATAATATTTTTTTCAGCGCGTGATACTGCAATTACTCCTTGATTTATACGCGCCGCAAGTTTAATTTTTTGAGCGTTAAAACCGTTATTAACTTCATGTAATGAATTAACACCGTAATAAGCTGAAAAAACTAATAGCATGGAAAATAATACAAAACTGACAAGGAGTTTAAATCGAATAGTTATACGCATCATGAACCTCAAATATTATTTGTTCGTCATTGAATACAGGTTAGTTGGCACGTTACCGGCAGAAAACCGTATTTTTCGCTTAAAGATAACTATGCCTAATAAGAAAAAAGGCACCTGTGATTAAATTATTGTTCAAGAAAGTGAATTCAGCCTGAAAATTTGTGATCAATAAACTACTATTATATTAAGAATTTATTCTATTTTAAATCAGACATCTATTTATTCTATTTTAAATCAGACATCTAAATGTATCTTTAGCACTAGAAGTGCGATATGTCAAATAAGTCTTACCAAGTAAGATGCCGTCGTATATACGGCTTATTATTGAGAGAGCTACTCTCTAGCCTATGATGTTTGCGCACCTATTATTCTTTTTGCTATGGCAGTCTTTATGACTTTCGAGATAGACAGGTTTTAATAGGTTGGTCTTAACGTTTATGCTGAATTATTATTGTAATAATTCATTTTTTTCTGTTAAATCATTATGCTGCAATTAATTGTTGTTGCTTATGTTTACTTTCATGCCTGAGCATTGCCCAAGCTGTTCTAACGGTTTTATTGGCCAGCGTAAGACATATTCGCTTAATACCGACTCGCTTTACCAATTGAATTAGCCAGGCTTGCTTAACTTTTTTCGGTTCATCTGGCAAATGTGTAACTATTGACATAGCCACTTGATATAAAGCGGTTCTTAATTCTTTAACCCCACCTTTGTTATCAATACCCATCATGAATACTTTACCGCCAGAGCTATATTTTTTTGGTGTTAATCCAACGAAGGCTGAGGCCTCTCTGCCATTTTTAAACTGTTTTCCATTACCTATAGAAGAATAAAGCATACCAGCACAAACTTCTGCGACACCTTCTAATGCCATCAGTTGCTTGCATGGCTTTATTTGACGAACTATCGAGTTTTTAGCTTTTTCAAGTTTAGATATTGTGCCCACAATTGATAATGTAGATATCAGGCAAGTAGGAAGCGCATTGTTTTCTTCAAACGTATCTTCAATAACCTTTCTTAGTCTAGCAGCCCCTTTAGCGCTAACAATGCCATATTCGTATAACATTGCCCGAATGTGGTTACTTAATGATGTGATATTCCTAGAAAGAAAAATACGAATATTTTCAAGAGATTGAAGTGATTGTTGCTCTTCATTTTTAGGCTTACTGTATTTTAATCCTATTTGCATAGCAGCGTTTGCAATAGCAAGCGCATCATTTGCATCTGTTTTATGACCTTCGAGAAACCCTTTTACTTTTTTAGGGCTGATGATACGCACATCATGACCGAATGATTCGGCTAACAGCCCCCAATAATGGCTACTAACATAACCTTCAATACTAACAATCGAAGGTGATGATTTGGCTAATCTCTCTTTTAATTTTTGACGACTGACCATTTTATTACTGACTAATTCACCATGTTTGTTGATAACACAGATTTGAAGTACGTTTTTTGCTAAATCAATACCGATAACATTAAATTTTAACATTGTATGCTCTCCTGAATAGTTAGCTAAAACATAGCTTAAGTGAGTGGAGTCCATACATCGCTATGTGCCCCGAATCGCCATAGAATCATAGAATTTAATACCGAAAATCATATTAATCTAATGTCCGCTTTGGCATTTTATAATCAAATTAGAATTGTAGACTTTATAGATTTCTGATGAAATTTAGAACAATTCTATTATCTAACACAGGGCTGATTTTCATCGATTAAAATGTCGCTAGATAAGCCAAGGCTAAGGTCTTCTTTCGTATCTTAGTTACCATTAATTGAGGTGATTATTACTTGTGATTTTAGACCGCTTTGAGCTTGCAGGAGTCATAGCTGTCATAGCATCATCCAACTCGATTGAACATCACCATGACTGACTCCTGAGCCACCAAAGCGGTCGTTCATCATCAAATTATTAATGCTAACTTTGTGCGCATTGAAGACATAAAGTCCTCCTGAATCAGAAGGTCAACTTTCGGATCATATAGCTGACATAAATTTTATACTTCTATGGCACTTTGGGGCACATTGCGCCATAGAATTTATGATCACTTTATGCGATTTATAGTAATGTTTTGAAATTTATAGTGTTTGTCAGGTCAACTGGGCACTAGTTAGTTGACCTAAAACATTCGACTATAGAATTGAAAATCATTAGGAAAGCGGACGTTCCAAAAATTGACTTTGAGACTCATTTCATGCTCAAAAGAGCAAATACAGTTATAGAACGAGAACAATAGCTATGACTGCTGAATAGTCTTACCCCATTTTCGTGGACACACTATAATTGTTGTAGAGATA
>Ga0307488_10005531_pt1 | contig 10431 bp, 17 predicted proteins | sample SB02metaG_FD_202248 | JGI IMG/M metagenome (GOLD analysis project Ga0307488, IMG submission 202248) | Sea-ice brine microbial communities from Beaufort Sea near Barrow, Alaska, United States - SB 0.2 | ecosystem: Environmental > Aquatic > Marine > Coastal | place: USA: Alaska | collected...
ATCCTAAATCCAGCGCGTCTACCAATTCCGCCAAAGGCCCGTCTTGTTGTGGTAGGAAGTACTGGGCTCGAACCAGCGACCGCCTCGGTGTAAACGAGGAGCTCTCCCAACTGAGCTAACTTCCTGTATAAGATGATTAGATTATAACTGCGAAAGGAGCTTTTTACATCGATTGTAGTTACCACCTTTGGCAGCTAATCCAACAGATAACAGAGCTTGACGAATACTAGATTTATTCTGAAGAGCTTTTAGAAGCTGATCATCTGTTACTTTTACGCGTCCACTGTTTTTATTTCTTCCTCTCCAGTTATGTGTCTGAGAATGACAGTTTGGGCATAGAAGTCTAATATTTTCTAGACGATGGTCTTGATTGTTACCGTTAATGTGATCCAGCTCCAAGACCAATTCTTTCCCGCACCATGTAGAAGCTTGACACTCAGTACATTCGTATTTCGTATCACTCATTCTCAAGAAAGCCTTCTTAGCATAGCCTGTCTCATATTGAGAATTTTCGCAGAAGATGTCTTTATGATCTGCTAGAATCTTCCCTCTGCTCCAAGCCATTCTATCTTTTGCCTCTTGGCTTCTACTTTCGTAATCGTTTAGTCCTATACAATGTCCTTTATGTGAAGACATAGAATAGACATTCTTAAACGTCTTTCCGCAGTTTGGACAGTCGGCAGTTTTCTGTTTTCTTTCCTTAAGAGGAATCGTTCTCTTAGCTCGAGATTGCCCTAAGTCTTGCCACGCTTGACAAAACCTCTTATGACTATTTAAGCTTTTCAAAGATTTGAATTCTCGTTGGCATCCTGAACATGATTCCATGGCAGCTCCTTATAAGTGGAAGTAAATGGTAGGGCGAGAGGGATTCGAACCCTCACTGAACCGATTTTAAGTCGGATTCCTCTGCCGATTGGGATACCGCCCCATATTCCACTTATAAGTATATCGTAGAACTGGTAAATACAAACTTTAATTTGCGTATACCGATTCCACCATTCAGCCGTATGTTTCCTTCCTTGCCTTTTTATTTTAACTCACTTTTTCTTCATTTACACTCAAAGATTTGAATGGCAGTTAGGTTAAGATCGAAATAACAAAAGAGGCGCTAACAACACTCTACGCTACTACTAAGTTGCTCTACAAAAAATGATAAGGTTCCCATCTTCCTTATCTAGACATGGCCTGACCCGGGAATCACTCCCACGCTTTCACAAAGATAAGATGTCCGTAGATCATCTACCCTCTCCCATGTCTCCCACGGCCAGGAGATTTAATAACCTCCCAAAAAAATGGTACGCCCTACTGGATTCGAACCAGTGACATTCCGCTTAGAAGGCGGATGCTCTATCCAGCTGAGCTAAGGGCGCACAATATTTTTTGTTGTTGAAGTGTTGACCTCTTGTTCTTTGTTATTTGAAGTTGAAGAGGAGAACCCCTTCCTTACTTTCTTATCTTAACTCACCTACACATCATTTACACTCAAATCTTGTCTTTTAAAAATGGTGTCAAGTGCCTCTTGACGATTTGTGGATCTTGCCAAGCCGCTAGCTTAAGTCGGCTGCCTACTGTTTCCAGAACCCACAACACTTTGAATGGTAGGGATACAGGGATTTGAACCCTGAACCTGCGGTTTATGAGACCGATGCTCTAACCAAATTGAGCTATATCCCTTCATGTATCATGTAAGGTTGTTTCCTTCCTTACTTTCTTATCTTAACTCATATTTTCAAGGTTTACACCTATAAGTTTATTATGCTTACTTCTAAGCCAAACACCTTCAGTTTTCTTCCTTAGACTGACTGTGAATCCACTAGCACGAAACATACCTTTATCCCAGTTAGGGAGTTCAATCAAGTCTGACTTTTTAAACTTGATATTTGTCCCATGCTCTTTTCTGGTAATCAAGATAGTGCTATCGTGATAAGTAAAAAAGTTCCACCACTCGTCGAATGATTTAAAGTCGCCTTCAAGAATTGACATTGTGCGATCAATCCTGTTCATTCGACCGGGCAGAATGCCATGGGCACGCTGAATGTTTCTTTGAGATCCAATAACATACTCAGCTACAGCTGACTCTGAAATGTGAGTAGGTCGCCAAGAATCTTTGCCCATTATCGGATGCATCATCTCTTCAAATGACTTTTGAACACCTCGTCTAGAAAAGCCGGCTGCTAGCATTCTTTGCATTGTCAGAAAGTATTCTTGCAAAAGAGCTTTTGTTTCATCTGTCAGTATCATATTTTTCATTATTTAGTTTTAAAACAGCCACACACACAAGCAACTAAGATTGTAAGATAGACAGGGCTTAACTCGCTTCTTTCGTCTCCGAGCACCGCTGGGGCGGATTGCGAAGTGTGTCTCCTGCCTATCTTACAAAGTCTTATTATGGTGGGCCCACCAGGACTCGAACCTGGAACCGACGGATTAAGAGTCCGGCGCTCTACCAATTGAGCTATAGGCCCGTAATTTCAACGAGTTACCCACGTTGTGGCATCAAGAATCGCTTCTAGTGCATCGACGTCTCTCATTCTATGATCAGCACCAGCTGTAACTAATTTTGCTCCCGAAGTCTTAGCGAGCTTCTCGCTATCTGCGTAAGCAACAACTTCATCATCTTTGCTGTGAATGATCATTGCATCTTGCGACAAGTTTCTGTCAGTATTTTGTGACATTGGAAACTTCTTCCATGCCGGCGCAATAAGTACTATACCAGATCCCTTGAGCTCCAGGCACATTGCAACAGCAGCACCTCGACTTGAACCAACAACTGCGTCGATTGATTCTACCTCAATGATAGATTGCGCAATTGAAACTGACTCGTCAAACGATGTCTTGGGTAGACTTGGATTGAAAACTTCAAAACCTTTCGCTTGAAGAAACTTTGGCTTTTTACCGCCGGGTTGTGACTCAAGTCCATGTAAGAATAATACTTTTTTCATTTATTGTTTTCCGTTGTTTCCTTACTTTATTATCTTAACATGTATTTGAGTTATTTACACTCAGCTAAGAATGTTAATTTGTCTCGAAGCCGGGTGTGGCGACAATGTCAGCAGCGCGCTTCCAGAATACCTGGAAATTGTTACCGCTTGTCCGGTGGTTATTGACAAGCCCTTCTTGCTTAAGCACATTTAGTGCTTGAAGTACAGTATCACGATCAAACTTATCTGGACCGCCGACCTTGTTCCAGACCGCTCGATGCTGTGTTACAGCCCCGGGTTCAACAAGCATTTCGTTAATGGCACCTCTAACAGCCTCGGTTGCGACCGCAATTTTATTCTGTTTCTCGAAACGTCGTAAAGCTCGATGTGCCTTGTTAGTAATTACTAGATCACCTTCAATATTGAGCTTAATTAAACCTCTATCTGAAAGACTTACAGCTTCTGTTGCAAGCATTTGATTAGGATTAGTATCACCGCTCTGAATGTCAGAGATAATTACAGCAGTTGCATTGTCAATTGACTTGGCCATGATTGGCCTCCTTTGTTGTTGGCATATTTATCTTAACTCTTTTTTGTACCTTTTGCATTCATACGTTCCCTTTTAATTGTACGCAGACTGAATCATTACAATTTGTGCGTATCTCCATGTTGTTCATTTCAAGGAGTATGTCAAGTACATCTTCGATACATTTAAGTGTGTCATGTACAGTGAGAAAATGGTGTGCAGTGCCCTTCATTATTTGTATCTTGTCAGCGAGGAGCTGTAGTTCTTGAGTGTCTTCCATTGTTGTTTTCCTTGTTTATTGGTGAAGGCGCATTGTATAAAGAGATATACGTGTAGGAGAGTAAATGTATGAGAACAGGAATTGTTGTCCTGTTTCTTTGTCATTGTACTTAAACTCGTGAGGGCGAAGAGTGCTATGATTATCTTCAACAAGCTTTTTTTGCTTCTCTAATCTCGCTACTAGTCCTTTTGCGCCTTCCTGAGTTGTAAAGGCAGCTCTACTTCGGCCATCATGTGAATAAAGCTCAACCACATAAACTTCAGTCATTCTTCGTTCTCTTTGTAGTGCACTATCCGACGGAACCAAAGGGAAGCGGTCGACCTTGCCCAACAGCTGGCTCAACGAAGGCGACCTTCGTTGATACAATTCTGTCGCCAAACATCAGCCGCTCACGACGAGCAGAATCAAGACCTTCAACAATTACGTGTTCGCGCCAGTAAGTCCTGCAGACCTGCGTAAAATACCCCTTAGAACCTTCAATCTCAGGATCATAGAGCTCGTAAAGTGGCTTGTAAGTACCTGCGACTAATGCGCGCTGTGTTTGTGTCTTAACAACATCAACCATTCGATACGCCTCCTCTCGGACTTCTTCCTGCAAAGTAAAGAGCATCTTATCTAGTCGATTATTCTTGAGACAGTTCATAATATACTTATAGCTCAGCTTAGACTTAACCATCTCACCAATGTAAGAGATGTACTTGAATTTGACAAGATAGCCGTCGAAGTCCATGACCCAGCCTTCATTGTTGAGAACACTGCGATCATTGATTTCAGAAATCATGTCGTTAAGAGACATGAGACGCTGCGTTGGCAAAGTGAAGCACGAGAAGTGTTCGCTAAGCGTTCCAAGAATGTGATTACTATAACGATTCCCAGCGCTATCAAACGCAGCAAGTAGAAAGAGATGAGACTTATCATAGTCAACATGTACGCGTGTATCAGGATGAACAAGCTCAACAACAACAGAAGTAAGACCGTTAGGTACACCTTCTTCAATTTCTTTAAACGTTGCTAGCTCAAACATTCCGGTTGCCAGCTCAGAGCTTGTAGTTCCAAACTTTCCACGAGTTGATGCACAAAGTTCTCCGTCGTGAACAAAGTACTCGATCATGTGACCGTCAGCCTTCTCACGGGCAAGAAACTTTGTATCTGCACCAAACTTTTCACCTAGCCCTTCAACCGAACACTCGTAGAGTTCATTGTAGTTAAAGAACTTTTCAAAGCCTCGGGATACCATGGTGGGTTCACCATCGTAAGAGACAATCATTCCACGCATTTGCCGAAGTACATGTGTCCATCCGCCTTTGATCTCATGAAGGAAGTTATGTGCCTGCCCAGTGTAGTTAAGAAGCATAAGCTTTCGATCTTCATCGAAGTCAATGCCCACAAGTGCACCAGGATTATCCATACCTTTTCCTTCAAGCTGTAGAAGACGAGTTAGATCGTCAACGTGATTGCGCTTGAACTGTGCCCACTTCTCTTTCTTGTCAGTGTTAGAACGAATCTCGGAAGTAATGAGCTTAACAAGCTCACTGATGTTTGGATGCAAAAAGCACCTCCCTTTGTTGTGTGTATATCTTAATACAAGTTTTGAGAGCTTGCACTCAGCTTCTGTGCAATGGGCTGGAGTCGCTTGGGAAGCAAGCCAGGAAGATCAGCTATATTAGCCCAGCGCCACTCATCGTGTTCTGGATGACCAAGTTCAGGATTGACCGCAAGATAGGGCACTTTGTCAAAGTTTTCCAAGACTGCGTAGAAATACGTCGCAGTTTTCTGGCTCTTTCCGCTGCCATAAGTCACAGACTCTGGCGTATTAAGTAAACTCCCGATCATTCTGATATCACTTGAGGTGTATCCTGTCTCTTCTTCGAGCTCTCTAAGTGCTGCTTCCTGATGAGTCTCACCGTGGTCCAACTGGCCCTTTGGAAAGTCCCAGTTTTTGTATGCTCTAAGACATAGAACACTGATTGGATTGACACTCACGTTAAGAAGAATAATGCCCGCTGATTGCTTCACTGGGCGCACACTGCTATCGAATTGATCACGCTTCCTCCTCATACTGTTCGGATGCCTGTGCCATTGTATGTTCAAACTCGATCTCGAAGTCTTGGTAGTCTTCCCGACTAATAGCTTCGAAAACATCACATGCGATGTTTTCAGCTACTCGTCGAATCCCATCTTCATTAAAGAGTTGCATAAACTCGGCTCGAGCATGTTCTGTAGTTGTAGCAAAAACGCCGGCAGCACCGGAAAGAATATAGTACTCTTCGCCCTTCGGGATGTTTTCCCAGCCAACAGGAGCGTTATATTCAACATCGACGTGTGCTTCTTTACCCCAGCCAGTACAGGTATAGAGGCCGCGTGGCATGTCAGGTGAAAATGGGTTATCACCATCTTTTCTGACGTTGAACGCATATGGCATGCGTCGCATTTCGTTGTCTACTGCATCGACAAAATAGTAAATTCCATGCTTTACGTAGTCACTCATTTATTTTTTCCTTTGAAATGATTATACAATCATAGATAGCTTTAAAGTTTAACAGAGTTCAACACAGAGCGCCTATCGTAGGATCTTTGTGACTTCTGACATCTCTGTAAGCGATGTTATAGATGAAGACCAAAGAGGTTTGTCATCAAAACTATATTGTGTCTTTTTAAGTACAGGGAGTATTTTTTCTTCAGAAACATACTCTGCTTTTCCTGTAGCCCAATCCTTATCAAATAGAACTTGATAAAAAATGATACCTTGGGATTCTGAAGTGTTTACAACAGTACCGCGATTACCGTAATTATCAACAACATCTTGCTTAATTAAATACTTCATCTTCTTCTCCTGTTATCTTATCTTATTGTAAGGCTTTATACACTCACTTCATCTTAAGAATTTCCATTACCAAGTCAGCAAGATCATCTCGGCCTTCGCCTATCAATGTATAATATGCACTGAGTAATGCAGATTCAGATGGCCCTATTTGGATTCCTGATGCTACAAGTGCATCAGTATCTGTCTGCATGGAATTATAATAACCTTCGGGCTCTATTTCGCCAATCTTCTCCATGATTTCATCAACTTGTTCCCAAAGGTCGTCAATCTCTTGTTCTTCTTTTACCTCATCTAGCTTTTTCTTGTAATCGCTAAGAGAAATTACATTGCACATTTTGCTGACTCCAGTTTGTCAATATAAGTATTTCTATCATACCATTCTTTCCAGCACCAGAATACAGAAGACTTCTCTTCTTTCGTAATATGCCCTTGAATGACATATCCTTCGAGCATATCTCCGACATCCTTTGCAAAACTAAGGATGTCTTGAGTAACTTTTTGATATCCTCGAACATGCGCAGAAACTTCTGACGGTTGCACAAGATATAAGCAGAAGTGCGAAGGAATCTGTTCAATTTTAAAATCAATCTTATGATAATCAAGATAGTCAACTAGTTCAGGAAACTCTTGTTGAACAACATGTTCCATTTCATGTCGAACAGTATTAACAAGCTCTTTCATAAGAAGCGAATCAATAATGTGATCGTTAAGCTGTTCAGGTAAGAAGACATTTATATGCATCCCAACACCTGAACCATCTAGTGGGCAATTATCTGCAGAGATTGAAAAACTATCAACATTTCTATAGACAACAACAGTGACAATGACGTCTTCTATATCTTCAACCATATTGATCAAAGATTCTGGCAAATCAAAGCCTAAACAGAAAAAGTTATTAGGAGACACACTGATGCTGTTTCTTAAAGATAGCTCTTCAAGAATCCAAGCATCATCTTCTGTCATAGGAAAGTCTGCTTTGAGTACATGATCATTAATCAAAACAGCAATTTCTTCGCAGAAAACGTCTACTTCTTCAATAATTTTTAAGTTGTTCACTGTGATACCTCAGTCTTTCAAATCTTTAGATAATTCATGCTAATCTAGCACAGGTGCCCATGCTTCGTTGTTCCCTGGCACCAAACAAACAAGTTTTTCAAAATCAAAACTGCCTTTTTTAGCTGTATGATATGCTTTCGAGCGGTCATGCGACTCATCGATCATCACAACGCTGCGCGAGAAACTATCATTTGTAGTATTGAAATAAATTGCTGTATAAATCATTTCATCGGATCTTCGTGATGTTCAAAGTAAAACCTAAGCACGTCTCTAAGCGGAATAGAGTATACATCGCCCGGGTCAGCAGCATCAAAATATCCCATTGGCCCATCGCCCGGCTCTTGGCCGCGATTTTGAACTTTAATAATCTCATTTTCCGCGATTAGATTCATATACGCAACTTCACAGTCAAATGCAATATCAAAAATTGACCCATCACTTAGAACGATGTAAGGGCCGGATTCAAGTTCCAGATTATTTTCCATTTATAAAGTAATTCCTTTAATCATTATCTTATACTCATTTTTAAGTTTTTACACTCAAGACCAAATATCTTTTTCACAAGAAAGTGCATCTGGCCAGGTGTGTGTTTTTGGGTACCCAAGCTCTTTCATTTTTGCCCAGAATCTTGTCCCATGTCCTTTTTCATTATGATAGTGATATGCCCAGATATGACACATCTCATGTGTCATGACTTTTCTAAGAAATCTAGGTGACCACTTATGATGCTTTTTAATCTCAACTTTTGTTGGTCGAAACTTTCCGCCTGACTCAATAATGTAGTAAGCTTTTCCGAGTGTGCTCTTAAGTCTTCCATTCATTACAACTTTGACATTAGGCAATAATCCTTCGAAAAGTTCTTCGTTAAGCTCGCTATACAGAAGTTTAACAGAACTAACAGGTCTAGTGTCTTCAGTAAAGACAACCTGACTTCTAAACATCTGCCGCTTTGCTTCTTCAAGCATTACAGCTCGTGCTTTTTTGCGTGCGCCGGAGAACATCTTTTCTTTTTCCTCTTTATGATGTTATCTTAATAAACTTTTTTTGTGTTTGCACACTACACGGTTTTTACCCCGCGCGCGTATTACGCAGCGCAAGACATCTCACGCTAAAATTATTTTGTTCAGTCATTTCATAAATTCTACTGCGTGACCTTCACGCAAAAGCCACTCATTGATCGACTCATCAGCACCATGCTCGTAAATTTCTGCAATCCAGCGCCCGTACTTTCCTTTCTTGTCTTTGTGTGTCTTGATCGTAACCCATTTGTTCGAAATTCTAGACCTGACTAGATCTCTAACCTTTAATCCCTCTGGGCGTGTTAGACCTCTAACTTCTGGTGTGTTGATTCCGTACAATCGTAATTTTTGATTCTTAAGAAGTACTTCAAACCCTAACTGGATATCAGCAGTGATTGTATCTCCATCATAAATTTTCCTAACAAATGCTTTGTACGTGTAAAGCTCTAGTTTAGTAGACATTTATTTATCCTGTCAGGTGAGAAAAAAGATAACTACAAGCAATAAGCTCTACTCCAAAAATCCAAACAATAGAGACGTAAAGCGGAGTAAAAAATCTGCCAATATCGAACTTGTTTTTAAATTTATCTAAGAGAATATCAAGGGCCCAAATCTGAATGCTGTAAAAAACAAGAAAAAATCCTAAAAAGATCCAAAAATATAGCAATCCAGAAAAATCAGTCATCTAAGCTTATCCTTTTTTATCAAAATTAACAACAAGCTCATGCATTATTGCTTGTCATGATTTTGAAGTACTTGTTGTGTATCATTGTATCTTTGAAACTCACAAAACTCACATGATAGTTTCTCAAGTTCCTTGACAAGTCGCGGCACTTGAACTTCAAAAAAAGACCTTGCCGCAATTGTTTGAAAGAATTTTGGGCCCATGATTGGTTCCTTAAAAAAGAGGAGAAGGTGGGATTCGAACCCACGGTACGTTGCCGTACAACGGCTTTCAAGGCCGTCACCTTAAACCACTCGGTCACTTCTCCTTAAAATGGAGCTTCGTATCCGATTCGAACGGATGACATCAACTTTACAAGAGTTGCACTCTACCAACTGAGTTAACGAAGCATATCTAATTGTTAAAAAACTAAAAGGCAGTCTGACTTATTGTTCTTTGTTTAAAATTTGAATTATGTACATGTTTTTCCTTACTCTTATATTATAGCAAATCTTTTAAATGTTTACACACAAAAGTTTACCCAAAACGCATTTTCCATTCATCAAAAGTCATAGATGGGGACGTGAGGATCACCCAGCCCAACTCCTCTGGAGTTAGGTCGATCATTCCTCACCGCTCACGACACCACTCACGACAACGCCCGAAGTGCCGAGGAACGCAGACTCGCCGTCGTCGGATACCAAGAACACAGGTTTGACGGGGTCACTCTTCGTGTTGAGAGGGCGGTCGAGTGTTGCGAACCGCCGCTTCTTGGTCTCATCAAGGGAGATGGCTGGCCCAAGTGTAGAGAGGCGAACCAGCCCTAATAAATCGCCCATGACCATCGTGTCCATGTCCTTCTGAACACCCCCGCCCATGACGGACTCTGGGCCACCGTACATGGGTTGGGTGTTTCTTCCTGCTCGGAGGCACGGCCCGGGCTCAAACCCCATGGCGTACATGACGTTCGGGTCCGGTTGCTCCCGACCACCGCAAAGCATCTTCTCGCCGCACACATAGCAGTACTGTGCTAGACCAGTGCCGGAACAGTGCGGGCATGGCCTCTTTCGATTCTTCGGGTCGCGCCCCGTGCCTCGGCGACGTGCCTGCCAATCCTCGATGGACTCGTCGATTCCACGCT
>Ga0307488_10005535_pt1 | contig 10430 bp, 11 predicted proteins | sample SB02metaG_FD_202248 | JGI IMG/M metagenome (GOLD analysis project Ga0307488, IMG submission 202248) | Sea-ice brine microbial communities from Beaufort Sea near Barrow, Alaska, United States - SB 0.2 | ecosystem: Environmental > Aquatic > Marine > Coastal | place: USA: Alaska | collected...
ACAAGAGCATCTCTCTAACGATAGATACACTCTTGAGATGGTTAGAATTGACGATATAGTCAAAAAAATCATTACAGATATCAAGCTTGAAGAAGCTAGAATTGCTCATTTAAAGAACAGTGTTGAAGGTTCTGCTCCTGAAGTTTCAGTAGCTACTTAATCAAAAGCTACATCGTTGGAAAAATTCCACTCCACACTGTAGGATCTCTTGCACTCTTTTGAAAAATAACATATAATATTTACACTATATATTTAATAAATGATGAATGCTGACGCATATAGTCGACAACCCTAGGGACAGTATTCAGATATCTAGGAGGATATTAATATGGCAACAACTACATTTTCGGGACCGATAAAAGCGGGAACGATTTCAAACACAACAGGAATAACACTTGGTGATAACGTAAAAAATACAGGTCAAGTTGTAATGTCTCAATCAATAATGATTGATGCAGCAGTAGCAGCTGGAACAACTTCTTACAACGTAGGTGTAATACCAAAAAACTCACAACTACTTACAATTATACTTAGATGTGCAGTAGTAAGTAATGCAGGTACTTCAGCAACTGTATCAGTTGGAAAAACTGGAGCTGCTACTAACTTTATAGGTAATACTAATGTTAAAGCTTTAGGAGAAACTACTGCATTAGCTACTGGATCTTTAGATGAAGCGGATAGATTTGGTGCTGATACACAAATTACAGCAACTCTTATATCTGCAGGAAATACTGCAACTACAGGTCAAGTAACTGTTACGTTTACATATTTACAAGCGAACAATTTACAAGACGCAGCAACAGCATAATAAATAATTAATGTGGGGTTTCGGCCCCACATATAAATTTTAAGGAGAAAATATGGATTCAGATCAAACAACATTAAACAAAACTACAGGTACAATTTCTGTTTTAAGAGCAGCTAGATCTAGAGTTACTTCTATTCAAGGTAGAGGGGAAGCAGGTTCTGTTTTACTTTTACATGATGCAGCAACTACAGGTGCAGCAGCAGGAACTAATTTAAAAGCAACTTACAGATATGACACTGAAGGACTAGAAGTTTATATTCCAGGTTCAGGTATTTTATTTGAAAATGGTGTATGTGCTACACTTACTCAAACTGGTGGTACAGACGGAAGCGTTACGTTAACTATTACAGGAGCGTAAGCTCATGGCTAACACTACCTCTGGAACTACAATTTTTGAAAAAGGTTTTTCTATTGCAGATATTGTAGAAGAATCTTTTGAAAGAATTGGAATACAAGGTGTTTCTGGATATCAATTAAAAACTGCTAGACGTTCTTTAAATATAATGTTTCAAGAATGGTCAAACAGAGGTTTGCATTATTGGGAAATAGCTAATAACTCAATTACATTAGTTAATAATCAAGCAGTTTATACAATGTTCAGATCAACATCTGATGGAACTTCAGATGCTATGTTTAGCCCATTATCTGCTAACATGACCAATAATCAAACAACAGTTGTTGTGGATTCTGTTTCAAATTTTCCAGTTACAGGTACTTTACTAATAGGTACAGAACAAATTACTTATACAGGTATAACAAATGACACAAATACGTTTACAGGATGTACTAGAGGAGCAAACAATACATCAGCAGCAACTCATCTAACAGATGACAATTGTTTTAATAATAGTTCTATTATTAATGGTGTTGATGATATTTTAGAAGCTAGTTATAGAAATTCTAATATTATAGACACACCTCTTACAAAAATAAGTAGATCAACTTATCAAGCTTTATCAAATAAAACTTCTAATGGACAACCTACACAATATTATGTTCAAAGATTTATAGATAAAGTAACCATTACTTTATATTTAACTCCGGGTACTTCTGAAGCTGGAGATTTTTTTAATTACTACTATGTAAAAAGAATCCAAGATGCCGGAAGCTATAGTAATGATGCAGATGTCCCTTATAGATTTGTACCTTGTATGGTAGCAGGACTTGCTTATTATTTAGCTGTAAAATTTTCTCCTGAAAGAATTGAAGCATTAAAAATGTTATATGAAGATGAATTACAAAGAGCATTAGCAGAAGATGGATCTTCTTCTAGTTCTTTTATAACACCTAAAACTTATTATCCAGGTATCTAATGGCAAAATTATCTAGAGGAAAATATTCACAAGCAATATCAGATAGATCAGGTATGGCATTTCCTTATCAAGAAATGTTAACTGAATGGGATGGTAGTTTTGTACACACATCAGAATTTGAAGCTAAACAACCACAAATTCAACCAACAAGATTTACAGGTGATCCACAAGGATTATCTAATGCAAGACCAGATAGAACTGAACCTGTAACAGAAAATTTATTACCAGGTAATTCATTAAGTTTAACATCGGGTTCTTCTATAGTAACTGTTACTGAACCAGCTCACGGAAGATCAACAAATAATACTGTTGTATTTAGAAATGTAAATGGAAGTCCCGGAGGTTTGGTTTTTTCTTTATTTGAAAATTCTTCAGGATTTAGTATAACAGTAGTAGATACAAATAGTTATAGTTTCAATTGCGGAAGTAATGCAACTGTAACAGAAAAATCAGGAGGAATGTTTGTAACTGCAGGACCAGTTACTCTAACACCATAATGGCTTATATTTTAACAAATTTACAAGACGATATTAAAAACTATACTGAAGTTGATAGTACAGTTTTTTCTACTGGAGTATTAAATACTATTATTAAAAATGCAGAGAATAGAATTTATAGAGATTCTGATTCTGATGATAATAGATTTTATGCCATATCTAATTTAGTTACAGGTAGTAGATATGTAACAATTCCAAATGATTTAAGAATTATTAGATATATTCAATTAAAAGATTCAAATAATAAACAAGTATTTTTAGAAAAAAGAGATACTAGTTTTATGTCTGAATTTTATGATGCACCAGCAACTCAATCTGGAATTCCAAAATATTATGCTAACTGGGATGCTAGTAATTGGGTGGTATCACCTACACCAGATAGTACTTATGAAATAACTATGGCTTATATCAAACAACCAGAGAGTATTACTACTTCAACAGGTACTACTCCTCCAAGTACAAATGGAACTTATACAAGTAATAAATATCAAGATTTACTTTTATTCTGTTGTCTGGTAGAAGCATATGGATACTTGAAAGGCCCTGGAGATATGCTACAATACTATGAACAGGCTTATCAAAGAGCTTTACAATCGTACTCTATTGAACAACAAGGTAGAAGACGTCGGGACGAATGGCAAGATGGGGTCATTCGAACTGGGATGCAATCTGAATCACCATCAAAATACTAAGGAGATAAAATATGGCTAATGTAGTACCTGACTCATTTAAAACAGATCTTTTAAAAGGCAAATTCAATTTTGATACTTCTGGAAACAGTGGTAGTACCTTTTATTTGGCGTTATATACATCTTCAGCTAGTTTTAGTACAAATACTTCTGCGTATAGTAATACCAATGAAGTATCTGGAACAGGCTATTCAGCTGGAGGTCAGGCATTAACTAATTTAGGCGTAGCTATATCAAGTAATATTGGGTTTGTAGATTTTGACAACGAAAAATGGACGTCAGCTACAATTACCGCAAGATATGGTTTGATATATAAAAATAGTTCTAACGAAGCAGTTTTAGTTTTAGACTTTGGCGGTAATAAAACTTCTACTAACGGCGACTTTGAAGTTGTCTTTCCTGCTGCATCGAACTCTGCTGCGATAATTAGATTAGGTGATGCGTAATAAATAAAGGTTAAATTAATGGCAGCGTTGATAGTAAATGATAGAGTTAAAGAAACATCTACTACTAATGGAACTGGAACAATTTCACTAGCTGGCGCAGAAACTGGTTTTGAAACTTTTGTATCAGGAATTGGTACTAGTAAACGAACTTACTATGCCATTTCTAATGACGGAACCACTCAATTTGAAGTTGGTATTGGAACTGTAACGGATGCAAGTCCTGATACTTTATCTAGAGATACAATTATTTCTTCTTCTAATTCTGATAATGCAGTAAATTTTTCAGCGGGAACAAAAACAGTTTTTTGTACTTTACCTGCAGCTAGAGCTATGTCTCCATCAATGGTAGCAACAGATTATGTAGTAACTCATGCTTCAACAATTTCAGAAGATCAAACAATTGATTCTGGAGTTTTAGCAGGGCCAGTTACTATAACAGCAACACAAATTATAACAGGAACATTGGTAGTTATATAATGAGTAAATTAGAAGTAGATGCAATAGAACCTCAATCAGGTACAACGATTACTATAGGTGCGTCTGGTGATACTGTAAATTTAGTTGGAACATTACAAACTAATGGTTCACCTTTACCTGGAGATATTAGTTCAGTTGTAGCTGGTACAGGTTTAACAGGAGGAGGAACATCTGGTGATGTAACTCTTAACGTAGTAGGTGGTACTGGTATTACAGCAAATGCAAATGATATAGCTATTGACAATACTGTAGCCACACTTGATGGAAGTCAAACTTTAACTAATAAATCTATTGTAGCAACACAGCTTACAGGAACAATACCAACAGCAAGATTATCTGGTGCTTATACTGGCATAACTTCATTAGGTACAATAACAACTTTTAGGTCAACGGGTATTGACGATAATTCAAATGCGTTAGCTATAACTATAGATAGTTCGGAACATACTCATTTTGGTTTAACATCTTCTCCAAGTGCTGGTCAAGGTGGAGTTTCTATACTTAATTATGGTACTATTCAAACAAGCCGAACAGCAACAGGAAATTTAGCACACCATGAATATTATAATCCTAATGGTCAAGTAGGTAACATTAAAACAAGTGGTAGTGATTTAAATATCAATGCAAGTTCCTCTCTAACATTTTATACTAATAACGCAGAAAAAATGAGAATTTTAGCAGGTGGAAATGTTGGTATCGGAACTACAAATCCAACACAAAAATTAGATATTTTGGGTACAAACAATGTATTGCAAGATATAAAAACTTCAACTTCAACTGGAATAGGAGGTATTCAAATTAAAGGTAGTAATACAAACTCTTATTTAAAAGTATTCCACCTGGGTCCTTCTTTTGGTGGAACAACATTTGGTGGTGCAACTGGAAATAACCAATCACTTATTGAAGCACAAGGTGCAAGTAGTTTAGCATTCACAACACAAGGTAATGACAGTTCTGGGATTACACCAGATATAATTTTTGCTCCTGCTAGAACTGCAAGAATGATTATTAAAAATAATGGTAATGTTGGTATCGGAACTAACGCTCCTGCACATAATCTTGAAATTGTTACAACAGCTAGTGGTTCTGTAAATGACAGTTTGCAAATTAAAAATAGTTCTGCTTCATCAGGAACAGGCTCAAGAATAAGATTTATAAATTCAACTGATAGTACTTCAGATGCAAATGGAGCATCTATTTCATGTGTTAGAATTGGAGGTGATAATGATTTAGTTTTTGAAACTGAAAATTCAGAAGCTATGCGTATAGACCATGTTGGAAATGTTGGTATTGGAAAAACAAATCCAGGCGAAGCATTAGATGTAGTTGGAACAGTTAGAGCAACTACAGGAGTAACAGTTATATCTAGTAGCATAGATTCAAATTTAAGATTACAAAATTCAGCAACTGGTAGTGGTACTGGCGATGGATTATTAGTTCAAGCATATGGTAATGATGCTTATATAAATAATTATGAAAATGGAGATATGTATTTCAGAACCAATAATACAAATAGACTTCAAATCTCATCAGCAGGTTCAGTTGGTATCGGAACTACATCTCCTGCAGGAAAATTAGATGTAGCAGGTACAATTATAGGTGACGGATTACAAATTGATGGTAATGCTGTTATTCAAACATCATCAGGAGATGTTAGTCTTACAATAGCAGCTAATGAAAATGGTAGTAATAGAGAGCCATCTCTTAATTTAAAAGGTGCTAATTCTAGTAGTAACCCAGTTATTAGTTTTGGAGATAGCAATGGTTATCCTGGAAGTATACAGTATGAAAATGCAGATAACTCTATGCAGTTTGGTACTAATAGTTCAGAAAAATTACGTATCACATCAGCAGGTTCAGTTGGGATCGGAAATACATCTCCAGTTTCAAAACTAACAGTTACAGGTCAAATCACAGCAACTGGTGGTGCAGTTTCTGCTCCAACTTATGCTTTTGATAACGATACTGATACAGGAATAAGCAGACCAACAACTAACGCAATTAATTTTGTAACTGCTGGTTCAGAAAGAATGCGTATCAATGCTGCTGGTAAAATATTAATTAATACTACTATTGATAGTAATGGTAATGTTTGTTCTAGTGGTAATGGTACTTCTGGTAGTACAGCTTGTTATGGTCTTGTAAGAGGTTCTTATAAATCAACATTAGGAATGGATAGTGTTGGTAACATGAATATAAGAAATTTCTCTGGTGAAATTTATGTAACAGATGCTGCAGGAAACAATACAACAATTTCTCCTCACAACTTTAGTGTTATACCAGATGGTGCTTCAGAAGATTTAGCTTGGTCTTACTATGCTAGAAAAGGAGATACAGAAAATGATTTTGATAACACTAAATATATTTCAGCAGACATAACTAAAGTTATTAGAAAAGTTGAAAATCTTACTGGAGATAAACTAATCTATACTGGAACTGGTAATACAGATGATGGTTCAACAGTTTCACAAAATATAATTCAAGACTTAATAACTAAAATAGAAAGTTTAGAAGCTAAAGTAACACAATTGGAGAACGCATAATGACTAGTATTATTAAAGTAGATACAATCCAGGACCAAGCAGGTAATAATATTATTAATGAAAATGCTAATACTATTACTATCGGTGCATCTGGAGATACTATAAATATTATAGGTACTTTACAAAATAATGGTGGAGCTTTACCAGGAGATATTAGTTCAGTAGTCGCTGGAACAGGTTTATCTGGCGGAGGAACTACAGGAGCAGTAACTTTAAATGTTGAAGCAGCACAATCAGGAATAACTTCACTTGGAACTTTAACAGGATTAACAGTTACTGGAACTGGAGTTGTAACAAATTTAAAAAGCACAAATAACAATACTGTTTTAAGACTTAGAGGAAGTAATGCTACAAATGGTGGTGCATTAGGTTCTTCATCTTCAGGAGATTTAACTTTTTTACAAAATTTAGCAGAAGGTATGAGATTAACTTCTACTGGATTAGGTATCGGAACTTCAAATCCAACACATAACTTAACAGTTGATGGTGGTACTTCTACTAGTGTATCTCTTATTAAAGATGAAACTGGTTCTGCAACAGTTAGATATTATAATGGTGGTTCTCAAAAAGCCTACATACAATTAACAGCTACTGAAGATATGGATTTCTATGCTGCTTCTGGTGTTGACCAAGTATTTTATGGTAATAATGCAGAGGTAATGAGATTAAGTAGTGGAGCAGTTTTTAATGAAGTTGGTGGTGATAGAGATTTTAGAGTTGAAAGTAATAACAATGCCAATATGTTATTTGTTGATGGTGGTACTGACAGAGTTGGTATCGGAACTGCAGCTCCAACTTATAAACTTACAGTACAAGCTAGTGCTGATAACCAAGATTTAATTAGACTAAACCACCCAAGTGCCGCAACAGCAGGTGCTATGTTAGGATTTACTACTGATGGAACTACAGCTAACAATGTAGTTACTTTAGGAGTTCAATATTCTAATGCTGATTTTGATGTAATTAATATTCAAAGAAGTACACAAAATGTTGGTATTAACGAAACAGCACCTCTAGGAAAACTTCATGTTAAATCTGCAGATAGTGGAGCTTCTGTAAATACAGGTGGAGATGAAGTAGTTGTTGAGAATAGTTCAGATGCAGGAATATCAATATTAAGTGGTACTTCAAGTAAAGGTCAACTTATTTTTGGAGATAGTGGCGACAACAATATAGCAAGATTGCAATATACCCATAGTGATAATTCAATGCAATTTTTTACTAATGCAGCAGAGAGAATGCGTATCGACAGTGCTGGCTCTCTAGGATTAGGAACAACAGCACCATTCAATTCAAGACCAGGTTCACTTACAATTTCTAATGAAGCACCTACTATTTATATGGAAGATACTAATGGTAGTGGTTCTAAAGTTGGACAACTTTTATATCAAAATGCAGTATTAACATATTCTATTGGTTCAAGAAATGGAACTGGCACAAGTAATTCAACAACACATCTTACAATTAATGATGTTGGAAATGTTGGTATCGGAGAAACAACACCTCTAGGAAAACTTCATGTTAAAACTGCTGATAGTGGTGTAACACCTAATGCAAATGCTGATGAATTATTTGTAGAAACTAGTGGAAATGCAGGAATTACTATTGGCTCTGGAACATCTAGTGCAGGTCAACTTTGTTTTGGAGATAGTGGAGATAATGATGTTGGAGCAATAGCTTATTTACATGATGTAAATGCAATGAGATTTACTGCTGGTGGTACAGAGAGAGCTAGGATTTTGAGCAACACTTTCATGGTTGGCAAAACTTCTGCTAGTGGTGCAACTAATGGTGTTGAATTAAAAACTAATGATGAAAGTAGATTTACTCAAACTGCTAGAACAGTAATTGCCATTAATAGATTATCTTCTGATGGAAGTATTGTTGATTTTAAAAAAGATAATACATCAATTGGTAGTATTAGTGCTATTGGTGGAGATTTAACAATTCAAAGTACAGCAAGTGGACATGAAGGTTTGCGTTTTGGTAATGGTGCAATCGTTCCAGTAAATACTACAGGAGGTTCAACTGATAATGAATGTACTTTAGGTGGAGCTTCAGGCAGATTTGCTAATTTATTTTTAGCTGGTGGTGTTTATCTTGGTGGCACAGGCGCAGCAAACAAATTAGACGATTATGAAGAAGGTGATTGGACAGCTGCTATAGGTTCTTATGGTGGAACACCTACTATTAATAACTCTCATTATATAAAAATTGGAAAATTAGTTATGGCTTCAACAAGAATTGTTTTAGATGGAACAAGTGATGCTAGTCAATTTCGCATAACTGGACTTCCGTTTACTTGTAAAAATACAACTAATGATGTGTTTGGTGGAACAATAAATATAACTACTAGTACAGTAGCAAGAATAAACTTCTTGGTTGCTAGAAATAGTACTGAGGCTTACTTTTATCAAAATGATATGGGTGCTCTGACATACAATGGATTTGGAAACGATAAACAAATTAGATTAACTTTAATTTATCAAACAACTTAACAACAACAAAGGAGAAACAACATGGCAATAACTAAAGAGACACAGATTGGTAAAATCGAAGTGGTCGGACAATACAAATCAGTTCAAGTAAGAACAGATACTGTAGTTATGGAAGATGGCGAAGAATTATCAAGAAAGTATCATAGACATGCTTTGATGCCAGACGCAGTTATAACTGATGAACACACAGAAGTTCAAGCAGTATGTAACGCAGTTTGGACACAAGCAATCAAAGATGCTTATGCAACTTTTAAAGCTGAACAAGAAGCTGCTTTAAATCAAGAATAAGATAATATATAAGGAGAAAATATGATTACAATAGACGATAAAAAATATGACGAAACTAAACTTTCTGATGAAGGTAAAGTTGCGTTAAATAATATCCAAGTAATTAGTCAAGATCAAAATCAGTTAAAGTTAAAATTTAACCATAATGATATCTTGTCAAAACATTATTTAGATATTTTAAAAGAACATCTACCTGAAGAAATGAAGGAAGAAGAGGTTAAAGCTGAATCTAAATGAGTGAAATAAAAGTAAATAAACTCAGTCCAAGATCGGGCACCGCTGTCACATTAGGTGATAGCGGTGACACCTTTACTATACCTAGTGGAGTTACATTAGCTATTCAAGGATCCGTTTCTGGTTTTACTTCAGCAGGTATAGATGATAATGCAACCTCAGTTGCAATTACAATTTCAAGTGCTGAAGATGTTACATTTACAGAAGATATTTTATTAGGAGATAGTAAGAAAGCTCTCTTTGGTGCTGGTTCAGATTTACAAATTTATCACGATGGAAATAACAGTATAATTACTGAAGAAGGTGGTGGAAATTTCCAGTTAAGAACAAACGGACCTACTATTAATTTACAAAAAGGTAACTCGGAAGATATGGCTGTTTTTACTGCTGATGGTTCAGTAAGTCTTTATTATGATAACGCAAAGAAATTTGAAACAACATCTGCTGGTGCAACAGTTACAGGAAACATAATAGCAACTGGAACTGTTACAATGGGCGGTGGTACTACTTCTGGCGATATTATTTTTGGAGATGACGATAAAGCTATTTTTGGTGCTAGTTCAGATTTAAAAATTTACCATAATGGAAGCTCAATTATTTCTGAAGAAGGTGGTGGAACTTTACAGTTAAGAACAAA
>Ga0307488_10005536_pt1 | contig 10429 bp, 6 predicted proteins | sample SB02metaG_FD_202248 | JGI IMG/M metagenome (GOLD analysis project Ga0307488, IMG submission 202248) | Sea-ice brine microbial communities from Beaufort Sea near Barrow, Alaska, United States - SB 0.2 | ecosystem: Environmental > Aquatic > Marine > Coastal | place: USA: Alaska | collected 2017-05-06
ACTATGCAAAAAATCAGTTTTATAACCCTTCTCGTTTGTTCCTCATCAGCGTTCGCAGGCGCTCCGATTCCTACACCAGTGTCAGCGCCAAGTACCTTTGTGCTTCTAGGGCTAGGAGTAGCTGCAGCACTTTATATCGCTAAAAATCGTAAAAAATAGCCTGTAATTTCTAGTTATTCATATTTTTAGAATATAGGTATGGAATACATTTATAGCAATTACCCAGTAATTTTTGGTAACGTTTTTTATGGCTCAATCATATGCTTTATAATATTTGAGTTACTAGCGCCTCATCGTGCTTATTTTCAAGGTTCAAAAGTGCGATGGATAAATAACATACTCTTAGGTGGGCTAAATATGCTTTTAGTCCGTTTTTTACTTCCAATATCTGCTGTTGGTATAGCGGCGTATGCTGAAAGTGAAACAATAGGTTTATTTAATAAGGTGTCTTTACCCTTATGTGTTGAATTTATTATTTCATTTATATTAATTGATTTGATGGGATATTTTCTTCATCGGGCATCCCATACCTATTCGATACTTTGGCGCTTTCATTTAGTGCATCATTCAGATGTGAATGTAGATGTATCAACAAGTGTTAGGCACCATCCTGTAGAACCCTTAATATCAATGATCTTTACTTCTATCATCATTATGTCCCTTGGTGCACCGCTAATATCTGTAATTTTTTACGAAATTTTTCGTATTATAATTACTACATTTAGCCACGCAAATATTAAAATCCCTAACTATATAGACCGCATTCTTAGCTTAGTCATAGTCACACCAAACTTCCATTGCATTCATCACGCGGCAAACAAACATGATACCAATAGCAATTATTCTAATGCCCTTTCTTGCTGGGATTATTTGTTTTCAACCTACAATAGCAGCGGGCAAGAACATTTTTCCATAGGGCTTGAATACTTCCGATCTAACAGGGATAAATTCATTGATAGACTAATAACACAACCCATACGCTATAAAAATAATAGAAATTGAGAGCAATATACAAAGGTAGCAACCCAAGCTAATCTAGCCCTCAATCATCTATTAAAAAGTATTTCTGGTATCAGTGAGATTGCGAGATCTTTTTTGTTATGGTGAATGTGTAAGCTGACTGTTAGTACTGAAATCTCGATAAAGAGATGTAAAGCGCCTTGCCTCAGAATATGGAATATTTAAGCCCCTTATGTTCCCCGTGTGTTAAGCGCCAAAGTCAAAGTCTGTTTGGATGATGAAATCATCAACCATAGCCGTTTGCTCCACAGCCTCAAGTGGCGGTGCTCTGGTATTGTTGCCGTTTGTACTTTTGTTCTTGCTGTATTCCCAGCGCATCCTTCATCCTTGAATAGTGGCATCAAGGGTGTCAAAAAAGCGCTTAGAAAAGACTGAACTATGAGCCTGATTTTGGGTGTAAAGTATTGCCATATGAGCTTGAATGGCCGCCTCCGAGAACGGCGACTCAAAATTCCAAAATGACGCCTTATCGAAGGCTCAGCGGTCATATTGATTGGAACAACGACTGTCTCCTAACTGCCCTTTTTTGCCCAATTAGGTAAGGTCGTCGTATTGTATTTTTTACACATATTTTTGCTTCACGGTGCTAGCAGCAATAGCCCACCCACGATTTCAATATCCAACGCAAGAAATTGATGTATATGATTTTAACGAAAATCATCACGGTTTCTCTTTAGTAAACATCAATCCAGTCTAAAAGACAGCTCTGGCAGAATGCAGTGCATAGCATTTATTCGCCCTATGCTCTGCGTTCAATTTTCTATAGCTGTTATTTTATTGTACTTTGACAGAGATACAGGTATAAAATCTTTCAATGATTTTCCAAACTACGGTGTATCCATGAGCAAACCCAACTCTCCCTTAAACCTTCTTGTGCGACACAATTTTTTAAAAGCGGCTTTAATGGCGGGCGTGATCTCTATGATAGGAGGCTCGTCTTTGGCGTTCGCCCTCAGTAATGATGATTACCCTGCAATTCGTGAGGCGGCCGAAGCTGGTCGTGCTGCTTCAATTAAGCGCCTACAAGACTGGATTGCATTACCTTCTATCGCTGCTGAAAATCTAAATATGATGGAAGGCGCACAATACATGGCTAAACTCGCCCGTGATGCTGGATTTGATCACACTGAAATCGTGCCAACTGATGGCCATCCCGGAGTTTGGGCCACGATGGATAACGGTGCTGAGCGAACGTTGGCGATATATTTTATGTATGACGTAAAACAATATGAAGCAGACGAGTGGTCTTCACCACCGTTGGAAGGGCGCATTGTTGATAAACTCGGATTTGGTAAGGCTATCATGGGTCGCGGTGCTGTGAACCAAAAAGGTCCTGAGGCAATGCTACTTGCTGCTCTGCACGCTATGCGAGCGGCAGGTGTGAAACCGCCGGTTAATCTTGTTCTTGTTGCTGAGGGTGAAGAGGAGATAGGCTCGCCGCACTTTCTTCAGATCGTGACTCGCCCTGACATAATGGCGAAACTTAAACAGTCCGAAGGTATTTTTATTCCAATTGGCTGGCAGGACATGAAAGGCAATGTAGAGGTCAATCTTGGTGCCAAAGGCATCGTTGAACTTGAACTCATCGCCAGTGGCGAAAGTTGGGGACGTGGTCCTAAAAAAGATATTCATTCAAGTTTAAAGGCAATGGTTGACTCCCCTGCGTGGCGTTTAGTGCAAGCCTTACAAACGCTGGTAACTGTGGACGGTAACACACCCGTTATCGACGGTTGGTTTGAAAATGTGCGCCCACTGAGTGCGCGCGAAAAAGAATTGATCGCAAAAGCGGCTGCCAACGGTGACGAGGCGTCGAGAAAGAAACTGTTGGGTGTTGAGCATTGGATCGATGACCTGCCATTTAAGGATGCACTCGAGCGTCTGGCTTCGCAGCCAACGGTCAATATAGAAGGCTTAGTAGCAGGCTACACTGGCCCTGGCGGCAAGACCATTTTGCCGGGTAAGGCTTTAGCCAAATTAGATTTAAGGCTGGTGCCAAACCAGACTCGCGTTGAAGCAGAAAAAAAGTTGCGTGCGCACCTTGATAAGCGCGGTTTTACTGATATTGAGATCAAGGTCGGAGGGGGTTATGACCCAACTGAAACAGCTGAAGACAGTCGAATAATCAAAGCCAAACTCGAGACGTATCGACGAGCAGGCGTGACAGCGACGCTGAACCCGCGACTAGCAGGCTCATGGCCGGGAGCCATGTTTACGGCACCACCGCTATCGATACCTGCAGGTCAGTTTGGTCTAGGGCATGGTTCAGGAGCTCATGCGCCGGATGAGTATTTCGTTGTTGAGTCGAGCAATCCCAATGTCGCTGATGTGGTTGACGCAGCGATGGGCTATGTTGATTTTTTCTATCAGGTGGCAAATATTCGCTAAACAACGCACAGGGCCGTGCTGTTATTTATGAAAACAAACTAAATCGTTAATCGAGAAGGAAACGGCTGACACGGCCCCTTTTCATCAAATACGGTAGAACTGAGCTGATAAGAACACTCAATAATAAGTAAACCTTCGATTAGAAGGAAAGCTTCGATGTGAACTGTCGCTCATTTTTGCCGTTCGATTTAATAAGTTATTTGGTCAGCTTTGTGCATGAAATAACCGATAATATCAAAATCAGCGGCCGGCTATTAATCACTCTAAGCCGTCGTAATGGAAAAAATCCTGGCAGTCGCCTAACTGCCCTTTTTTACCCGATTAGGTAAGGTCGTCGTATTGTATTTTTGGCAAATCATAACGGGCTTCAATACGGCAAAAGGGGCCTTACGCAGTTGAAAATTGTGTGATAAATTTATTTCATAAATATAAGATTAGGCGAGCAATAGTGACATGCTGTTCCGAGTTACAAAGCAGTCACTCAGGTAAGTGATGATGTTAGATGCGCAGCATGTATTTTCTGAAGGCAATATCGATATTGCTTACTCGTGGTTGTGTCAGCAGCGTGCTAACTTTACTCCCAACGCCGATGTTTGGCACCTGCGTCTCCATTGGCGTTCACAGCGCCAAGCGCTTCTGGATTCGCTTCACTCACACGATTACACCTTGCTGCCACAGAGCGTAGTGACGAAAGCCGATGGTCAAGCATTCATTTGTGGTCATCATGCGATGCACTGGTATTAAAAATGTTAGCCATGGTGCTTACAAATACCTTGGCATTACCTACTCCTCGCAAGCTACCAAATGTCCTCAGTGTTGATGAGGTTAAACGGCTTATTGATGGCTGTCGAAGCTCGAAGTATCGCGCCGCGTTGTCAGTGCCTTATAGCTGGCGGCTTCGTCATACTTAGACTTCAAAAAATCGATTCAACATTAAGATGGTTTTAAAAGATAATATAAAAATAGGTTGAGCGGGAAATATGAATTTTTTATTATATTTGTAATTGTTGGCATAACCGTCATATTTCTGATTAGAAAGAGTAGTAAGGTTAAAAGTTGAGTTTCAATTTTCGCCGAGTCAATATTAATGAATAAACCGTTGCACCAAGATCAGCTATCTTTTGTTGCACCTTACATTAAGAAAAGTGCTACTGAGTCATTTCACACACAAGCAAGCAAGAATAAACTTTCTGATAGTCAATCAATTGATAACCTATTCCGCGACCATTGGCTTGATGTGTGTCGTTTGCTACACAAAAGTTATGGCTCGGGTCCACCAGAGCCTGAAGATGTGGCTCAAGAGGCCTTTAGTCAATTTGCCCAAATGAAAAACACGACAGAGGTTAAAAATCCCAAAGCATACATAATAAAGATAGCCATAAATATAACCCTAAAGTCGATCGGCAAACTGTGTAAAGTTCGAGAATTTATTACAGAACAAATAGACCCCGAAGATCGTCAATTAAACGAGATATGCCCCGAAACCATCTTACAAGGCGAGCAACGTCTTACCGCCATGCACAAAGCAATTGACAAACTTAGCAGCAAACAACGTGATGTTTTGATGTACGTGCGAATTAAAGGACAAACTTACGCGCAAATATCTGCTCAAACAGGATGGAGCATGGCTGATATATGCCGTCAACTGAATGAAGCAATGGCGATTTTAGAAAGCATCGACAAACAAGTCCAAGGCACAAGTGTCAGCACTGAAGACTCCGTCAAAGAACCGACTGTTCACTCCCTGAAAACAACACAAATGAGTGAAAATTATGACCCACAAAACGAATGAATTTATGATTGATGAGGCTAGTAAAAATAAAGAGTGCCAAGAGGCTCAAGACACTCCTCAAGCTCAGGCAAGAAAATGGTTAACTGAGTTATATGCCGGCAACAGCGACGCTAAAAAGCGCAAGAAATTTATTTTATGGCTCAATAGCAATGAGGCGAATGGACACGCATTTAGGCATAGCCTGCAGGTTTGGAAAGCGATTGGCATGACGGATTCTGCGGTCGACTGGTTAGAACAACAAGTGGATCGAGATCCGGTAATTTTGCTGACACCAAAGCCTAAACCCAAATTCAAACACCGCCTAGCAACATCGCCAATGTGGTTAAGCAGTATGGCGGCTAGTATTATCTTAATAGCGGTCACTGCTGCGTATCACAGCCCAAGGACACTTGAAATAACGCCTCCCGCAATCGCGTTTAATTCACCCATTGGTCAAAATCGTAGTATTACTTTGAGCGACGGCTCGGATGTAATACTAGCAGGAAATTCAAGTATTTTAGTCGATATAAGTCAAGATACTCGGCGCATTATTCTGCAAAAAGGTGGTGCCTATTTTAACGTTAGTCATGACCCTAGTCGCTTATTCTTAGTTACCGCTGAACATCTGCAAGTGCGTGTGCGCGGCACCGCCTTTGCGGTAAAGCATAGCGCAGACAATGCAATCAAAGTGTCGGTGCAACGAGGTTTAGTTGAGGTAGTAGATTTACCTGAACAGGGCACAACAGATGAACAGATGTTGCAGTTGCGCGCCAACGAACAAGTCCGTGCGGCCTTCAACGGAACGTTTATCACAGAGGTCACTCAATTTAACAATGAAACAGAGTTCTCTTGGCTCAGTGGGCGCCTCATTTACGATGATATCCCCTTAACGACCGTGGTTATTGATATAAACCGTTACGCTAAAAAGCCGGTTGTAATATTAGACGAGAGCATTAACGACTTAGCGATTACGGCTTCTTTTACCTTTGACCAAATAGATCAAGCACTCGATGGATTGGCCGCAGCCTATCCGATTATCTTGATCGAAGAAAACGAGCGCAAGGTGCTGACTAAACAGTGAGCCCTAATGTTGAGGAGTATGACTTCACTGAATAGAAAAGGGCTGTTGTGTGAAGGTTTTGTGAAACCGTCACACACACTGAAAAAAATGACGCCAATATGACTCTTATGACGAACCCACATTAATCTATTGGAATATACGTTATGAAAAAATTGAGTCATTCAATAAAATTAGCCCTATTTGCCGGGGTATTTACCTGCCTTACGCCGCTTCACGTTTTAGCACAGCAAGCCGAGGTTAATATCGCTATTCAACCGCTTGGACAAGCTTTAAATAAACTTTCTGAGCAAACGGGTATTGTGATCATTGCCCCTAGCCGTCTTGTTGAAGGCAAAATAGCCGTGGCCACTACCGGTAAATTGTCAGCTATTGAAGCGGTGGAGCAATTAATTGAAGGCAGCGGATTGAAAGCGCACAAACAGCCTAGTGGCGCCATTATTATTAAAAAAGCCGATATTATTTCGTCAAGCATAAAACGAGCATCAGATTATCAAGCACCTATGGATGAAGTGCTTGTGACTGGACTAAAGCGAGAAAGCAGCTTGCAAGATACGCCTGTTTCAATATCTGTCTTAGGCGGCGATGAATTAAAGGCCCTCGGAGTAAGCGATTTCACAGACTTAATTGGCAGCCTATCGGGCGTTTCAATTAACTCAGCCTTTGGTGGCCCTGAAAATAGTTTTATCACTATTCGTGGCATTGGTGGTGCGGATGACTACAAACCCAATGGTAATCCTTCGGTGGCGTTGCATGTAGATGGTGTTTACCAGACCTCTAATGCTTACTTGAGCATGCCGCTTTTTGATTTAGAGCGCATCGAGGTACTTAAAGGCCCTCAAGGTACCCTATATGGCCGCAACACAACTGCCGGCACAATTAATGCCATTACACGTGCCCCCGGTGACAGTTTAAACGGCTATGCAGATATTGAATATGGGTCTTACGACTTTGTTTCTGGTAGCGCTGCGGTTGGCGGTCCTGTCTCAGATAACCTAGGTATTCGCGTTGCAGTATTGATAAAACAAGGTGGCGGCTTTATGGATGGTGCCGGAGCAGGTAGTTTTGCCGGATTTGTACCCGAAGGTGCTGAAGGTATCGTGCCGCCTGTAGCTGACCCAGGTGAGCGCGATGGTTTTGGTGACGCAAACTTATTTGCTTTTCGTGGCACTGGCGTTTACGACTTTACTGATGTGACGTCACTAACATTGCGTTATTTCGTCAGCCAAGATAGGGGGGATACCCGCCAATATGATCGCGTGGCTTTTACAGATGACAACCCCTCACGTAACGCAGGTGAAAACAGCGACCCTTATGAATTTTATGCGAGTGAATATTACTCCCATGAAATTGATGTAAGTGGATTTTCAGGTGATTTTAACCATCAGGTGAATCTCAACTTGAACTTAGATATTCTGTTCGCATTACAAAATAGTGAGCGCAATGTTAGCGGTAATGGCGACGGTACTTCATTCCCACGTTTTCAATACAACTTTGACGATAAGCTTGACCAAACCTCATTAGAAATTCGCTTAAGTGATTCAACAGGTGGTGAGTTTGACTGGATTGCGGGGGCGTTTTTTATTAACGACTCAGTAGATTTTACTAGCAACTGGACGAGCTATGCCGTGTTGTCTCAATACAGTTCGCCTTATAATCAACGCCGAACCAGTGTTGCCACCTTTGGTAACCTTGATTGGAACATCTCAAACGATTTGGTCGTCACAGGTGGCCTGCGTTACACCAAAGATAGCGCTAAGTTTCGCGGTCAAAACATCGATTCCGATCCGTGGGGATTATCTGTATTTGAAACAACCTTTAATACCAAAGCAAATTTTTCGTGGGATCGTGAATTTGATGACAGTAATATATCAGGAAAGTTAGCTCTTCAATATTTTGTGAATGATAACTTTAACGTATTTACATCGGTGAGCAATGCTTATCGTGGCGGTGGCTTTGACGGTACTTCGATCTTTTCAGAAGAAGAAACATTCCCGTTTGAATCAGAACAAGTGCTTGCGTATGAAGCCGGCGCACGTTTTGTTACCGACCGGCTTAACCTAACGTTTGACCTCTTTTCTTATGATTTTGACGAACTTCAGGCCACAGCTAGGCTATCAAATGACACTAACGGGAGAACAAACGTGGGCGAGGCAACAGTGCGCGGAGCTGAAGCATCTATCGCACTGACCTTATATGAAACAAGTGGTTATAAAGTGACTTTTAATACAGCGGGCACCTATTTGGATACTGAAATCACCGAATTCTCTTCAAATCGGGTAAATGACGTTATCAATACGATTGGCGACCCACTGCCCGGCTCACCAGAGTGGAGCCAAACCGCGGCGCTAAATTATCAAACATCACTAAGAAACAACATCACGGTGAATGCGCGTATTAATTACAGTTACCACGGTGAGGAATCGAACCGCCTCAACGCTGGTGAAGGAAACACCGCACCATCTTATGAATTACTGGGTGTAAGAGTCGATTTAACCTTGGCTAACGGCTTAAACCTATACGCCTATGGACGCAATATTACCGACGAAGTTTACTTCCTTGAACTCGACGGCGGCTCGCGTTTAGTGGGCGCACCTGCAACTTATGGTGCCGGTGTTAGTTATGCGTTCTAAGTCATAATATTTACTTATACAGGAATAAAAAAGTGGGCTGAATAAACTTACGCAAAACGTCAAAGGTATGCTTTGACGTTTTGCTATTAGCCTTTTATTAAACCTTTTAGGAATACTCATGAAGCTAATCTGGACCACCTTTTTTTGTTTTACGCTGATACTATGGACTGTGCACAGTCATGCTCAGTCAACCCAAGAAAAAATCAGTAAAGCTAAATCACCCTACATAGCAGCATCTTCTTGGCCGGATCGTATAATAGTGACACCTACTGAAGACCCCTCAACCAGCTTTTCGATTACTTGGCGCACTGACCAAACTATTGAAGTTGCGCAGGCACAAATTGTTAAAGCCAGTCCAGATGCACGTTTTGACATACAGGCTAAGTCGTTAACAGCAACCACAGGTGGCGTGTCGTTGAGTCATGGCGAAAGCCAACTAGGTGAATTTAGCTACCCTGCAAATGCCGGTCTTGCTGGGGTCAATTACCACTGGGTAACCTTGACGGATTTGCAGCCTGACACATTATATAACTATCGCGTAAGTGGCGGGCAGGGTAACTGGACATCGTGGCGGCAAATAAAAACGGCGCCGCAACAGCGAGATCGCGACGTCGAATTTTTATATTTTGGAGACGCACAAAGCGGTATTTATTCACATTGGCCAATGATATTGCGCAGCGCTTGGCAACACGCTCCTAAAGCCGAATTTGCTATATACGCAGGAGACTTAGTTAACGAAGGGGCTAGTGATCGCCAGTGGTCAAATTGGCTTAACGCAGATCCCTTTATTCTAAGTATGATCCCAGCGGTACTGGTGGTCGGTAATCACGAATACGACTGGAAAATGCAGGCCAATAATCAAAAAGATTGGGCGCTTTCAACACTTTGGCAAGACCAGTTTACTCTGCCTCTTTCTCCCACGTTACCAGTTGAACTTCAAGAGACAGTATATGTGACTCGTTACCCAGACTTAGATATTTTTGTGCTTAATTCTGGCGCATTAGGTGATGTAGCGTTGTTAGATGCGCAAGCTCAGTGGCTGGACAAAAAACTGCAGAGCAGCTCAGCAAAATGGCGCATTGTGACCATGCATCATCCCGTGTTTTCTTCATGCGGAATGCCACTCAATACAGCAGGTCAGGACGAGCCTGATGTTCGTGCCGCTTTTTTACCTGTATTTTTAAAGCATAATGTCGACTTAGTGCTGCAGGGGCACGATCATACTTACTCCCGAGGCAGCATAGGAACGCCAGAAGACATAGGAAAAATAGCCAGTCCACTGGAGCCTAAAAAGGTAAGGTCGGTATTTTTGACCACAGTAGCCAGTCCTAAAACGTATCCTCAAAAGCTCGATCGCTGGCAAGAGTATAGTCATTATGGTGTGGTCTTAGAGCGCATAGGCGAAAATACACCCACCTACCAAATCATTAAAAAAACAGATAATAAATTAAAGTATGAATCGTTTACCACAGATGGCAAATTATATGATGGCTTTATTTTAGAAAAAAATCTGAAAGGCCAAAACACCTTAAGAATTCAAGC
>Ga0307488_10005537_pt1 | contig 10429 bp, 10 predicted proteins | sample SB02metaG_FD_202248 | JGI IMG/M metagenome (GOLD analysis project Ga0307488, IMG submission 202248) | Sea-ice brine microbial communities from Beaufort Sea near Barrow, Alaska, United States - SB 0.2 | ecosystem: Environmental > Aquatic > Marine > Coastal | place: USA: Alaska | collected...
CCTTGTGGAGATGCTCCTTGAGGTCCTTTTGCACCTGGATTTGCGGCTCCTTGGTTACCTTGTGCCCCTCTATTACCTAGCGGTGAATTACCTTGAGCTCCTGTTGGACCTTGAGGTGATGCTCCGATGTTACCTTTGATACCTTTGTTACCTTTAATACCTTTTGGTCCGGCTGGTCCTGTATTACCTTGAGCACCTATGTTACCTTGAGGACCTGTAGGTCCACCTGAACCTCCTCCACCTTGATTAGAATCACCCTGAGGACCTTTTGGTCCTATATTCGTGATACCTTGTCCACCTTGCGCACCTCTATTACCTTGTGGTGAACCACCTTGATTACCTTGGTTACCTTGTGGAGATGCTCCAATATTTCCTTTAAAACCTTTATGTCCTTTAAGACCCTTAGTGCCTTTTTGTCCTTTATTACCTTTCGCCCCTAAATTACCTGTTGGTCCTGTTGGTCCTCCCGAACCACCTGGACCTGTAAATGATGAACCACCCGGACCTACCGCACCTTGATTTGAATTACCTTGAGGTCCACCAACACCTTGATTACCTTGTGGTGAATTACCTATAGCGCCCTGAGGTCCTTGTGGTGAGACTCCAATTAATCCTTTATGACCTTTTAATCCTTTTGGTCCTGTAGTTCCTTTAATACCTTTAGGTCCTTTAGCTCCTAAGTTACCTATTACACCTTTTTCTCCACCAGGTCCAACAGAACCTTGGTTTGAATCTCCTTGAGGACCTTTTGGTCCTGGATTAGCGGCTCCTTGCCCACCTTGAGTTCCTTGGTTACCTGTAGGTGATGCACCTTGATTACCTTGGGCTCCTTGAGGTGATGCTCCGATGTTACCTTTAAAACCTTTATGTCCTTTAAGTCCCTTTGTACCTTTTTGTCCTTTGTTACCTTTAGCACCTAAATTACCTTGAGGTCCTGTTGGTCCTCCCGAACCACCTGAACCGTCAAACGCTGAACCACCCGGACCTTGAGCTCCTGGATTTGCAGCTCCTACGTTACCTTGAGCACCTCGATTACCTAATGGTGAGATTCCTTGCGCTCCTTGGTTACCTTGTGGTGAGATTCCGATTAATCCTTTATGTCCTTTTAATCCTTTAGGTCCGTTTGAACCTTTAATACCTTTAGGTCCTTTAGCTCCTAAGTTACCTTGAGGTCCTAATGAACCACCTGGTCCGGCAGAACCTTGATTGGTTGAACCTATCGGTCCTTGAGCCCCTGGATTAGCGTCACCTGTTCCTCCACCAGTACCTTGATTACCTGTCGGTGAATTACCTATAGCCCCTTGGGGTCCTGTTGGAGATACCCCAATTATACCTTTAGTACCTTTTAATCCTTTTGGTCCCGTGGCACCTGCAGGTCCTTTATTACCTTTTGGACCATCATTACCTGTTGGTCCTGTCGGACCTTGGTCTCCACCCGAACCTTGGAATAGTGGTCCTTGCGGTCCTTTTGGTCCAACGTTAGTGGCTCCTTGATTACCTTGTGGTCCTAATGGTCCCGTTGGGGATGTTCCCTGAGCACCAATAGGTCCTTGTGGCGATATACCTATTATACCTTTGGTACCTTTAATACCTTTATTACCTTTCGGTCCTTTTAACCCTTTGGGTCCTTGTGGTCCATCAACACCTGTAGGTCCACCTGAACCTCCAGGTCCTGCTAACCCTTGGTTAGAATCTCCAATAATACCCTTAGTTCCTGGATTGGCATCTCCCTGACCACCTTGACCACCTTGTGTTCCTTGTGGTGACGGTCCTTGTGGTCCTATACCACCTGTCGGTGAAGTGCCGATAGTACCTTTAGGTCCCTTTAATCCTTTTGGTGCCGTAACACCCTTAATACCTTTAGGACCTTTAGTCCCCAAATTACCCTGAGGTCCTTTATCTCCACCTGGACCCGCAGTACCCTGATTAGGGTCACCTATAGGTCCCTGAGAACCTTGATTGGCTGAACCCGTTGGACCTTGTGGTCCTGGATTAGCATTACCCTGAGGTCCTCTACCTGACTGTATACCTTGATTTCCTTGAGCACCCTGAGGTGATGTTCCTGTGTCACCAGCTCCACCTTGTGGTGATGTACCCTGAGTACCTTTAGTACCTTTTGGCGAATTTCCTTGTGTACCTTTAGTACCTTTAGTACCTTTTAAACCTTTAGTACCTTTATTTCCTATCGGAGCAATTGGTCCCTTTAAACCTTTAGGTCCTGTAGGTGCTATTGGTCCTTTATCACCCGTAGCTCCAGCAGCCCCTGACGGACCTTTATCTCCATCACCGCCATTTCCACCTTGGAATCCTTGACTACCACCTGAACCCTGTGTTGAATCACCTACGGGTCCCGTAGAACCTTGGACAGAATCTCCAACACCACCTTGTGGTCCTTTAGATGCACTACCAATTCCACCAGTATTACCTATTGGACCTTGTGAACCTTGTCCTCCTTGGTTACCCTGTGGCGAATTACCCTGAGTACCTTTGTCACCTATAGGTGAACTACCCTGCGGCCCTTTAAGACCTTTCGTTTGGGTACCAACAATACCTTTAGTTCCTTTAGGACCTTTATCGTTTTGGTCACCGATACCACCCTGAGTACCCTTAGGTCCTTTATCTCCAGGAAAATCTTCTCCACCAGGTCCTTGCGGTCCTGTAATACCTTTAATTCCTTTAATACCTTTATCTCCCTGTTCTGCAGTTGGTCCTTGTGGACCGAAAGGTCCTTTGTCTCCTTTTACTCCAACATCACTACCAACCCATTTACCATCATCGGATATCGTTAATACATTATCAAAGAAAACATTGTTTTCGAAGTCAACGTTTTTCTTTACACGAACATTCTGAGTATTGGCATCTAACGTAAATAAATCAGCCCCTTTAGTTTGACCTGAGAAACCGATGGACCCATCGTTTTTTATCTCCATAAGGATTTCATTCCCCGTACTGTTAGTAAAAAGTATATATGGTGTACTCCCTGTTGGGTTTGGTACAATTTTTAAATTCTTAGCCATCGAATAGTGTCAGTTCTTTTTATTATTATATAAATACTATGAAGTTTATTTGTTTCTCATTATAAATACTAGTTTTCTATTTAAGGTGTCATTACTTTTTAATATAATTTCACTAAACAAAAAACATATATGAACTCTAATAAAAAAAATAACCATTATAATGACCATAGCTGTAATTTAATATCTATTTTAATCGTCAATGAACTACAAAATAATAATCCTAATGTTCTGGCACAAATCTATACCACGTGGGTTGATAAATTTTTTGTCATTAACGGTGTAACAGATTCTATAAATACTTTCGACATTGGTCTTTTAATAAATACTTACTTTGAGTCTATTGATGAGAGTCATCATCCTATTAATGTTATTGACCTTATAGATTACGGTAAAAATTATAAAATAAATCAGACTTATACCTTTAATAACCAATCATCACTATTCTATGTGAATGAATCTACGGTATTTGAGGTAAAGATGACTGAGAAAGGTAAACCGTACACATCTGATAAATTTTATGGGTTAAGTTTAAAATCAGGAAAAGAATTAGAATTATTATCCGCAAAAATTGCTTACCATACTCTGTCTGCTAATTACACAAATCAAATAACCATAAGTGTTGACCCTAATAATGAATTATACATTCACTCAAAGAATTGGGTCGTTAAAGAAGAATTTGCAAAAAATGTTATAGAAGCATGTTTTGGTGATAAGATTGAAGAGGAAATAAATAAAATGGATTTAATTAATTTTGACTTCACTAAGTTACTTAATAGTGAAGGTCCATACCCTTGGATGGTAAGAGACCATATAAAAGACTTCACGATGATATAAAAGAAAAGGGGACCGAAGTCCCCTTTTTTTATAAGAATTGTTTTACCTTAAGTAAAGCTTCATCAATATCTTCAAAATCCCTATCGGGTACCATAAACTTAACATCCCTAACCTCATTATCTTTATCTATATCTAATAACATAAATGCCGGTATAAAATCAGAACCTGTAGCGTCAACAAACTTGTCATATTCTTTATCATACTTATCGATATCTCTTTCCGTATAGTCCAAATTACCCTCATTGAGTTTTAATTTCATCTTATCACACCATGGACATCCCTTCATTGAATATAATATAACCTGTTTCACTATAGTAATGTTTCTGTTAACGCATCCAACTGTGACTCATTTAAAATACCTGTTTTTGTGGTAATAATCTCGCCATTAGATATTGCTTTAATCGTTGGGATTGAACGAACCCCTAACTCCATTGCCAATTCTTTATCAGTCTCAATATCGAATTTATAAACGCCAATCTCTGACCCTTCTTCTTTTAATTTTTGCGCATATCTTTCAACAATGGGTCCAAGTACTCTACAAGGACCACACCACTCAGCATACATGTCGACGATGAACTTCTCACCACTCTCCATTTTTTCTCTTAACTCCTGTGAAGTTATAACCATGGTAAATCTTTAATTTTTTGATTTTTAATTTTATTTAAGTAGAACATTACACCCTCACGACCTACCTCGTTTGTCAATACAACAAACCAATACGTGTTGGTTTCACTACCTTTCTTATAGTAAATATATGTGGAATTTTCAGAAAACTGAATTAACCCTTCGAACCTAACTACATCCTTATCGATAAAATGATTGTACCATATTTCTTTGTTACCTCGGTCTATTAAAGACATAATAACATCCAATGGATACCATCCTGATTGTATCATTGACGGGTATTCACCAATCTTTTCTTCAACAATACTAATTACTTTATCTGATAATTTTTCACTCATTACTATAACTCTCTTTCAATTGGGTCAGATACAATCATATTTTTAACCTCATCACTAACCGTAATATCACTATACATATTATGTAATGTCTTTTCTAATTGCTCGGCAAGTAAAATAGACTCGGCAATAATAAAAGTGATTTTATACGGGTCACCATTAGATGCCGGTCTTCTATCTTCAACATATCCCTTCCATCCTTCAGAAGTTGCTAATGGGACACGAATAGATGCTCCACGGTCAGAAATACCCCAACTAAACGTATCAATCGATTGCGTCTCGTGTTTACCTGTTAACCTTAATTCATTGGATGAACCATAAGATTTAATGTGGTCCATGTGACGACCTTCAAAAGTTTTAAAGATTGCCTCAAAATATTTCTTGCCACCGATTTCTCTCATCTTTACATTTGAGAAATTACAATGAAGTCCAGAACCATTCCAATCACCTTGAACAGGTTTAGGATGATAATCAATTTTAAAACCATAATCCTCAGACATCTGATTCAAAATATATCGAGAAACCCAAAGGTCATCTGATGCCTTTAACTTACCCTTACCTAATACCTGATATTCCCATTGACCTAACATAACCTCAGCATTGGTACCAGTGACATCAATGTTAGCCATAATACAGTTCTCCATATGTTGGTCAACAAACTCACGACCGTGAACCTGCCCATTACCAACACCACAATAGTATTTACCCTGAGGTTCAGGATATCCATTAACAGGGAAACCTAATGGTTTACCTTCTTTCATAATTGTATACTCCTGCTCAAATCCAAACCATAGACCTTCTTCTTCTTCACCAATTAAATGACGAGTATTTGTCTCATGTGGTGACCCATCCGCCTTTAATACCTCACACAACACCAAATAAGAGTCTAACAGACCTTTATTCATTGGGTTTGGATATAATCTTACTGGATTTAATAAACAGTCGGAAAAATGACCCTCAGCCTGCCTCGTCGATGAACCATCAAATCCCCAAACAGGACAATCATTAAGTCCAACACCGTGAACCAATTTACCACCAACTTCATGTGTAGGTGAATCAACTATCTTTACCTTACTACGTAAGTTTGGTTCGGGATAGTAACCGTCTAACCAAATATATTCTAATTTAATTTTCATAAATGTTTTTTATATTAATAATGTAATAGACTTACATATAAGTTAAATAAAAAAAGAGGGTAACCCCCCTTTTTTTTAATCATAATCACCGTCAAAACATCTATCAATAATCTCTTCCTCTTCTTCTTCAGTTAGTGGCTCATCACCATCATATTCAAGAATCTCAAGGTCTGTGTTATTCCACATATCTTCTTCACCTTCTTCAGGTTCGGTATGTGTCCTTTCAATTATCAATTCATTGTCGTTATAAGTAAAAACTAAATGTTCTACTTTCATCTCATCTGTTAAGGTTACCTCGAACTCGCGTTCAAAAATCATTTCACTCATAACTTAATCTTCGTAACCTTCAATTAGTTCACCATCGGTTTCAACCAATTCCAAACACATAGCCAATAATCTTTCTTGTGTTCCCGCCAATTCTTCATAGAAATCCATCGAAGTTTGGTCGAATTCCTCGTCATCACTATCCATATCAACCGTTGGGTCTTCCATTGTGGTTTCTTCAGCCCAAATACGACCTTCTACCGTTTCACTATCCTCACCATAATGAGTCACTGCCTTAACCACTAAAGCACCTACAGGGTTGAATGTCTCATCTTCATACTTAACTTCAATAACAACATCGTTATCCAATGGAAAACATAAGTTATATAAATGTATAAAGAATTTTTTTGGTGGGTACCATGCAGATTCAATAGAAAACTCACCTACGTCAGTTGCGTCATATAGAGTAGTCCATTTAGAACCTAAATTATCATATGACCATGTGTTCATAACACCACGGTCTTCACTCAACTCGACATCATCATAGAATGCTGTTGCGAATGCAGTCACAGGACTATCCGTTTTATTATCATTGGCTTTATCAACCATTGAATCAATTAATTTTTCCACTTCTTCATTACCCTTTACAGTAACGAAACTTTTTAAATTGTTTGCCATAATTTATAATTCTATTTTAGTTCCTTCTCCGCTATGTACTGTGTCGTGTGCGTAGTTCATATGTCCAGTTTGCATATCATCTAACATTTCGTTAAATTCTTGTTGAGCATCATCATAACCATCATCCTCCCAATTCATATCGACTGTTGGGTCTTCGACATCATATTCCTCAGATTCAGCCCAAGCTGGAGTTCCATTGTGGTCTTTCTTTACTACAAAACCACCAACAGGGTTATAACTCTCATCTTGATACTTCACTTCAACTTTTACATCAGGGTCAATCTTAACTGCTAACTTGTATAGGTGAATCCAAAACTCTTTTGGAGTATGGTTAGCAGATTGAATGTTCCAACTTCCATTGTCTATGGCGTTTTCTACATAAATCCACTTTGCACCTACATTATCATACAGCCAAGTGTGTTGTACACCACCCTCGAAGTCAGTACCATAGAAGGTATTAACGAATTGAGTAGTTTCAGCATAACCTCCAGCGTTTTCAAACAGGGCGTCCATTGCATCTTGAACTGCGTCTGTACCTACAATCTGTAGGTAATTACTTACATTATTTGCCATAATTCTTTATTTGTTTAAAATTTCTTTACTTAAAATTAGAGGTGAACCATCTTTGTGAGCTGAAACCATAAAAACGGTTTCATTTTCATTTACAATCGGTGTTACCTTTTCAAACATTAATCTATAGTTTTTAACTACATAATCAATTACTTTTTGTTCTGTTTCTTTGTCCATGACTTTTTTTTTATTTAATATTTACTACAAATTTAGGCAAAAAAAAGGAGGGAGTCAACTCCCTCCATAAAATATTATTTATTTTTTTAAAAATTGTATTTCAAAGACGCATTCCAAGTTCTTCCGAAACCAAACCATACTGAGTTACGAACATCAATACCATTCCATGTTGTCGAATTTTCATCCGCATGGATGTTTGTTTCTGCCTCAGAAATGTAAACTTTATCTAATAAATTATTTACATTAACTCTGAAAGTCCAATGACCAGCAAACCTTTGTGTTACACCCGCATCTATCAAACCATAAGATGGAAGCTTCAAAGCTCCAGCATTATCTGGTTGTGTAAATACAGCATCAACTATAGAGTAATCAGCATACAACCCATCAACATAACGATATGCAATGTCTAAAGTAGTATTACGAACTCTGTAATCAACATTTAAAGATGATGTGAATTGTGCAGCATCACCAACCTTAGAATCTTCTAAGTAAAGTGTACCTGTACCAATTGATTGATTATTAGCGTCAAATAATTCCGATGTAAAATCTTTAGTATATCTCCAATCTCCGATTGAAGTCATTGCCTGAATTTTCCATTTACTATTTGGTCTATAAGTCCCTTCAAACTCAATACCGTTGTGACGAACATCAATGTCACGGAATTGAGCAGTACCTTGGTCACCTTGAGAGTTAAACAACGCTCGAGTGATAAATCTGTTACCCCATGTTGTTGAGTATGCATTTACGTTTAAAATTAGTTTTCTTGTATTATAACCGTAACCTAATTCTACTGAACGAATTTCTTCATTTTGTAAATCTTGGTTTACTAAATTAGCAAAGTTAGGGAATACTGCATCAAACTGAGGTTGACGAGATATTAAACCTGTGTTAAAGAAAATGTTAGATTTATCATTAACATTATAGTTAGCTCCACCCTTTAGATATCCACCTAATTGATTTTGTTGGTCAGAGATTGGTAATGTTGGTTGGTCGAAGTAATCTTCACGTTTAAATGATTGATTAGACATACCACCTTGTAGAACTGCGGTGATTTTCTTATCATCATTATACTCAACCATACCATTAACACCTTGCCATCCAACGATACCCACATTGTAATAGTCAATTTTAGGACCATTCAATCCAGTATTAGTAAATGGAGATGCCTCAACAGTTGTTGTTATAAACTGACCTGCCGAGTTCTTGTTACCTGTAGAATAGTAAGCATCAAGACCCATTAAGTTATTCAACACTCTGTAGTGGTAACCTTTGTAACTACGAAGGTCAATACCTAAAGATGTTTTGAATTTACCAAAATCACCTTCTAAGTTAGAAATCGCACCAACCCAGTCATGTGAGTTCATAGATGCACGACGTACAAGAACAGCTCTATTTACATCATTATCTTTGTAACCGTTAGAACCTACTAATTGACCATAGAAAGGTGATGATGTCATAGAGTCAGATGTTCCATAACCCATAGTTGTTGATTGGTTAGCTAAAACCGCAGCATTAAAATCTACAAAACCATTTTCATCACGAGTACCTTTACCATCCTCTAAATAATGTTCGGTAAGGTCTTTGTTGTATGGGTAGAAATCCATACTAGAATTACGGAAGTTACCTCCACGTGGACCAGTACCTCCACCACGTCCTGCAGAACCGTACATCGACGTATTCAACTTCCAATTAGAATTTAGATTCCAATCCCAGTTAAATGTTGCCAAAGGTTTGTTGTAGAAGTTTCTTCTCATATTGAATTCTTCACCATTTAGGAAACCAGCGTCGGTATTCCATCTACGGTCAATTCCTTCCTTACCAAAGTTTTGATAATCACGGATAGAAATCCAAGATGTTCTTTGGTGGTGCCATTGTCCAGCACCTAAGAAAGATAAATTCAATGAGTGGTCAGAACCCTTAGGTGCGTAACCTACCGCAGTAAAATAATTCCAACCTTCACCAGCAGTACCGTAAGCATATCCGTTACCACCCCATTTTGAAAGAAGAACTGAAGTTGCCCATCCTTTTTCGTCTTTACCGGTGTTATAAACCGCAGAGGTTTTAAAGTATCCGTTGTTACCAACCGTTTGTGATACTGAACCACCTTCTTTTTTGTCAGCAGCCTTTGTAAAGATAGAAATTGTACCCCCAACAGAAGGAACCGCTAAACGTGACGCTCCAAGACCTCTTTGGATTTGAATACCTGAAGCCACATCAGTTAATCCTTGCCAATTTGACCAATACACGCTTCCGTTCTCCATATCATTAACGGGTTGTCCGTTAATAAGGATAGATGTGTTACGTTGGTCAAAACCACGAAGGTTAATACGTGAATCACCATATCCACCACCTTGTTTAGTCGTATAAACACCAGGGGTACGGTTCATCACTTCAGGAAATTCAAGGTTACCCACCTTTAATGAAATTTCCGCAGTTGAAATACTTGATACTGCAATAGGTGTCTCACGAACCTTTGCCACATCAATAACTCTAGTAGTCACTATTACCTCGTCCAATTTCTCAGATAAGTAAAGTGAATCTACTGCTTCAAGATTTTTTGTCGCCTCTTGAGCAAAAGCACTGTTAACTGTCAATAAAGCTCCAGTTACCAAAGCGAATAAATTTAACTTTTTCATTTTAATTTATTTTGGTTTATTTATTTATAAAAAAAACCGGAAACAATCCGGTTTTGGTTATTCTTTTAATAATCGTTTTCCCCATATGCTAATGGTTGAAATCCTCCTTGCTTTGTCCACTCCTCATTTGGTACCCCCACTTGAATAGATGTGTCTTC
>Ga0307488_10005538_pt1 | contig 10428 bp, 6 predicted proteins | sample SB02metaG_FD_202248 | JGI IMG/M metagenome (GOLD analysis project Ga0307488, IMG submission 202248) | Sea-ice brine microbial communities from Beaufort Sea near Barrow, Alaska, United States - SB 0.2 | ecosystem: Environmental > Aquatic > Marine > Coastal | place: USA: Alaska | collected 2017-05-06
ACTGCGTCCGTCCAAACTGCGCTACAGATAGCTTGCACTTCGGTTGACTGATCACTGATGTCAGTGTCTGCCCATGTGTCATTTGATTTAGTTGAGCAAACCAAGACGTGACGATGGAATGATCTGCTGATCTCTGTGCCATCTCTAGCTATCACTGTAGCTGTACGAACTTGCACATGCTTGTGATCTCCAACGACTTCAATCTTATCTTCTACTTGTGTTTCTGTTAGTGCCATATTGGCCTCCTTTGTTTATCGTGGCGTTATTGCCACCTGTCCGACCCCATCTCTGACAGGGTTATGATGTTGTTTCGTATGTAGCCATTCCAAATATTTTAGTGCTGTTATTGAAATTAGCATTTGTATATGCTAAATATCCAGTTGATCCTTGATACCGTAAATATAAGTTACCATCAGCCCATGGCATAGCGTATGCCCCAATTTGATTAGCCGACACGCCATTATTTTCAAAAATAAGATTAGCCGCAGAATGTTGACTACCTACAAAATGATTAAAAGGTAACCCTGAAATAGTAGCACCACCAGTAACAGAACCTTTATTTGATAAAACTATAAGAAAAGATGCATAAACCATTCTGCCAATTTTAGTGTATCTACCCACTCTGCTTGTATAAGTAATACCATTATCAGAACCATCAAAATTTAATTGGGGAGTCCAAGTCCCCTCTTCATAATCGTCCAACTTATTAGCCGCCCCAGTGCCGCCGAGGTATACACCGCCTGATAGTTTCAGGTCTTTGAAGCGTGAACCAGAGTGACCCAAACTAACGTTGCCGTCATTTGCTGTACCAGTAGAAGATGCAGGGGCAATTACGTTATTGTTGAACTGCATAAAGCTATTTACACCACCACCTGTTGAGCCAATGAACATACCACCATCGTACGCACCAATATTACCTACAAGTGTGCCGCTTTTGCGAAGGTTAATAATGTTTCCGTCACTACTTGTTCTATTTAATTCTAACGAAGAACTATTTTGTGTTGCTACACGTATCTCACCATCAGCCATAAGCGCAAAAGAAGGGGTTGTAGTATTTGTGTGGGGTGTTGTTGTAGTACCACCCACCAACAAGTTGCCTGACGAGTCGATGCGCATACGTTCTGCGGTATCATCAATAAAACTTAGGAAGCCATTGTTAAATATTCTCCAATCATTTCCTGTATTTTCTCTAAGAACTAATTCAGAGCCACCTGTGGTTGAGTTGCCAATAGTTAAACCTATCACGCTTGCTGTAACTCTAGGCGAACTCGTACCAATACCAACGTTTCCGCCATTCATAATAGTCATAGCGGTTAGTGCTACAGTTGTTCCATCATCATTCATTTGTTGAATGTTAAAATCACCAGCGGTATATTGTGAAGCAGCTAATCGAACTTTCTTTTTATTAGTGGCTTGCCCACTTGCATTTAGTGTTATTGTAGGCGCACCTGATGCTACTTCTAATAGAGCACTAGGCGAACTCGTACCAATACCAACTTGGCCTGACGAGTCTATGGTTAATCTTGGAGCAGTGCCATCCAATATTTGTAGCCCACCATTTGACAAGATTTCCCATTGGTTTTCATCATCTTCAAGTATTAATCCTGACGCAGATTTAGAAGAACTTCCAATGTGTAAAAACGTAGTTGTACCGTTATCAGACGAGGGTAATGATTGCCCAATACCAACGTTGCCTGACGAGTCGATGCGCATAGCTTCTGCGCCAGCGGTGTAATGTAAAAAAGCGTCGGAGCTATGGTCATAACTAATAGCCCCCCGAAAGTTTCCGCCGCTATCGCCAAATCGAACTTGGCCCGTATTAGCAGGGCCAGACGCCAGATAAAGCTCAGTGTCAGCCGAGTTTTCCAGTGTTAGTGTCGCCGCTGTTCTAGCAGAAAACCCAGAGAGCGCACTCTTTGTAAAATGGGCCACAGTAGTTGGACTACTCGTACCAATCCCAACTTGGCCTGTTGAGTCTACAACTAAACGATAAGAACTAGCCGTATTATCATAAAGACCAAAAAGACCACTAGCAGTAGTTGTAAGCATATAGTCCCGACCACCAGTTAGATGCAGTCTAGGTGAGTTATCACTGCTAGTAAACTTACCGTAACCGTTTACTTCTAACGTCGTGCTAGGAGAACTCGTACCAATACCAAGCGATTCAGCACTCGCATCCCAGAAGAACTTAGCAGTTGTGCCTGTGTCCTCGTAGAAGCTGATGTCGCCGTTTTCGTCAAACTTAGCTGTGTTTGTTGTCGTGCTACCGTTATACTTATCTAGTATAAGCGAGTTGCTGGAGTTTCTTCTAAAACGTTGATATCTATCAACGGCTGCATTTGATATTGAAAAACTTGCGGCATCATTCTGAATAGATACACCGCCACTGCTAGTCAGCCCATCGCTGGTCACTGTGCCTGTTACGTCAATGCCTGTTGCTGTTGTGGCTAGTTTGGGAGCGTTGTTGTGGTAAAGAGTTACAGCACCACCAGAAGTGGCATAAATCATATCTTGGTCTGATGGGTTTCTTATATAAATATCCCCACCAGTTAATTTAAGTCCTCCTGTTCCAACATCAGAAACATAGGAATGGCTACCATCATGGTAAATCTGTAGGTCAGACCCAGCACCGAAAATGGCTTTATTGTTAGTACCGAATGACAAGTTGCCTGTCATAGTATCACCAGCAACATTTACATAACGTGCATCTGATGCAGTTCTTGTGTAATGATCTGCTAATACAAACGTACCATAAGCTACAATATCAACTACATCATTTACTGATGCACCTGATGCTAGTGTAATGCTTGTACCATTTGTAGCTGTGAAGTCTGTGCCAACTAATAGTTTAACACCATTGAGGTACGCATCAATATAGCCAGTGTCATATGCCGCAGCGAATACAGTTTGACCTGCCGTAGCTGTGTATGTGTTACGTTCTGATGTACCATTAACTGATGAACCAGCTGCTTGCCAACCAGAACCACCATAGACATACATGATGTTAGATGTACTGTTAAAATATAATGCACCTGTAATAAGTGCATCACCATCATTGTCTACTGTAGGAGCAGATGATTTAGCACCAAGGTATCTGTCATCAAATTGATCATAAGATGATGCAGCATTAGTAGCACTAGTAGCCGCATTAGTTGCTGAGGTTGCTGCATTAGTTGCTGAAGTAGCCGCATTGGTTTCACTTGTAGCGGCATTTGTCGCAGAAGTAGCGGCGACAGTAGCTGAACCTAAGATACCATCTACATAAGTTTTATTAGTTACATCAGTACCAGCAGTAGGTGTAGCAAGACCAGTGATCTTATTGTTACCCATAGCTAATGCACCAGACATCGTATCGCCTGTCTTAGCTACACGAGTATCTCTCTGTGTATCTGTATATGCTTTAGTTGCTACGTCTTGTGCTGATGTAGGATCACCTGCACCTGTAATCTTGTTGGTACTCATTGCGATAGCACCTGTCATAGTGCCACCAGCTTTTGGTAGTTTAGTCGCAATGGAGTTTGTTACTGTAGTGCTGAAGTCATCATCATCATTTAGAGCATCAGCTAGTTCACCAAGAGTATCTAGTCCTGCACCTGCATCACCAATCAGAGTAGAGATTTCATCATCTACATACTTCTTAGTTGCGGCATCAAGATCATTAGTTGGAGCAGTAAGATTTTGAATAGTAGCTGATGTACCAGCATTCATGTTTAACGTACCATCAATAGTAACGTTAGTGAATGTAGATGTACCAGAACCTGCTGTTACGTTACCAGTTAGGTTTCCTGTGACATTGCCTGTTACATTTCCTGTATGAACACCAGCAGTATTACCAGTTACGTTACCAGTAATGTTACCTGTGATACCACCTGATGAAGTCAGTGTAGTAAATGCACCAGTAGATGCTGAGTTAGCACCAATCGTAGAACCGTCTATTGAGCCGCCGTTAATGTCAGCGGATGCTAGTGTAGCTTGGCCTGTCGTGGATAGCGTTGTGAAGCTACCTGCGGCGGCTGTAGAAGCACCTATTACCGTACCATCTATGTTACCGCCGTTGATGTCTACAGTAGCGAAAGTTGATGTGCCTGATGCACCTAATGTAGTGAATGAGCCTGTGCTTGGAGTAGTTGCACCAAGAGCAGCACCATCTATCGTACCGCCATTAATATCGGCTGTAGCGGCTACTAAGGATGTATTAGCATTCAGTGTCGTAAATGTACCTGCCGCTGGTGTAGCTGAACCTATAACAGCATTATCAATAGCACCTGAGTTTAGGTCTACGGATGTGATGGTTGTAGTGCCTGTAGCTGATAAGTTAGAAAAAGTAGCAAGGCCTGTGAATGCAGATGTACCTACAGTTGTTAGTGTACCACCAATTGCTACATTACCTGTAGCAGAGATACCACCACTCAGGAATAAGTCTTGGAAGCGTGTGGAGTTGTTACCTAAGTCTACACTATCATTAGATGCAGGAAGTATAGCATTACCGCTATCAACTTGTACTAGCTCACGCCAAACGGCTGCGCCAGAACTATTCCCTACACAGATATAAACACGGCCTGTAGAAGAGTTCTCCCAGATAGAGCCTGGTGCGTAACCATCTGCACTATCATCCCCTGCTCCTGGGACAGAGTTAGTTACGTTGTTACGACCACCAACACCACCATGTACTAATGGGAGATATCCACTGACAGAGGTTGCTAATGGTATCTTAGGAGCATCTCCTGTACCACCTGTATGTCCGTGTCCTGATGATGCATTAAACGCAGCTAGTAGCTGGTTAAATTCTGCATTAATTGGTGGCGCTGTAATACTAGAACCATTTATAATACTAGCAGTTGATTGCCGTGTATAACCTGCCATTGTCTATCTTCTCCCTGCCGCACTGAACTCAAAGACTAAGCCTTGAATTGAGAATGGTTCTGATTGTCCGTCTGTCACAAAAGTAGCTCGAACTGAAAAGCCCGAACCTTGAATATCCGATGTCATGATCGGTTTGGATGCACCGCCGTAAGTCACGTTTGCTCCACTATAAGTAATGTTACGCCCAGCGTAGATCGTAGGCGCACCAGCAGATGTCTGCGTATATGTAGAAGGTACTGATGTATTGTAATCACCCCAATCGTAATCAATAGCGAGGTTCATCTCGAATGGGCCTTCTGCACGTATGAATGTGTTGAGTTTTCGAATAACTTTACGCTGTTCTGTTTCGCCGAAATCTAAATAAGGTGTAGCGTAAACAGATATAATATTAGAGCCGTTAAAGCTTGTTCCATTTTCTTGGCGATAGACTTTACCATCATGATCTCCGTGTAAGATAAGTTCATCTGTGCCTACATAATCTGAGGTTGCACAGCTTGCTCGTATTCCTAGTAGCTCACCAAATTCCCACTCAATTGAACCTGAAGTATCAGTCAGTCCACCAATAATACCGATAGCATCTGTAGCAGCTACAACAGTACCACTATTGGTTGTGGTAACAAAGTACCGTACCTGTGACTTAGAACGTATAACAACACCTGTTAAAGCGTCCATGTCTTCGTTCTTAATGAGATCAACAAGTGTAGATTGTATTGGCTTAGATAAAGTTTCTAGCTCGATATCGCCAACTCTAGAAGTACCAGCAACAGGTCTAAAGCCATCAGGAGACAGGAACATTAAGTCTCCACCAATTTCTAGTACGCTATCTCTAGCAACACAACCGATGTTACTTGTTACGTTTTCAAGAGCAAAAACATTTGATGCATTAACTGTAATCTTCTTGATATTCTTATTACCAAATACAAAAAGATTATCACGGAAGGGTTTGATTTGTACGACATCAAAGCCAGCCGCTATCTGTCCACCACCTGCTGCAACTGTCCAGGTATAAGCATCGTTTGGTGCAGAGTGTGCAATAGCCGCTCTACTAGCTTCATGACCACCTAAAAACAAATGGTTTTCAAATACGTCTACCAATGCAGGAGCATTTAATGCTTGATCACCACCTGCTGTATTGTTCGTAGCGTGATAGCCCCCAGCGTGAGATGACTTTATCTCTTTCCAATCTGTACCATTAAATATAATCGCTTCGTTAACACCGTCTACAAAGCATATATTATTACCAGTACCAAAGTTAAACTGTTGGTGTCGTAGTCTGTTAACAGTTAGACCGTTTGCGGTCATAGAACGGGTAACACTGTGATCTAGGGTAAACTTACGCCACCCTATAAATGCAGTATAATAATAGAAGCTGTAAGTACTAGCACCTGCGTCTTGTCGTGCAGCTATGATAGTTGTGCTGTTGGTAACATCATTCTTAAATATAGCAATACCAAGGACTTTGCCTTGGCCTGTAGATGAACCTGCTACCGTTACTTCGCCATAATCAGGATCATATTCATCATAACCCTCTACACGACGATAGCCGCCAAATAATGACGGCTCAAAGTTCAACATACGTGTAGCTGCTCCTGGACTGTTATCCGATAAATCTAAATGATTTTCATTGGAGTTCAGGCCACCTGCACATACAAGTTTGAAGGACTGTATTTGATCTGGCATTAATATTTAACCCGTGTATCACGAATATATTCGTAATTATTAATGTATAAAGTTTGTAAGTCTTTGATACCTTTTTCAAAGGCCATGAAAGATGCCTGGGAAGATTCAAGATTATCTTTAAACATATAGAGATGATATAAAGCACCATCTACTAATACTGTATCGTAGCTATCAGGAATACGTGTAACATCATCTGCTGCTGAGATATCAGAGTAGTTCTGGTAGTATCTGAATTTAAGTGTGTATGCTTTATCAGGCGATGGGCTTACACCATAGCCATTACCATGAGAAGGAAATATATAACGTGGGACACTAATACCATTAGATCCTGATGCATAATCATTGTCTCTATGTTTCTTATACCACTCGTCACGTTCTATGTATTTTAGCGTAGTGTAACTTACACCTAGTGCTGTATCTTCTTGGATTTGAAAGCTGTTCCAATCAGCTATTTTATAAAAGGAAGGCCATGAATATTCTTCCTGACCCACAACCAATGTATCTGTTTCTTCAGCAGCATTAAAAGGCCACTCAAACTCAGCTTGGTTTATCTTAGCAACGGCAGCTTTCACCGCATCCTTAACCAATGCTTGAACGCCCGTAACAGAATCAAAAGCACCTTCCGCAACTTCAACTTCGTTCAGACGGCGTAGTACTTGATTACATAAACTTATATAGGTGCTAGGCATATTGTACCCTTAGATAGAGGAATGGGGCTAACAGATTAGCCAGCCCCATAAAAAGTTTAAGCTGCGTTATATTTTGCAGTAACCAACGCTTCTGGGCGTAGGATTTTTCTACCGTAAAGGTGCATACCTCTAACGATGTCAGCAAAGCTATCTGGATCACGGTATGTTTCCGTTTTGTTGATCTGTTCTGCTGTTGCTACCGCTGAGTCATGTCCAGCTACGATAACACCAAAGTTAGCGTTTTGGTTAGCTGTACCAGTTGTTCCTGGGCCAGTACCAACTGCTGGTAGATTTGACGATGTATATACACGGAAGCCGTGGAAATTATTCAAAGTCAATCCATTGCGAAGCGCACCTGAGTCACCGTAATCGGCGTTCAAGAAGCGTGAATCTTCGTCAGCTAGTAGTTCCATAAATACTGGATCTACACATAACCAACGACCTGCTGAATCAACTTGATTTTGATCCAATAGACGCTTCATACGAGCCACAACCATTGCTGGTGAACATGTAGCTGTAGGTAGTGCTGTTGCACCTGGTAAACGAGCTGCTAGTGGGATCGAATGAGCGCCCGCAGAAGTCGTTGTGATGTTACCAAATGAACCTTTGTTTAACTTCATTGTAGCTAACAATTCGTCAGAACCTGCTGTTGTATCCGCTTTTGTACCATTAACTTGGTCGTTAACTGCGGCTGCATTAGCATGTAGAGCAGACTGCTTATAACCTGATAAGTAGCCAAGAACTTCTTGGTCGTACTGGTCAGCTAAACGGTGTGCTGCACGGTCTGTTGCAAGAGACATAAAATTGACGTGCTGCATTTGCTCTTCGATGTCATCCATCTTAAATGCAAAGTAGTTAGCTTTATCAATTGTTAATGAAAAGTCTGCATCAGTTAAATCTTGTGCTGCGATAGTTGTACCACGAGCATAAGCTGATACTGAAATTTCTGGCTCTTTAATAATTCTGCAATATGTTCAAATAAGATCGTTAGTTCTTATTCCGCTTTTCAAAGCTGCTACATGTCACCATGTAGATCAGACCATATCATCATCCACTGGGGATGCTCTGCGCTTCGAGCCACTTGGCTCTACTTCCTTTCGGAATGGTCGTTGAACGTTCCTATTTCTAGGCTTCGCTGCTGATTGTCTCGTAGAGATGTCCCAGCAATTCACAGAGTTGTTCGAAGTAGATTGCTCTACTAAGCCGCCAAATTAACGGTATCACCTTGGCTTGCAATTTCGCCAAAGTAGTCAGAGTTAGTGATAGCACCCGTAACAGTATTTTTACGGAATGCGAGTTGGACTTTCTTCGAATAAATTACACTCGAAAAATTTCCTGAATTGAGGTTGGTATACCCCGATGCTTTTTGAAATGCCATTGATGTACTCCTTGTGAAATGGCTAGGCCGAAGCCTGAACAAAACCGAAGAGGACAATTGAGTGGCAGTGATAAATGAGGGTGCGAATAACTATGAAGTTGCAACTAAATAGAAAGACGGGCCTCAACACACTGGTAGACTGAACGTCGATATTCTTCTGTATGGTATTAAGACATAGAGGTAGACCGTAAGGTGGCTCTATTATTGTTGAGAAATTTAGCTCTCAGAAGATATGTCTTTAGAAGACGTATCATTAAAAAGCTGGGAAGGGGCGAGTCTCATATTCTTCGCCTCTTCACCTTTATTATAACATTAGTTAAGTGTCATTGCAACACCCTATCTAGCGCCACCACTTAGGTCATAATCAAAGTTACCAGTTTGCATAGCCTCTTCGATTGCCTCTACATTCTTACCAAATTCAACATTACTCATTTGCTGTACTTGGCTTTCAGAGAACTTAGCTCTTCCTGCGGCTTTAGGTGTAGATGAAGATGTTCTACCTACAGCATGTGCTGCTGATTTAGACTTAGTTTTTGTGTTAGATTTACTCATATCATATTTATATAAATCAATAGCACGAGAAGCTGCTCTAGCATCAGAGTTGTTTTTATACAGCGCATTTTGAGTATCAATAGTTTGTTCTGCTACCCAATCATGAAAACTTTGATCTTGTCGGATATCACCAAAGTCAGGATGCATCTTCAGAAGTTCTTGTTCAGCTTCTTTTTTAGTAAGCTTAGTTTCTAACTGACGTAATCCTTCCATACGCTTCTCACCCTCTGCAAGTGCTTCATTAGCACGTTTTTGAGCGATACTATCCACAATCTTTGCTACATCAGGATATTTCTTAGACCAGACATCAATCTCTTCATCTGTCTTGGGAAACTTAATCTGACCTTTAGCTGCTTGATCTAGTTGAGCTTTCATCTTAACAAGCTCTTGATCCTTTTGCTGCATTAACTGCTGCGAGTGTCGTCGGAGATCCCCATATCGTTTCTTATATGTTGTATCTTCACCTTCAACTACTTCAGATTCTTGTGCAGGGTTTTCAGCTTTGAATTCTTCTGCATAAGATAGACCATTGTCTTCTTCTTCTGTTCTTCGATATTTTGCCATTATTGCCTCACGGGGGTCGCATAAAGCGAGTAGCCCTTATTTAAGATATAAATGCATAACTCTTTCGCTGCATCATACTTGGTAGGTTTGATGTACGTGGGGAAATCTCCTCCGTTTCCTCATCGTCATCAAGTTTGTCGTCTACTTCTACAGTAGCGACTTCGACTTCGATGTCCTCTTCAGGAGCATCCGTTTCTGCTGCTTCTACCTCTTCAGGTTCTTCAGCACCTTCCTCATCTGTGTACTGGATAAGCCCAGTATCATACATGCTCATCAAGCCCAGTTCGGCTTCTGATTGCATATCCATAATATGTTTTAGACCGTGCCATTTAACTACGTTGGCAGGGAGAACGTATTCACCTTCGGATATCATTACCTCGATATCGTCCCGCACATTTTCAGCACTAGATCCCATTGGTATTTCGTTACCGCTTTCTGGATCAGACATCATACCGCAAGCCATGCCGCCGTGTGCCATTTCAATTAGCTCATCATCATCCATAGCTTTTTGTATGGCTTCGCCTGTTGTCTCTTCATATTTGCTTAATTTACCGTCACCATTTTTGTCGGCTTTCTTACGGTCTAATTGGAATTTATTTTTAGCCATTTCCTGTCCTTCAACTGTTGTAATACCTTTGTTCGCAACGGCTAGACCGCCCAGCGCAAAGCCTTTTTTTTCATCTTCAGACATGCCAAACAAAT
>Ga0307488_10005540_pt1 | contig 10428 bp, 11 predicted proteins | sample SB02metaG_FD_202248 | JGI IMG/M metagenome (GOLD analysis project Ga0307488, IMG submission 202248) | Sea-ice brine microbial communities from Beaufort Sea near Barrow, Alaska, United States - SB 0.2 | ecosystem: Environmental > Aquatic > Marine > Coastal | place: USA: Alaska | collected...
CGATGAGTTTGCGCAGGGCATCATCGATCTCAAAGTCGACATTGGACTGCCAGCGGGTCGAGAGCCAGGCCTCAATAGCCTCGTCAAGTGCTGCGGCGGTGGTGATGTTAGGCATGGCCGTTAAAAAGTAGTAGGCCAGTATGGCTTCTTTACATTCCTCTTCTTCAGCGTCATCGAGCAGACGATGAAAAACCCCAGAATTATTGTCCAGGTTTTTGAAATACAGACTCTGGGTTAATGTCTGCATGAACGTTAGTTTACGATTCTTGAAGTTTACAAACTGCTTCCAGATAAAGCTGCCCAGTGCGCCCATGCCAGCTATCAACCCGATGATCACGGCCTCATTGATAGCAACTTCTTGGCTATGAATGCCCGTATAGTAGCCTATCATAGTGCCTAACAGTAATAGTGAGGCGCCCACTTTGGTGGTGAGCACAATGCCGCCACCGACGAACGCAGGGACACCGATCATCAGTTTGTCGAGTAAGCGCATGCGTACTTGAGTGTTCGGAAAGAGAATCTCCATATCTGCTTTGGGTACGTTCTGGAACATCTTTAACATGATGGAGCCGGGGCGAAAGCCCTGTGGATTGTTGGGCATGTTATCGCTGAAGCGGATGTAGATGACCACGCGATCATAATTGGTGAAGTTGAGTTTGCGGCGCATTCTGCCGAAGAAGCCATTGTCCATCTCTTCGCGCTGACTCTCGCCACGGGTGAATAACAAGACTTCTGAGAAGTCGTCAAAATTGACATCCAGCTTGAGTTTAAATAACGAGGACTCATTGAACGTTTGAGCTAAGGCTTCATCGGTCAATCTTTCGTAGTTGGCGTTATTCAGCAATGTCTGAAGTTGATCCACAAACTCGGTTTGCCGATCACAGCCAAAGGCGGCTATTTTGCGGGTGTCTCGATCTGGGTTTAAGGATGCGTAGGTGTCCTTGAGATCCTCGAGAACTTGATGGAAGTCAAAGTGAAAAACACTCTGTAACAGTTGGCAGACGTCACGAAACTGTATTTTCTCGACGGCCGACAAAGACCCTTCCGTCAAGCACATCTCTACGACGTCCCTTTTTCTAAAGGGGATGTATCGAAGTGCGGGTCGTCCGGGAGTTGCTGCCATAATACATGCTGACCTAGTTAGCGTCTGATTATTTCAGGTCGGGCGCCATTGGGCAATGCTTCAGGGTTCGGGCGAGGGTCTGCATCAAAGATTCCGCAGTCACCTCCCGTGGCTTGGTGTAACATGGCTGCGTCCAACTTGGGGATCAGTATGTACAAGATAAAGACGCTCAATAATATTTCGCATCGGGGTCTGGATCGATTCCCGACAGCAAGGTTTAGTCTGGGCGCAGATGTTATTGACCCTGACGCGATACTCGTTTGCAGCCATCAGTTAACCACTGATGATATAACCTCTTCATTGTGCGCTGTAGGGCATGCCGGGACGGGGATGAACAATATTCCGGTGACGGATTACACCAATCGTGGCGTGGTGGTCTTCAATACGCCAGGCGCGAACGCCAACGCGGTCAAAGAGTTAGTGTTGGCGGGTCTGTTGCTGTCCCAGCGGGGAATCATTCAGGGCATGGCGTTCGTCGATGGTCTAGCAGACATAGCCGATAAGGGTGAGCTCAACCGACAGGTGGAGGCCAATAAGAAAGCCTTCAAAGGCGCCGAGCTCAAGGGTAAAACCCTCGGTATTCTTGGCCTAGGAGCGATTGGTTCAATGGTTGCTGACCTTGCCCTGCAGATGGGCATGCAAGTGCTCGGGTATGATCCAGCGTTGTCGGTTGATGCTGCCTGGCGCCTGTCGAGTCAGGTACAAAAAGTTGACAATATGCAGACCCTGTTCGCTCGTGCCGATTTGGTCTCTTTGCATATTTCTGCCCTAGAATCGACCCGCGGCATCATCAACGCGGAAACCCTGGGATACTTTAAGGCCGGCGCGGTGCTGTTGAATTTTGCCCGTGAAGAGCTCGTTAACAATGTTGATCTGCTGGCGGCTCTCGAGTCGGGTCAGCTGAGGCAGTACATCAGTGATTTTCCGACACCGGTGTTAATCGGTAAACCCGGTGTGTTGTCGACACCACACCTGGGCGCGAGCACGGCAGAGGCAGAAGAAAACTGCGCTGTGATGGTGGCGGACCAGCTCATCGACTTTCTCGAAAATGGCAATATTCGTCATTCGGTTAATTTTCCTAACCTAGTGCTTGAGCGCACCCAAGGCTACCGTATCGCGCTGGCGAATCGTAACGTGCCGCGAATTCTGGGTAGTGTCTTGTCGATTCTCGCCGACCGTAATATCAATGTCATTGATATGCTCAACAAGAGTCGGGACGACGTGGCGTATAATCTGATCGACGTGGAGGGTGAGCCCACGGCTGATCTGGTACGTGATATCGAGAAGATTGAAGGCGTGATCAACGTGCGGGTTTTTAGCGCCGGCCCTTAAACTCCTCAGACCCTGCAGGCATGCGGCGCAAGTCACGCTGCATAAAGCGCCCGGGTGCCAAAAACTCAAGCCAGGCCGGGTCTACCGCACCTGGCTCAGCGTTGATCATGCGGGCCAGAATTTCACCGCACAAGGGCGCGTGAGTGGCGCCATGGGATCCCAGTCCCCCACAGAAAAATAGTCCGGGCTGGTAGGCATCGAAGTGGGGTTGTTCACGGCTATGGTGGCGACTCCAGTGCGCCAGAGCGGTCCAGTCAGGAATCGGCCCCACTACCGGCAGGCGGTCGCGAGTTGTCGAGCGCAGTCCCGCGTAAGCCTCTATTGACTCTGGGTGGCCAGGCAGGAAGTGAGGCAGAGCGTCCTGTAGCTGCGCCACTAAGGCCTGGGTATCAGCTTCCCGTATCGTGTCATCCCGTGTGTCTCGTGCGTGGGTGCCACTCACTGTCGAGAAGCCAGCGGCATTCGGGGGAAAGACGGTGATCGGACCACTGATCACTTGGTTTGGCGCGACTGATTGACTCACTCTAACGTGTAGTGCCTGACCGCGGTTTGTGTCTAATTGAATGGGCTGCGTCTGCGGCAGGCCACTGGCGCCGTGAGCTATGATGACAACGTCGGCTTGGGTCAATACCTGGCTGGCGGGATTCAGCAGTTGCCATTGCCCGTATTGATAGGTCAGTTCGTCGACGGGGCTCTGCAGATGGAGTTTGCAGGTTGCCAAGGTCGCGGCAAAGTAGTTGGCGGCGTTCAGCCAGCCGCCATTAGCAAAGGCTAGCGCTGTCTGTTTCTGATCTGTCTGTTTCTGAAGCAGGGGAGAGTCAGTCTGACACACGAAGTTGTCGGGGAAGTAGGCGTTAACTCGATTAAGCCGGTTACTCAGGCGGGGTGTGTCAGCCGCCACGGTAAAACCACAGGTGTCAAACCCGCCTTGTTGTAACAGATACTGGAAGGCGGCTAGAGAAAAGCGGGCGCGATTATCTGGCGCCGCCGCTAGCTGCGGATAAATGGCGAGTTGCGGAATCACCGATGCCCCTAGCAGGGGCGCTGGGCGAGCATCAAACATCTCCACCTCAATACCGCGTCGCTGTAGCGCTCGCGCGCAATTGAGACCTGCCAGCCCCGCGCCGATGATAGCGACCCGCTTGATGGCCTTCTGTCTGAGCCGCGGGCTTGGTGCTTGGGTTGCCGTGGGTAGCTCTGATGTAGAAAGCTCTGATGTTGATGGCGGGATGAGTCGAGCGGTGAGCATCTCAGCCTTGCCACCGAAACCCGGTACCTTGCGAATTGTAAATCCTGCCGCGCGCAGGCCGCGCTTCACAACGCCAGCGACAGAGTAGGTTGATAGTGTCGTGTCAGTATGACTTTTCTTGGCGAACAATTCGAATACGCGCGGATCCCACATGGCACTGTTCAGTGAGGGGCTGAAACCGTCCAAAAAGAATGCATCGACAGGCGCGCTGAGCATGGTGCTGGCTGGCACGATATCGGCATAAATTAACGTCAGACAAATGTTATCGGTAATCCACAGTGCATGCATACCCTGGCTGGGCATTGGATATCGGGTGATTAAGGCGCCGGCGAGTTCGCTCAGTCCACCATAGGCGGGATCGTCAGCTGTTTCAGCCAGCAGGCCGGCGTAAAGTCTAGCCAGGTCCTCAGGCGTGACGGGGGCATGCTCAATGGCGATGAAATGCAGACAGGCTTGGTGAGGGTTTACCTGTTGCCAGAGGCGGGCTGCAAGCAGGAAGTTCAGACCAAACCCAAAGCCGGTCTCGACAACGGTGAAGTGATTTTGCTGCAGGTTTTGCCAGCGCTCACGCAACTGGTTTGCCTCGATGAAGACGTGTTGTTTTTCTGCCAGGCCCCCAAGACGATGCCAGTAGATATCCGTATACGCCGGCGACCAGGGTGTGGTGTCATCACGCCATTGTATCTCGGCGTGATCCACCAAATACCCGGTTTCTGCGGGCTCTTTCGTCAATGGCCCTGTCGTTGGTGGCATATTAGTGGGTAGCAACGGGTCGCCCAGGATCAGTGATCCACTCGCTCCAGGAGCCAGGGTACAAGGCTGGCTCGGCAAATCCGGCATGTACCAGCGCTAGAATATTATGCGCTGCTGTCACGCCCGAGCCGCAATAGCAGGTGACCGCCGCGGTTGTCGAGATGCCGAGTTGCGTGAATCTGTCGGCCAGCTCATTAGCCTGTTTGAACCGTCCAGAGGTTGCCAGGTTAGCACTGAAAGGTGCGCAGATAGCCCCGGGAATATGCCCGGCTACGGGATCGATGGGCTCGACTTCACCGTTAAAGCGGCGCAGATCGCGTGCGTCTAACAGTGTCCCGTGCTGCGCCATAGTGTTTTCGTTAACGCTGTCGGCGATGCGAGTGATCAAATCGGCGGCAGAAACCTGACGGGTTATGGTGGGGCGAGCGTCGAAGGCCGACACTGGATATGTAATCGCAGCCTTAGTGAGAGGTTGGTCTGCCGCAACCCATGCCTTCAATCCGCCGTCCAGTACCATCACATTGGTATGCCCAACCCAGCGCAGCATCCACCACAGCCTCGCGGCAAAGGCTCCCGTGTCAGCGTCATAGGCGACTACCAGGTCATCATTGCTAATGCCCCAGCGCCGTATCTGCTCGACGAACACCGCCGGGCTGGGCAGCGGGTGACGACCCGTCTCGCCGGGTATCACGGTGGCGCTCAGTGTCTGTTTCAGGTCTGCATACTGGGCGCTATCGATGTGTCCCTGGGAGAACATGGTTGCGCCTGCCGCTGGATCGAGAAGGGATGAGCGGCAATCAACGAGGCGTAAGGTTTCGTCACCCAGGCGGGCGGCGAGTGTCGCGACGTCGATGAGAGTTTGTTCCTGTGGCTTTACTGTTGATTGCGACATGCTTAACCTCCGCTGATTTTGACTTGATAGCCAAGGGCAGTGAGTTCGGTCATCAGCAATTCGCGTTTGTCACCTTGAATCAGGATCACGCCATCCTCGATACTGCCGCCAACGCCACACTTGTTCTTGAGTTTTTTTGCCAGCGCCTTTAAGTCGGCGCCACTCAGTGGTAAGCCTGTAATCAATACCACGGGTTTGCCACCACGCCCTTTTACCTGACGCTGCAGGCGGACTATACCGTCAGTGGCCGTCTTTGCCGTATTTTTTCGACATTGGCACTGTTTGATCACGGCGCCGCAAGTGGGGCAGTGACGGCCACCATCTGTTGAATATACCAACTGTTGCTTGCTCATAGGTCAGCCGTTCTGTGCGCAAAGGCCCGTCGCGTTCATCATCCCGTAACCTGTCCGCGCTGCCTTCAAATTAGCCATCAAGTTAGCTATCAGAATAAATATACACGCCGAGGTCGTCGCTGCAGGCGGTTCGGCAAAAATGCACCAACAAAAACATAAAGTCGAACAAGTCGTTGGTCTCAAGATTCATCGCCTCGATTTCTTCGCATTCCAGCCAGAGGGCCGCAAAGCTCTCTACTTGGTCTTCCTCAAGGTTGGCCAAGGTCTCCATTAACATATTCTCGAGACGGTACAGGTAGGGGCCTTCATCGCTGAACTCACGATCCAGCAGTTCCATCTCCAGCGCATCAGCAACAAAGCCGCCACAGATTAGCGCGTACAGCTGGGCTCTAGCGTCCCGATGAAACTGCTGGCTGGACATGCAGGGAAAGCCATTTGCCGGATTTTCATCCGGCTCGAGTTCAGCAACATCTTCAGGGTCGCCGATAAAGAATATTTGGTGCATAGCGATTCTCTAAGATAGCAATTCTCTCAACGAGATTGCTGCTATTCGGCTTCAACTTCGTCTGCCTGCAGACCTTTATCTCCGTCGATGACAAGGAACTTGACTCGCTGACCTTCATTGATAGCGCGGCGGCCATTACCTTCGATATTGCGATAGTGAACGAAGATATCATCTCCCTCATCGCGCGTGATAAAGCCGAAGCCTTTTTTAATATTGAACCATTTGACGGTGCCGGACTCTTTATTGCTGCTGGTCGCCTGGCTGGCTGGCTTATTGTTTTGTCGTGCTGTGGGTTTGCTTTGATTGCGGTGGGTCGGCTTCGAGGTGGTTGCTGGTAACACGCTTCGACCGAGGAATACCGCAAGGATAAAAGCCGCTAGAACTCCGAATTCAGGCTTGGTAGGGACATGTACCGATCCGCTGAAAATCTGAGAGATGAAGTAAGCAATGCTGCCGATGATCAGGCTGAGGATGATGTTTTTAAGAATAGGATTCATGGTGTCCATTTTGATGATTGGGTGAATATAAACAGGCATGTTTTGTAGTGAGTCAAAGGTGACAGTTGTCGGTAATCGTTCCTTCACTACGAACATGCCCCGTAAAGGAGCGGCGAATAGTATGTGAACTAGCCGGGATTTTCCAGAATAGCCTTGTATCTTCTCACTGTTGGGTCTAATCCGCTCCAAAGAGCATCGGTGATTAAGGCGTGGCCAATGGAAACTTCGTCGACGGTCGCTACGGCTAAGCAAAACTCGCCGAGGTTCTCTTGGTTCAAGTCATGGCCTGCATTGATCCCCAAGCCCAAGCCGCGCGCGAACGTGGCAGCCTCAACGAAGCGGGCCAGAATGGCCTGATGAGCGCCATAAGCGTCGGCATAAGGACCCGTGTAGAACTCAATGCGGTGGGCGCCTAGGCGCGCAGCCTCTTTGATCTGGGCGTCGATAGGGTCCATGAACAAGCTGACGCGGATGCCTAGCTCCTTCAATGAGTCTATGACGGCGGCCAGGGGGGCGTTATCACCGACAAGGTCCCAGCCATGATCAGACGTTAACTGTACGGGGTTGTCAGGTACCAGGGTGCACTGGGCGGGCATGGTCTGCTCCACCAGTGCCATAAAGCCCGGGAAGCCATTATCTTGGGGGCCGGCGAAGGGATTACCTTCGATATTGAATTCGATCTCAGCAAAGGCAGGTGTCGCGAGCAGAGCGGCCAGGTCGGTGACATCCGTGGCCCGTATATGTCGCATGTCAGGGCGCGGGTGCACGGTAATGCCGTTGGCGCCGGCGGCGATACAGGTGCGCGCCGCCTCCACCACACTAGGTATTGTGGTGTCTCGGGAATTGCGAATCAGTGCGACTTTGTTAAGGTTAATGCTAAGGTTTGTCATTTATCAGACCCAGCCGCTGGCAGCTTGGCGATTGTAGATTCGGCGTGCGCCGATGAAGCCGAATAATAGTCCTACCAGAATGGTCCCGGCGCCCTGTAGAAACCAGGCTCTACTGCGGTCATCCTTGAGTTCCTCGGTTTCCAGCAACAACGCTTCAATCTGCTTCTTCAACTGAGTTTGCTCCGTCTGCAATAACTGATTCTTGTCTTCGATATTGAGCACATTAGCAGCAAGGTCGTTGATACGTTGTAATTCTGACTGCAAGGCCTGGTTTTCGTCATTCAGGTTTTGGTCCTGAGTGAACAGCATTGCCCGTTCAGCCTCCAGTGCTTTGAGTCGCGTCTTATTCTCTTGGTCATCCTGCTCAACCTTGGCGAGCCGTAGCGTGGCTTTCTCGAGTAGGTCGCGGGCGATGGGTTGATCGACAAGATACTGTGTTTGCAGCCAACCTTCCTTCCCACCTTCTAGGCGCACATGGGTGTAGCCCGTTTCCGAGTTTTCCTCTAGGCGCTCCATAGGTGTGCCGCTGCGTAGACCTTTATGCAGAATACGATGCTCGCTGGTTTGTCCGCCCCGGAGCGGCACGTACAGGTCATCACGAATATACACGGTCTCTGCAACGGCCAGGGTGCTGACGACCAGAGTACTGGTGAGTAGTGCCATGGAGGCAAAAACGGGCAGCAGTTTTAACATTTTCAGGGGAGCACCTTCTTGAATGGTTTGACGATAACCTGGGCGTAAACACCAGCTGCTTGATAGGGATCTGTATCAGCCCAGTCCTGGGCAGCCTCTTGTGAAGGGAATTCGGCCACCACCAAGCTGCCGGTGAAGCCGGCTTCGCCTGGGTCGTCGTTGTCGATGGCCGGATGGGGCCCGGCAACGAGCAGTCGACCTGCTGCTGCCAGTTGCTCAAGTCGCAGCAGGTGTGCCGGGCGAGATGCCTGCCGCTGTGGCAAACTGTTGTCAACATCAGTGCTGATGATGGCGTAGAACATGAACGGACTTCCTGCTGTTAGGTAGATATTAGTGGTTGGTGTCGATGCGGTTGTTATCGACGCTATTGTTATCTACGTTACGGTCATCGACGTTATTGTCATCGCTTAGGGGCTGAGGCTCTTGTAAATAGCCGCCCTTGGCTAGGTAGGCGATTGTTAGAACAATATAGCTCAGGGTGATAGCGAAGCCGCCGATCAGCTTGTAGCTGACCCAAAACTCGAGGGTAAAGTTGAATGCGACCACTAAGTTAAGTGCGCCAGCGATAAAGAAGCCTAGGCTCCAGCCCAAATTCAAACGCTGCCAGACGTGCGCGGGCAGGTGCATTTGCGCACCGAGCATTTTCTTGAGCAGGTTTTCGCGACCAAATAGTTGGCTGGCCAGCAGAGTGGCTGCGAACAACCAATTGACGATAGTGGGCTTCCACTGGATAAAAACCTCGTTACGGAACAACAAGGTAGCGCCGCCAAACAGCATACTTATCCAGAAAATGATCTGAGTTTTCTTTTCAATGCGCCCGCTCGTGAGATACTCAAATGCCACCTGGGCGGCAATACCGCCCATCAACGCCATGGTGCTCAGGTAAATGTCGCGGCTGTAGAAGAATACGGCAGCAAACAGGGCGATCGGCACAAACTCAATAAACTGTTTCATAATTCCTGTCCGGCAGTCGCCGGGTCAAATGTCGTGCGGGCTATTGTAGTTCATTTTGCGACTGATATTAAATCGGTGCAAACGTGCTTGGAAGTATTAATATACGACGGCTGCATAGTCGTTGATCAGACGACAACATTATTGGTAGCAATTCAGGGTGGCGATTCAGGGCAGGTTTGGTCGCAACTCTACCGTCAATCAGTTCAGGCGATAGCAATGAGTCAATTTTTCAGTATCCACCCCGATAATCCTCAGGCTCGCCTGATTCGCCAGGCTGTCGATATCGTTCGCCAGGGTGGAGTCATCATTTACCCCACGGATTCTGCCTATGCATTGGGTTGCCACATCGGCGACAAACAAGCGTTGCAGCGTATTCGTCAGATCCGACGTCTTGACGACGATCACAATTTTAGTCTGGTCTGTCGAGATTTGTCTGACCTAGGGATTTACGCGCGGGTCAGCAACAGCGCGTACCGGCTGCTCAAGGCTGCAACGCCCGGCCCCTATACGTTTGTCCTGCAAGCGACCAAAGAAGTTCCCCGGCGGCTGGTTAATCCAAAGCGCAAGACCATTGGCCTGCGTGTGCCTGACAATGCCATCTGCAGCGCACTGTTGCGCGAGTTGGGTGAGCCTATCATGAGTTCGAGCCTTATTTTGCCTGGACATGAGTCTCCGCTGACAGACCCCCTGGAGATGCGAGATCTGTTAGAAAAGCAGGTCGATCTGATTATTGATGGCGGTTTTTGTGGCGTGGAGAGTACCAGCGTGATTGGCCTGGAAGACGACCAGCCGGTGATCTTGCGCGAGGGTCGCGGCGATCTCTCGCTGTTTGTGGGCTAGGTCACAGAGTCGCCCCGGTGACGGGCGTGGCGGGTACAGACATCCTATGTCCGATTCATATACAATGGGCTGTGATGGGAGATCCAAATTTTGGATCTTGGTCGAGCCGTTGAATAATATTTGGCTCAATTCTCGGCTCTGTAACAGTGCGCCCAACGTCCGGGTCACGCAATTATTGTCAATAACTTCCAGGTGAAATCTTGAGTTTGCATGAATCTCAAAAGCGCGTGCTGTCTGGCATGCGTCCCACAGGTCGACTCCATTTGGGCCATTACCATGGTGTGCTGAAAAACTGGGTACGGTTGCAGCATGAATACGAGTGCATGTTTTTTGTTGCTGACTGGCAT
>Ga0307488_10005541_pt1 | contig 10426 bp, 7 predicted proteins | sample SB02metaG_FD_202248 | JGI IMG/M metagenome (GOLD analysis project Ga0307488, IMG submission 202248) | Sea-ice brine microbial communities from Beaufort Sea near Barrow, Alaska, United States - SB 0.2 | ecosystem: Environmental > Aquatic > Marine > Coastal | place: USA: Alaska | collected 2017-05-06
CGATCTCAGTGAGAAATCAAATCGACTGGTCGCAGTGTCCCGATTCGGAGATCCTACAAAACAGAAACCTTTTGAAGACTCGGGAATCAAAACCATTCCCTGTGATCTGACCTCTGAAGGGGCTGCAGAAACGCTACCCGATTCCGAAGCGGTGTTTTTCCTAGCGGGCCAGAAATTTGGAACAAGCAACGCACCGGAAGCACTCACGCTTTTTAATGAAACCATGCCTGCGCGATTTGCGAATCGATTCAAAGGCTCCAAAATCGTCGCGCTTTCAACCGGCTGTGTGTATCCGTTTGCTTCACCTAATTCAGGCGGTTCTCGGGAAACCGATCCCGTCGTTCCGGTTGGTGACTATGCAATTTCCTGCCTCGGTCGAGAAAAAGCATTCTTGAAAGCCAGCGAAGCAAATCGCACTCCTATCGCCTTGATCCGGCTGAACTATTCAGTCGGTCTTCGATACGGTGTGTTGGTCGATATCGCACACAAAGTTTTCCATCAACAGCCAGTCGATGTCACAATGGGGCATTTGAATTGTATCTGGCAGGGGGATGCGACGCGTCATGTTATTTGTGCTTTGGGAAAAACAGCTCCGGCGCCGGATGCCTTCATTTTGAATGTTACAGGGGAGAAAATTCTACACGTTCGTGAGATCGCATCGTGGTTTGGAAAGCGATTTTCAAAACCCTCTGACATCACCGGAAACGAAGCAACTGAAGCGTGGTTGAATAATGCTTCGCGTTCGCATTCACTGTTTGGCGCTCCAGAAATTTCTGAAAAAACATTGATGGAATGGGTGGCTCAGTGGATCGAGAAAGAAAGACCGCTTCTCGGAAAACCCACCAATTTTGAAGTCCGCGATGGAAAGTATTGATCCAGAACCATGATTCTAAAATCCATTCGCTTCCATCTATTCGCAGGCCAGGCGATTCCTGCGATGCCTTTGGCCTTGAACGAAGACGGCTCCTGGTCACAGCGACATCAACGGGCATTGGTCCGCTATTACCTTGATGCCGGAGTCGGTGGAATCGCGGTTGGGGTTCATTCCACGCAGTTCGAAATCCGTGATCCTGAACATGCACTTTTTGAGCCCGTTCTAAAATTGTGTTCAGAAGAAATCGATTCTTGGCTAGGTGAAAATGCACGTTCCCTTTTGAAAATTGCCGGCATTTTCGGGAAAACACGGCAGGCTCTTCAGGAAAGTGAACTCGCTCTGGAAAACGGATATCACGCCGGCCTTCTCAGCATGACCGCGATGAGCGATTCATCACAGGATGAGTTGATCGCGCACTGCGAGACCGTTTCCAAGAAAATTCCGATCATTGGATTTTATCTCCAACCCTCCGTCGGTGGTCGCATTCTCCCGTTCAATTTTTGGAAACGTTTCGCGGAAATTGAAAACGTCGTCGCTGTCAAAATCGCTCCGTTCAATCGCTACGCCACCAATGACGTAGTTCGGGCAGTGATTGCATCCGGTCGTGAAGACATCGCACTTTACACGGGAAACGACGATTCGATCATCACCGATTTGCTCACTGAATTTGACTTCAACAGCAGGAAACAGCGGATCGTCGGCGGGCTGCTTGGACAATGGGGGGTCTGGGCGAAGCGAGCGGTCGAGTTACTGGAGGAAATCAAATCAACAGCTGAATTTGATCAATCGTGGCTCACCAAAAATGCACAGTTGACCGACGCGAACGGAGTGATCTTTGATGCCGCGAATAGTTTTCACGGTTGTATTCCCGGCATTCTCGAAATTCTCCGGCGTCAAGGTTTGGTTCCCTCAAACCGGTGCCTGAATCCCAACGAAAAGCTTTCCCCCGGGCAACTTGAAGAACTCAATCGCATTCAGAATTCGTATCCGGATTTGATCGACGACGATTTCGTTTCGGAAAATTTGGAACGATGGCTCAACGAATGAACAGGGTTGGTTCGTCGAACAGACCCTGTCCTTTCGTGGAGATCATTCCGGCTTCCAATCATCAAGAGGCGTGAGAGAATCCCAATCAGGTAGGGTGTCACCACCAAATCCGGCCCCTAAAACAGATCCGCAATCGACAGCTCCGTTGCGGATATTGAGAAATAACTCATCCCCTCGCTTCACATACAAATCAGGATGATTTTTCGCAACGCGCATTTTTTCCAGTGCCGTTAGATGCGAAAGCCCGAAACCATAGTGGTGTCCGTTCCGCTCGGTGTGAGAAATGTCGAGAAGGCTGAGCGTGTCGAAATCCTGATGAAGCGGAACGATCGGCATGTTCGACAGATCTTCTCCGCTGATAAACGCATCGCGGCCGGTTGTGTCGGCGAAATGAAAGCACAACGCGCGATTCAAAATCGATTTGAAAACGCCTTTGCAGTTTTTGTGGGACGTTCCTGAGTAACCAATGACGAACGCATTTTTGAACGAGTCGACGGTTCCGTCGGCTTCGTCGATCAAAAGAGGTTTCAGCGCAGAAATCTTCCGGATCGTCGCAGCCGTTTTCGGATCGTGAGTCAGTTGCCGCGTCAGAGGCTGTTCGATGAATGCCGTGTGCTGAAAAAGCCCGACATAGCGCTTCTCAAATTCCGTTACGAATCGATAAAACTCATCGATATCCTTGTAGGCCTCATTTCCATCCAGGGTGATTGTCGGCTGATCGGCTCTGACGACCGCTTCAAGCCAAATTCGGTTCAACCGTGCCAGATCAGCTTCGATATCGCCGGAAATTTTTACTTTAAAAAAGCGGAGCCCATCCCGTTTCACATATTCCTGAAGCGTTTCGGGCTCTCCATCGCCGATTCGTTTTTCCAAATCGCGTTCCGAAATCGGGTCGGCAAGACCAACCGTGTGGCGGATGAAAAATCGGCTCCGTTGACGAAGAGGGAGAATTTTTTGAACATCAAAATCCTTCAACTCCGGATGAACCGCGCCGGGATCAATCCCGAGTTTTCCGTCCCGCACCATTTCAAAAAACGGCAACCTTTCGGCTCTGCAAACGGCATCGATCAAGGCCCGCTCAAACAGTGCTGAAGCGTAAGTAGCTGAAAGCGCTTCGTAACTCTCCGCTTTTGCATAAGCCATGATTTTCTCGTGGCTCGCTTTCCAAATCGCGAATGGCGTTTCGAAACTCGCTCCGTTTTCCAGGTAAACCGTTCGTGCTTTTTTCACCAAAGAAATCAAAGCGGCCAATTTTTCTTCAGGCGTGCGATCGCTTCGTTTATCCAGCCATCCAAATGAGGGCCGATCGCCGGATCGCCCCACAATTGTCTTCACGTTCCCATCGACATTCAGTTTCAGACGCACCAGAAAAATGGCACGGGGGCGCCTATTCTTTGCCGAAATTTTTCTCCCCACGGTAAATGACATTCGGTCCTGTGGCATTTCCCGAACGAATAGATCGATAGATTGAATCGTGTAACTCATGTGCGAAGATTACTTTGGCAGAACCTGCCGACCGAACCAAGTCAGGAAACGTGTCTGAAAAATCAAATATCCGCCTCCTCAGTTTCGATGACTTGCCGTTTGCTCAAACCGTTCGGAAGATCGCTGGCTGGAACCAAACTGATACAGATTGGCTACGCTTGGTTGAGCATGATCCTGAAGGCTGCTTTTTAATTGAGCATGACGGAAAGCCTGCCGGAACTGCTACGACGACCAGTTACGGAACTGATTTGGCTTGGATTGGCATGGTGTTGGTTCATCCGGCGTTTCGCCGATTAGGGCTGGCAACTGCGCTTTTAAATCATTGTCTGAATTATTTATTGGTAGAGAAAAAAGTCCGGTGCGTGAAGCTGGATGCAACTCCAGAGGGGCAAAAGGTATACGAGAAACTGGGATTCCAAGTAGAGTATGGACTAGCGCGGTGGGAACGGAATTCTGAACCATTTGATGAAAATCCCAATCGCGGACAGATAGAAATTCCATCGTACAAACTGGATCACATTTCCTTTGGAGCTGACCGCTCTAAATTTCTCGACCGAATGCTTCAGAATTCCTCCCGCTCGATCTCGATTGACGAATGTTTTGGAACGATCCGCGAAGGCATGTGCTCCGCCTATCTGGGGCCTGTGATTTCAGATGATCGGAAAATCGGTGAGAGGATCATATCTGATCTGATCTCAGCTTCGCCTTCCTCGCACATTTTCTGGGATATTTTCGATGATCACTCGGATGCGATTCGCTTAGCAGAATCGCTCGGATTCATCAAGCAGAGGCAATTGATTCGAATGTGGACCGGGGATTCAAATCTTGCTGACCGCCCGGAATTTCAGTGGGCGATCGGAGGTCCTGAGACCGGATAGTCACTCACCACTAAGGCAACGGCGTTTCATCAAGCGCTTTTAGAAGTGGCCGGTAAGCATATTGATTCAAAATGGCGATGACACCACGATCACTTTGATCACGGGCAACTTCGGCATATATCCCGAGGGCATTGTGCATCGCTTCTATGGAAAGCTCCAGATTTTCGACCCATGCTTCGTTGTCTTTCTCGTCGCGCGCAATTCCTGCGAGTCGGGCATGGTCAATGGCAGTCATGTAATGAAGTGAGAAGAAAAAGCGCTTTGCATGATACAAAATGTAGGGCCGCGCCCCGCCCCTGGCTCTGGTGTTTCCACGATACATTTCGTTCGTAGCGGTGCCAAAATGCTCTTTCGCTTTGGCCCACCATTCCGGAACGGGCTTGCCGGATTCGTAGTGCTCCATGAACATTTTCGGATCAGGTAATGCAAAACCTGCGTCATTTTCATCGATCAATACGGATGCTTCGCCAAGGGCCGCAAATCCCATTCCGAGACGTTCCGCGACGCCTTCACCGCAAATGGGAGTTACCAGCGATTCAAGCGATTGTTCGGGGGTGATGTTGGCGTCGAATGATGCGCGAGAGAGGAAATAGACATCCGAGTTGTGATCGCCAGGAATCCAGCATTGCGCTGCGAAGCCTTTCATTTTCAGCGCTTCAGTCAACTCTTCGGCAAGCTTTTCAGTTGAAAACTGGGGAAGCAATCCGCCGTTTGGCTGGCCAAGCGATAAATTTAGAATTCCCGTCTCCTTATCATCGACGGAATCGGTCATTCCCAAAATCGCAGCCGAACGTCGAATGCCAATCAGCAATTTCGTCCACGAATCCAACTTATCGGTTTCAGTTGTCTTTCCAGAAAAATCGGGATTTTCAAATGTTTTTGCTCCACCAAAAACCGAACGTCCTGCGGTGTCACCCGTCACAGAAACTGACAGTTCAATGGGCTGACTTTCGGAGGCGAGCAAGACATGATTAAACTTCAATTTTGCCAACTGTTTCAGCAGTTTTCTGTGATCGTCCAATCCCCACGACTCCTGACTGGCGATCCCCGAATCAAGCGTCCTCCATGCCCGAGTTTTCACGTTCGGCTCAAGAACCGCATCGAATCCCTCAAGCGAAAACTCCTGCGCATCGATCGGCGGGAAATCACCATGCAGCATGTAACGCATTCCAAACGAATGCCCGAATTCGTAAACCGCCCACAGTGTTGCGACTGGACTCCCACCGCCGACGATCAGACCGTCTTTTGTGCTTTTCAAAACGTGCCCCTGATCTGAAATCACAGCCGGCCATTCCGGTTTTGGAATCGCCGGATTGGTTTCAGCATTCCCTAACAGAATGACATTTTTGGCACCTTCAGGGACGGAAGCAGAGATTTCCGCTTCAGCTTGAAAAAGCGTTTTCAACAAACCCGCCAATTCCTCAGCTGCATGTTTTTCCAGAGCCTCCGGCTTCTCGCCAGTGACGATGGCCACCTCCGGAGGAGCCGCATTGGCATAAATCGAAATCGCGAGAAGTGAAATGAGTGCGTAGAAAATTTTCATCCGTGTTGATTTTTGAGATTCGGATCACTTCGCTTCGTTTGAAAAACAGAAAATGCTCTCCCGCCCTCGAACGTAGATCCGTCCGTCTGCGATTGAAGGCGTCGCCAAAATCTCCTCGCCGACATCGTTTTTCGCGAGAATTTTTAACTCGGCCGCATCGTCAATAACCACAACGAAACCATTTCGACCCGCGATATAGATTTTTCCGTCCGCTGCGATCGGTGATGCATAATAATCGCCGAAATTTCGCAACCGCGTCCGCCCCCATATTTCGTCACCGGTTTGTGCATCGAAACAGCTCGAAATCCCGCCGGACTTCACGACATGAACCCGATTGTTGAAAACCAACGGCGAGGACAAATTCGAAGGGGATTTGTTGTCGATGTTCCAAGCGAGGTGTGTCTTCGTGACGTCACCTTTGCCGCCCCCTTTAACTGCTTGAATCGTATTTCCGCCACCGACCAAATTGTCTTCGTGCTGAAAAGCCGTTTCGATTTCGACCTCATCAATCATCTTGTCTTTGTTCTTGTCCGATTTATCGAAGCGCTCGTAGAACTCCTCCGGCATTTCATCTCGCGCCAGCTTCCCGTCCTGATTCGTGTCGAGCCATTGAAGCAGCGCGTATTTCAGCGTGCGCGTGTTGTCACCGTAGCTTTGAACCGCCACATAAATATGGTCATCAGCAACCACCGGCGACGTCATCACCGTTCGGAGTAGCGTGTTGCACGTCCAAATTTCCTTGCCGGTTTTCGGATCGTAACCTTTCAACTTGCCCGATCCAGCCACAACCAAGTCCGTTCGCCCACCTGCTGTGCACATCACCGGAATCGCATACCCGGCCAGCATGTCGGGGCGAGGAGTTTTCCATATTTCGTTTCCGGTTTTTGCATCAACAGCCACCATGTAAGAATTGAGATCGTCATCGCGCGCAAATATCACCATACCGTCATGCACAATCGGCGACGAACCCGATCCCCAATCCATCAAAAAAGCCGGCTGTGGCAGTTCGTGACGCCACGACTCTTTGCCTGTTTTTGTGTCGAACGCAAGCAAGCCGATCGTGCTAAAATACACATAAACATTCGTGCCATCGGCTACGGGTGTCGATGAAGCATGGGAATTTGGTGGTGTGATGCGCGGAAGCTCTCCCGTCGACACTTCCGTTTTCCAAAGTTGCTTTCCGGTTTTTCCATCATGACAAAAAACAGCAAGTGCGGTCACGCCCGACATCGCCGTGTTAAAAACCAGCCCATCTACAATCACCGCTGAACCAATCCCATCGCCGAGTTCGGCTTTCCAAAGCAATTTGCTTTCGAGTGAGAATTCTGTCGGCAACGGATCCGTTCCTGCGGAAACTCCCGATGCGTTTGGCCCTCGAAATTGCGCCCAGTCATCCGCCTCGGCAATCCAGCAATTCAACAAACACAGCATTGGAAAAATGATCAGCGGGCTTTTCTTCATTAACCAACATTTCAGCAGATGCCCCGAAAACGATCAATGGCCGATACCGGCTATTATTAAATCATAGTTTCCGCTGGTCTTTCTGAAACCGAACCAACAGGGTTGGTTCATCGAACGCATCCTGTTGGTTCGTTTTCAAATATGACCTCTGTTGCGAAAATCGGATTCGGCTGCGTCACCTTCGGGCGCGAAATCGACGAGACTACTTCCTTTAAATTGCTGGACTATGCGATCGAGCGCGGGATTTCGCATTTTGATACGGCTGCGGCGTACGCAAACGGAACCTCAGAAGAGATTCTTGGGAAGTGGCTTCGGATGCATTCCGCCGAATCAACGGAGCTGACAATCGCGACTAAAATCCTCCCACCCTACACGCCTGAAAAGATTTCGGAGCATGTTTCGAAAAGCAGGGAACGGCTGGGCGGCAATGCGATCGACTTGCTCTATTTGCATACGTGGGATGAAACGGCGGAGAAGATTGAAGCGCTTCAAACCCTCGATTACCTTGTCGCCAGCGGTGCGGTCAAAGTCATTGGCGCCAGCAACTACGACATGACGCAGCTGAGCCGGGCATTGGAATTACAGCGTGAGAATTCCCTGACTCGCGTTTCCGTGGTTCAGAATAATTTCAACTACGCGGTCAGTGATTTCAGCTCCGAGTTTCGCGAGTTCTGCACGACGAAAAATATTGAGACCGTTGGCTACAGTCCTCTCGGAGCAGGATTTCTGACAGGCAAACACAAGCATGGCGTCGAACCCGGCTCTAGATTTGATGTGATTCCCGGGCATCAGGATGTGTATTTCCATGAAGCAGCCGAAGCACGCCTCCAGAGACTCGAAGCAATCTCTGCAAAATCCGGTCACTCACAGGCGCACTTGGCTCTGGCGTGGGCGATGCATCAACCGAAGATCAGGCGCATTCTCGTCGGTGGAAGAACCACCAATCACATCGACCAGGCGCTCGCTGCGTTGGACCATGATGACCTCACGATATTTGGAGATTAATTGATGGAAATTTTCTTTCAAGTATTTCTATCCGGGCATCGCTCTTGCCAGGATGTAGGGCTGCAATGATTAACTCGTCACCGCACCCACGCCATTTTCAATTCTGGATTTGAACGGACCCACTTGCTACACTCGCCGCGATGATTTCAATCGACCTTGCAGGAAAAACAGCCGTGGTAACAGGTGGCGGACAAGGCCTCGGCCGGGCAACCGCGACCCTTCTTCATGCCGCCGGCGCCAACGTCGCCATTACGTTTTTTCGGGACGCTGATGGTGCAAATGAACGGATCGCGGCGGAAACCGCGGCCGAATTGGGTGACGGTGTCATCGCAATCGAAGGCGATGTTCGCAATCGGAATTCGATCGCAACAATGTTTGAGTCGGTCGCAGAAAAATTCGGTGCGGTGGATATCGTGATCAACAACGCTGCCATCCTCCGGGATAAATCGTTCAAAAAAATGAACGATGCGGATTGGGAGGCGGTCATCGGAACTAATCTCACCGGAGCTTTTAACGTTTCGAAAGAAGCGGCGGTTCGCCTCGCCGACGGTGGCCGAATTGTGAACATGGCGTCGATTTCTGGGTCGTTGGGATTTTTTGGCCAAGCAAATTATTCGGCGGCAAAGGCCGGGGTAGTTGGATTGACGAAGGTGTTGAGCAAAGAGTTGGCCAAAAGGCAAATCACGGTGAACGCGGTTGCCCCCGGAGTAGCACTCACCGAAATGGGAAAATCAATTCCTGAAAGCGCGCGCGCGGAAATGCTGAAACAAATTCCCCTGGGACGATTTGGCGAACCCGAAGAGGTCGCCAATGCGATCTTATTCCTATGCAGTCCACTGGCGGATTACATCACCGGCCAGACGATTCATGTGAACGGCGGCTGGTTTGGACAATGAGCAATCGTCGGGAAAATAAACTGAGTTCAGCTGCCGATGCGGTTGATCTCATCAAAGATGGCGACACACTCGTGTGCGGAGGATTCGTTGGTGCAGCACATCCCGAAGCGTTGACCGCTGCCCTCGAACGTCGTTTTCTAAAAACAGCTGCACCCGAGAATCTGACATTGGTTTATGCCGCCGGACAGGGTGACGGAAAATCGCGTGGGCTGAATCATCTCGCGCATGAAGCGCTCATCAAACGGGTGATCGGCGGACATTGGGCGCTCGCGCCCGGCATGGGAAAGCTGGCGATCGAGAATAAAATCGAGGCCTATAATTTTCCGCAAGGTGTCGTTTGCCAACTGATGCGTGACATTGCCGCGGGCCGTCCAGGGTGCATCACCCACGTTGGATTGGGAACGTTTATTGATCCGCAAAATGATGGAGGAAAGCTCAACGAGAGGACGATCGAGGAGCTGATCGAGCGGATTGAATTGTCGGGGAAACCCTGGCTTTTCTACCGTGCGTTTCCGATCCATGTTGGGTTTATCCGCGCCACCACAGCGGATCCTGCAGGAAATTTATCCATGGAGGACGAAGCGATCATTGGGGAAGTGCTCGCGATTGCACAGGCCGTTCGAAACAGTGGCGGCATTATCATTGCTCAGGTAAAGCGGCTCAGTGATCAGGCAATCGTTCCTCAGTCCGTTACCGTGCCAGGCGTTTTGGTCGACCGCATTGTTGTGGCGGATGCCGGCGAACATGACCAGACGTTTGCCGAAGCGATGAACGCGAGCTATTGCTCCGCCCCGGACGAAAGCGAGCCGGTCGTTCACGAAAAGCTACCGTCCAATGAACGCCGCATTATCGCCGCCCGGGCGTGTGATGAATTGCATATCGGCGACCTCGCGAACCTCGGAATTGGCATGCCTGAAGGCGTCGCGCGAGTCGCCGCTGAGCGAGGAATACTCGACGATGTGACGCTGACCGTCGAAAGTGGACCGATCGGTGGAATGCCCGCAGGCGGTCTCAGTTTCGGTGCAGCAGTTCACCCGCAGGCAGTCATCGATCAACCGTCGCAATTCGATTTCTACGACGGAGGTGGACTCGATTTTGCAGCGCTCGGAGCCGCCCAGGTCGATGCGTCCGGAAATGTAAACGTCTCGAAATTCGGCTCGCGACTCGCGGGTGTCGGTGGGTTTGTCACGATTTCTCAAAACGCAAAACGACTCATATTTTGCGGCACCATGACTTC